>ULUJ01019715.1_pt1 | contig 20279 bp, 22 predicted proteins | sample 1958381 | NCBI WGS metagenome assembly ULUJ01 (sample SAMEA4835757, study PRJEB28245) | human gut metagenome | biome: gut microbiome; material: fecal sample | place: Denmark | collected 2008 | reverse complement strand
GGCAGCTTCTTTTGCTTCCTTGGCATACAGTACTTCTACTGCTCCCGCTCCACCCATTACGGCAATTTCAGCAGTCGGCCATGCATAGTTCATATCTCCACGCAACTGCTTACAGCTCATCACAATATGTGAACCACCATACGACTTACGCAGTGTTACTGTCACCTTAGGTACAGTAGCTTCGCCGTACGCATAAAGCAGTTTAGCTCCGTGCAAGATAACCGCATTGTATTCCTGTCCCGTACCCGGAAGGAATCCCGGAACATCCACCAGTGAAACAATAGGAATATTGAAAGCATCGCAGAAACGAACGAAACGTGCGCCCTTACGAGAAGAATTACAATCCAATACACCTGCCAGGAACTTCGGCTGATTGGCTACGATACCTACCGACTGACCATTGAAACGTGCAAAACCCACAATGATATTCTTGGCAAAATCGCGCTGTACTTCGAGGAACTCTCCGTTATCGACAATCGCTCCAATCACCTCATACATATCGTAAGCCTTGTTCGGGCTATCCGGAATAATCTCATTCAATGAATCTTCCAAACGGTCGATCGGATCTGTGCAGTCTACATACGGCGGTTCTTCCAGGTTATTCTGAGGAATATAACTCAACAACTTACGAATCAATGCCAGTCCCTCTTCCTCGGTAGCAGCCGTAAAGTGAGTTACACCCGAACGAGTAGAATGCACGCTTGCACCTCCCAAGTCCTCTTGTGAAACATCTTCTCCGGTCACAGTCTTTACCACCTTCGGACCTGTAAGGAACATATACGAAGTACCTTCCATCATCAACGTAAAGTCTGTCAGTGCAGGAGAATATACCGCACCTCCGGCACACGGACCAAAGATACCTGAAATCTGCGGTATCACACCCGAAGCCAGAATATTACGCTGGAAGATTTCAGCATATCCAGCCAAGGCATTGATACCTTCCTGAATACGCGCACCTCCCGAGTCATTCAGTCCGATACATGGAGCTCCCATTTTCATGGCCATATCCATCACCTTACAAATCTTCTGTGACATCGTTTCCGACAATGAACCGGCTGATACAGTAAAATCCTGTGCAAAGACATATACCAGTCGTCCTTCAATCGTTCCATATCCGGTAACGACACCATCGCCCAGATAATGTTTCTTATCCATGCCAAAATTGGTGCAACGATGTTTTACGAACATATCCATCTCTTCGAAGCTACCTTCGTCGAGCAGCATGGCAATACGTTCGCGTGCTGTATATTTCCCTTTAGCGTGTTGCTTTTCGATAGCTTTCTCACCACCTCCCAAACGTGCCTGGGCACGTAGTTCAATAAGCTCTTTTACTTTTTCAAGTTGGTTACTCATGGTACTAGAAATTTATAAATTAGTAAATGACAACATCCAACGGCGGACATTCTTTCGCTTAAAAGCAACAAAGTGACGAAGAATCCTGCACCCACCCAATGAATGTTTACAAAATTCTCCGCCACTTCTCTATACCGAATGACAACAAACGGCCAATGTCCTCACCATTTCCTTCATTGTCCGTTATTATTTTTCACAAAGTTCGGTTAATACCCCCATCGTTGATTTTGGATGAAGAAACGCTATATTCAATCCTTCCGCACCTTTACGCGGAGCTTTGTCGATCAGACGAATACCGTTTGTTTCTGCTTCGGCCAGTGCGTTTGCCACACCATCCTCCACTGCAAATGCTACATGATGAACTCCCATTCCTCTGTTTTCAATGAATTTGGCAATCGTACTATCCGGTCCTGTAGGTTCCAGCAATTCAATTTTCGTTTCACCACATTTCAAAAAAGCGGTCTTTACTTTCTGGTCTTCTACAGTTTCTATATTGTAACATTTCAATCCGAGTACATTTTCATAATAAGGAAGGGCTTCTTCGATGCTTTTCACCGCAATACCCAAATGTTCGATGTGAGAAATTTTCATAATCAAGTTGTTTTTAATGGTATTAAAATCTAAAGTTGGTTCATATCAACTGCACAAAGAAAACAAAAATGTGCAGAATAAAGAAATATTTCTCTATTTTATTTTCTCTGCAAACTCTTTTTTTAGTTTATTTTTTATTTCACACAAATCACCATTGTCAGAAATATTCCATTTCCTCTACTAGCTTCTTTTGCAAACAGTCTTCTCTACGACAAAGCCTGTTACTCAAGATTTTAAAATGCTGTCTATCAAAGTAATTTCCTCGTCACTGAAAGAGGTGTTATTCAACGCTTTCAGATTATCGTCAATCTGTTTTACCGAACTAGCACCAATAATGACCGATGTAACCATCTGGTCCTTCAGCAGCCAAGCCAGCGCCATTTCGGCCAAAGTCTGTCCGCGACGTAAGGCAACTTCGTTCAATGCCTTTATTTTCCGAAGCACCTCATCCGTCAGAGCTTCTTTCTTGAGATTTCCTCCCCGCGCGATACGAGAATCTTCGGGTATACCATTCAGATAACGGTCCGTAAGCAGTCCCTGTGCCAAAGGCGAAAAGGCAACAAAACCACTGCCCTCGTTATAAGCTTGTTCCAAAATCCCCTTTTCCTCTGCCTCACGGTTAAACATATTGTAGCACCCCTGATAAAGCAGGCACGGCACGTGGTTATCTGCCAGATAACGATAGGCCGTAGCGGCAGCCTCCCGAGGATATTTAGAGATACCTACATACAAAGCCTTCCCCTGACGGACCATATCGACCAATGTCTGCAACGTTTCTTCCAGCGGAGTTTCCGGATCGTAGCGATGACTGTAAAAGATATCCACATAATCCAGATTCATCCGCCTCAAGCTCTGGTCAAGACTTGCCATCAGGTGCTTACGCGAATTCCATATACCATAAGGACCTTCCCACATATCATGTCCCGCCTTTGTAGAAATAAACAGTTCATCACGATAGGGAGCCATCGATTTCTTCATAATCTGCCCGAATGTTTCTTCCGCCGAACCATAAGACGGACCATAATTATTAGCCAGGTCGATGTAAGTAATGCCACGATCGAATGCATAATGTATCTTTTTCTGACTATCGGCCAAAGTATCCACATCACCAAAATTATGCCAAAGTCCCAGAGATATTTCAGGAAGCAAAATACCACTCTTACCCGCTCTACGATATTTCATTCCACTCTCGTAACGGTTGGGAGCCGCACTATAAACAGGATCAATCATAACAATATATATTTAGATTAGACATAAATACGAATAAGCAGACGATTCAGCCAGTTCCACCTTACTTTAAACCAGCGACGTGTACTTAACTGCTTTCCACCGAAACGCAAAATAAAATCGCGATAACTGAATTTCCGGAAAGGCAATCCTGCTTCAATAAACTCAAAATGCTCATATCCATGTTCCCGGGCATAAATCATCGCCTTCCACACAGCAAGTACTCCCGGATAGAGCAAGGGATAACTCTTGCGCATTCCTGCCGAAAACATTAGATAAGCAGTATCATCGGAAAACAGGCACACCGATCCCCCTATCACTTTTTCCTTATGACAGATAACAAAGATTTTACCCTTCCCCCCAAGAGAAGATTGTTCGGCAAAAGATGCAAAAAAGCGGAAATCAGGAAGATAACGATGTATTTTAGCAGAATAATATTTCTTGAGCATTGCGAAGAAAGCCTTTACCGTTTCTGGATCAGAAGCAATCTCCATAGAAGCTCCATTCTTGAGACCTCTGGCAATCTGACGTTTACGAGATGAGCTCATCCACTTGTCAAGCTGTTCATGATGTATCGAATTACGGACTCGCAACCACCGTACTGGGAAATAGCCATTCCTCCGGAAATACCGGTAACCAAACAAGGGCTCTTCCAGATTACGAAACTCCAGCAAAAACGAAGACTCCTTGTAACGGAGTGTAAAATACGTCAGCAATTCATCAAAAATCTCCTCCCGGCTGTGCTTCGACTTGAAATACTCTCCTGTACCATAAACATATGTTTTATTCGTAAAACCCAGCAAGCGAAAATTACGCCGTGTAACACACAACAACTTTCCAATCGGCCTGTCATCTTCGGAAGCAACCAGCAACACCGGACGATACCCGGGTGTTTGCTCCAATATCCGAAACAACTCCGTAGAATGAAAGACATTCGTTCCCGGCAAATCGGGAATGTCTTTTGCGTGTTCGTATGTAGTCAACCTGATAGCCATGGTATCGCAAATTTATGATTTTTTTTGAGCATTACGAGTTTAAAGATTATATTTGTCGTGTTAAAAACGATATTTTATGAAGAGTTTCAGCGAATTGATAAAGCAACGGCGCAGCATGCGCAAGTTTACAGACGAAGAACTGACACAGGAAGAAGTGGTAACCCTGCTGAAAGCAGCCCTCATGTCGCCCTCCTCCAAACGAAGTAACTGCTGGCAGTTCATAGCCGTAGATGACAAAGAAACACTCGACAAGCTGTCACGTTGCAAAGAAACAGGTTCCTCTTTCCTGAAAGACGCTCCACTCGCCATCGTTGTACTGGCAGACCCGCTCGCCAGCGACGTATGGATAGAAGATGCGGCCATTGCTTCCCTGATGATTCAACTGCAAGCCGAAGACTTAGGACTCGGAAGCTGCTGGATACAAGTACGCGAACGATATAATGCCGCAGGCATGTCTTCCGACGAATACGTACACGGCATACTCGACATTCCCCTGCAACTTCAGGTATTGTCCATCATCGCCATCGGACACAAAGGAATGGAACGCAAGCCGTTCGACGAGTCCCATCTGTTATGGGAAAAAGTACACATCAATAAATACGGAGGAGAATAAAACGTGACAACGAAAGCATCAAACCATAAAGATACCTATCGTGCTACAGCCGTCTTTCTGGCTCTGATGGGCATCCTTTATCTTACCGACCGCCTGATAGGCTTCTCGGCTCACGGATTACCATGGGTCATGCAGAAAGATACCATGCTGCTTTATGCTGCCGTCATTTTTCTCTGGTTTAAATCGGACAAATCGGTAGGCATTATTCTGGCCGGAATCTGGCTCATCCAGAACATCAACCTTGTTGTTTCCCTGCTAGGCCAGATGTCAGGCTATCTGCTTCCCGCAGCCTTGCTGCTGATTGGAGTATTACTCTACTGGTTGTCGTCACGGTAATTTACCGACATCTAAAAACACTTTCCAATGAATATAAAAAATATCATTATCATAGGAGCCGGAAATGTAGCAACTCATCTTGCTATCACCTTACAAAAGGCCGATTACAACATCCTTCAGGTATTCAGCCGTACCGAAGCCTCCGCTTCCACGCTGGCAATCAGACTAGGATGTCCCTATACAACCGACATCGATAAAGTAAGCTCTGAAGGACAACTATACATCGTATCGGTAAAAGATTCTGCCCTGGACAGCCTGCTTGCACCACTTACCCGGCGCGCTCCACAAGCCCTCTTCGTACATACCGCAGGCAGCGTCCCCATGAACATCTGGCAAGGACAGGCCCAACGCTACGGTGTGCTCTACCCGATGCAGACCTTCAGCAAACAACGTCCGGTTGACTTCCACGAAGTTTCCTTCTTTACAGAAGCCAAAACACAAGACGACCTGAAAGCTTTGAACGGAATCGCCCTGAGCCTAGGCAGTAAAGTATACGAAGCCTCATCGGAACAACGCCGATACCTGCACATAGCAGCCGTCTTTGCCTGCAACTTTACCAATCACATGTATGCCATAGCCGATCACTTATTATCGGCTCACGGACTGCCTTTCGAAGCTATGCTTCCGCTTATCGACGAAACAGCCCGCAAAGTTCATGAACTTTCTCCTGTTTCCGCCCAGACCGGTCCGGCACAACGCTACGATGAAAACGTCATCAACCGCCATCTGGAAATGCTGCAAAGCGAACCTCGTCTGGCAACGATATACGAACAAATAAGCAAAGACATTCACGAATATACAAGTAACCTAAAAGAAAACTTATGATAAATTACGATCTTACCCAAATACGCGCACTGGTATTCGACGTAGACGGCGTACTAAGTGCCGAAACCATCACCTTGCATCCCAACGGAGAACCGATGCGTACGGTCAACATAAAAGACGGATACGCCCTACAGCTGGCAGTAAAATGCGGATTGCACGTAGCCATCATTACGGGAGGAAAGACAGAATCCGTACGCAAACGCTACGAAGGATTAGGCATAACAGACATCTATATGGGTGCTGCTGTCAAGACGAAAGAGTTTGCCGAACTGCTGTCGAAATACAATCTGAAACCTGAAGAGGTACTCTACATGGGCGATGATATTCCCGATTATGAAGTATTGCGTCTGGCAGGTCTTCCCTGTTGTCCGGCTGATGCCGCACCAGAGATAAAAGCCATCTGTACCTACATCTCACACCGGAACGGAGGTTACGGATGCGGACGTGACGTGGTAGAACAAGTACTGCGTGCACAAGGCAAATGGATGTCACACGAAGCCGCCTTCGGCTGGTAAGAAAGAAAGGAACACTATGCTCGATAATCTGAAAAAGTACAAAATCAAACTTGCCTCCAACTCTCCCCGCCGCAGAGAACTGTTATCCGGCTTGGGAATAGACTACGAAGTAAAACTTCTGCCAGGCATAGACGAAACCTACCCTTCCACCTTGACAGGCGAAGAAATTCCTGTCTACATAGCCCGGGAAAAAGCAGATGCCTACCGTCCCTCCATGCAACCGGACGAACTGATTATCACAGCCGACACGATAGTTTACATTGATGGTGAGGTACTGGGAAAGCCCAAAGACGAAACCGAAGCCATCGGCATGCTGCAAAAGCTGTCAGGACGTTCACATCAGGTCATTACCGGAGTATGCCTTACCACGACCGAATTTCAGAAATCCTTCGCTTCGGTAACGGAAGTTACTTTCGACCAACTGAGTGAAGAAGACATCCGTTTTTATGTAGAGCACTATCATCCGATGGACAAGGCAGGATCGTACGGCGTACAAGAGTGGATAGGCTTTATCGGAGTAACGGGATTAAAAGGATCCTACTTTAACGTCATGGGACTCCCCGTACAACGACTATATCAAGAACTCAGGAAACTATAATACTCCATATACTACAGAAGCAGCCTCATTATACCAACGAAGCTGCTTCTTTTCCATGAGTCAACTCATGGCCAAACCAACCTATAAAAACAATCCACTTAGTATTTTTACCGTAAACGCAAGAATCCTTTGACGACTCTCGCTTATCTGAAACTGGACAGCATACTTTTCAGTTTCCTTTTCCCATAAAAAATCCGACTCTTCACCAACGTAATCGGAATCCCCATTTTATCGGCAATTTCCTGATACCTGAATCCGGCCAGTCTCATCAATATTACCACACGATAATCATCTGGAAGCCTGTTTATTACTTTATAAATCTCCTCTATACCAAAACTATCGTCGATAAACTCCTCTACACTTTTATCTATCTCAGCCCGGATTTCACTATCAGAAATATTCTGGCACATACAATTTCTTTTCGATTTACAAATGTTTACGAACGTATTATGCATTATGGTATATAGCCATCCTTTAAAGTTAACATTCTCATTATATTTATCTCTGTGTTCGAGTGCCTTCAAAAATGTTTCCTGAATCAGGTCTTCGGCATCTTCCTTTTTGGGAAACAACAAAAAGGCATAACTCAAGAGCTTTTCACGTAAGATGACCAGCTCTTTCTCAAAGTCAACAGTCTCCATTCTTTTACCTCTGTCAGTCTAAATAAAATCTGTCACTCCAACGGTAACTGTCTTCTCCATTCTTTGACAAGCATACGAAGCAATTCAACGAGAAAATCACTTACATGTACTTCATCGGTATACAAATCGAGCACCAAAGCCTGCAAAGCATCATCACCCATATAACGTGCAAAATTCATAAAATCATTCACTTGCTTATGAAAATACTGTTCGTGCTCAAACAAGCTATTCAATGCCACTACGGGGCTTTGCCATTTATCGGCCTTATACTCAAAGCCACGAATAGACACAAATGCATCCTCACCTAACAAATACGTTGTCAACTTTTGTATCCTGTCTGCTTTCTTCTGTCTTTGATTTTTTAGCCATAATGCCAGAACCGGCAATTCTTGTTTTTCAAAATAGACTTGAAATGCGATATACAAATTACAAGACCATAATTCTGTATTCAGTTGTTCGTTGACAACCTCCTCAATCTTTTTATCCATCATCTTTCTTATTAATCTGTTTTAGAGCTTTACACATGACATACCACTCATAAAAACGCAATATATTGTGACATATTGTCACAAGTAAAAGATTAAAACAGACAAAATATCAATTTCTTTTTCGATGAGTTCCATTTTTTGAGAAACTTTTTCCAACTCATCGGTACATAATAACTCTCTAACTTCACGTATTTCTTTCAAAGTACGATAGATTACACTCCACATCTCGCCATTAGTATGGCAAGCCTCGTCATAATCCATAATCTACTATCAGATGAGTACGGAAAAAAGTATGGCACATAATTTGTATCTTATATGCTACAACATACAAAGCAAAACAAATGCTAAGAAAAAGAATCCAATGAATAGAGCGGTGACCCGCGGCAAATGAAACAAAGGTTAAAACACCGCTTTCACAGTTGTTTAGTTTAAGTGCTTTCATACATATACGATATGTCAGCTTGCTTCCCCTCGAAGCTGTTTTTATAAAAGTTAAAGCGTGGGGAACTTTAGTATTACTTGTCCAGAAGTATCCCCATACTTGATAACTGAGCAATACATAAAGCCCCACGCCTATATACATACATATTGCTCAAAACAGCATATACAATAGCCCGTGGAGCATTTTTGTATTATCCTTTGTTATCGTTGCGAAATTGGGGATTTTCTGAACCTCGGATAATGCCTAAAACGCTTCTAATACTTTCTTTCTTCTAAGAGTAAGACAAATATACAAAAATTTTCATTTATAGCGAAAAGCTGAACAATAATTTTCATCTAAAAGCCTAAAAAGTGCAAAAAGTAAGGATATTTCATTTACAAAATGTTGGGTGGGAAAATGAAATAAAATGTTACACAATAACGTATCTTCATATCTCATATATAGATTTAGATTTTTATTCCACAAGGTACGATTAAAAGCCGCTACCGGGCGTACCCACTACCCATGTGCCACGAAAATTTTAATTCCATAAAGTACGATTAAAAGTATACCAGCAACTTTTGAAACAATTCCCGTAGATCCATTTTAATTCCATAAGGTATGATTAATAGAACCCCAGGATGGTGACATCGTTGTGGCTTTCATCGAATTTTAATTCCATAAGGTATGATTAAAAGCTTTGGCAGAATATATACGTTCGTCGTGGACTTTATTTCAATTCCATAAGGTACGATTAAAAGGCTGTTACAGCAAGTGTTATCCATCCTAAAGGATATTTCAATTCCATAAGGTACGATTAAAAGATTGTGGATGGCGTAGGTATTAACATTAGTCCAAATTTCAATTCCATAAGGTACGATTAAAAGTATGGCTGGAGCTTTTACCAAAGATCAACAGATTAATTTCAATTCCATAAGGTACGATTAAAAGAGATGTAAAGGCTAAGTACTTCGACGGGCAAGAGCACATTTCAATTCCATAAGGTACGATTAAAAGCCAGTCGCTCGCGTCCTCCACCTTTGCCCTTTCAAATTTCAATTCCATAAGGTACGATTAAAAGACAAACCAGGAAAAGATTCTGGTAGAAAAAATCTGCATTTCAATTCCATAAGGTACGATTAAAAGGAAATCTGCTCCTTCTGGCTGCTCCGTCTCGCAGTAATTTCAATTCCATAAGGTACGATTAAAAGAGTGCTCGGTTTCACCTTACCTACCACCTTACGCATTTCAATTCCATAAGGTACGATTAAAAGGACATACAGATTGGGATATTTCACCGGAGAAAGAGATTTCAATTCCATAAGGTACGATTAAAAGGGTGAACAAGAAATATTCACTCTTCGATGAGTATAATTTCAATTCCATAAGGTACGATTAAAAGTAAGAAAGCTATAATATTAATATCCTATGCTTACAATTTCAATTCCATAAGGTACGATTAAAAGATGTATATAATTTTTCAAACACATATAGCTTAAAAGTATTTCAATTCCATAAGGTACGATTAAAAGTTTCAGCAACTTGAAGTTGCCTTTAAAACTATTTATTTCAATTCCATAAGGTACGATTAAAAGAAAGAATGAGGACGAACAAATAAGTTTGATTCAGGAATTTCAATTCCATAAGGTACGATTAAAAGTTTGCAGGAATATTACATTCAATACGGTGATTATATTTCAATTCCATAAGGTACGATTAAAAGTTCGTCAATAACAGCGATGTTATGCGTATGATCGGATTTCAATTCCATAAGGTACGATTAAAAGCTATCATCGCTACTTTTTCTTTACGCTGTATACTTCATTTCAATTCCATAAGGTACGATTAAAAGTTAGCTTTTGCATCAAGCTTTTCATACGCTTCTTGTGATTTCAATTCCATAAGGTACGATTAAAAGACTTTTGATTATACTGTCCATCGCTTATCTGTTTTAAATTTCAATTCCATAAGGTACGATTAAAAGGCATACAGGAAAAGGAAACGAGATACAGAACATAATTTCAATTCCATAAGGTACGATTAAAAGAAGACCTATTCAGAGCCGTTGGATATGCAGGAACTTTATTTCAATTCCATAAGGTACGATTAAAAGAATAGCTAGAGGCGAAAGTTTAGGAAAGAAGAAGCATTTCAATTCCATAAGGTACGATTAAAAGATATTCTCACCATCCTCATAAGCTGTATTATCATTCCAATTTCAATTCCATAAGGTACGATTAAAAGCCGGATCATCGTCCGGGAATACTATTTGTATTGTTATTTCAATTCCATAAGGTACGATTAAAAGGCTATTTTCTGCCGTCCTGCATCTCTCATTAACATCATTTCAATTCCATAAGGTACGATTAAAAGACTGCTACATCATTAAATAACATTCCGTTATTTCTTTATTTCAATTCCATAAGGTACGATTAAAAGCCTTGTTCACCAATTCGATACCTTTTTTGTACAACATTTCAATTCCATAAGGTACGATTAAAAGAAAAAGATAGTCTGATATTATCTGCAAGGGTAAAATTTCAATTCCATAAGGTACGATTAAAAGAAGAACTTGAAAATAAAGTAAAAAAGGCTCAAGGATTTCAATTCCATAAGGTACGATTAAAAGTAATTTTGTAAATGCTTATACAGGAGCTATTGGGAAATTTCAATTCCATAAGGTACGATTAAAAGGAACAGATAGAGCATTTAAAGTTATTATAATGCAATTTCAATTCCATAAGGTACGATTAAAAGTGTTTATAACAATGCTTTCGGCTTATATGTCAGAATTTCAATTCCATAAGGTACGATTAAAAGCTGTCACGATTACCTTTGTACAAAGAGAATACATATTTCAATTCCATAAGGTACGATTAAAAGGCCCGTTCAGAATCTATCTCTGGCAGGTAAACCAATTTCAATTCCATAAGGTACGATTAAAAGATCTCGAAAAGATACAGGATAAGATGATTGATAAGCTATTTCAATTCCATAAGGTACGATTAAAAGACGTCAGACCGGTTAAAACGCATGAAGGAATACCATTTCAATTCCATAAGGTACGATTAAAAGCCTTTCAGGTGATGTCAACCAGCTTATGAATGCTACATTTCAATTCCATAAGGTACGATTAAAAGATAACTTTGAAGATAAATTAAAAGAAAGTATTCTTCGATTTCAATTCCATAAGGTACGATTAAAAGCATGGGCAAGCGGAAATGATGCTGCTAAGACTTCATTTCAATTCCATAAGGTACGATTAAAAGTTCAAAATCAAATAAAGGGAAACTAGCTTGGAATAAATTTCAATTCCATAAGGTACGATTAAAAGTGTTGCTACTCCGGCAGTATATGTAACTGTAGCAGAATTTCAATTCCATAAGGTACGATTAAAAGCGACATCTATTGCCATTCAGTCTGTGGGAACAGAACATTTCAATTCCATAAGGTACGATTAAAAGTTGATTTTCCAAAGATTTTTCAGAGACAATAGAAATATATTTCAATTCCATAAGGTACGATTAAAAGAACGAATTGGGGAAAAGCACCCTGTTAAAAGCTATTAATTTCAATTCCATAAGGTACGATTAAAAGCATGGATAATTCCAGCCCTATGACTATGGGTAAAACAGATTTCAATTCCATAAGGTACGATTAAAAGATGTAACATATCTGACTAAACGTAAACACTATAATATTTCAATTCCATAAGGTACGATTAAAAGGCCTATTGACACAACCGAGAGCGCATACGACGTGATAATTTCAATTCCATAAGGTACGATTAAAAGGAATTGTATATCCAGCAGCCGCTTTCCGAACTGGATTTCAATTCCATAAGGTACGATTAAAAGTGCTTCAAGGAAATAAAGGGAATCCTGAAGAACAATTTCAATTCCATAAGGTACGATTAAAAGCGTTTCCATAGAGCCAGCTCCACACCCTGAAGGTGCATTTCAATTCCATAAGGTACGATTAAAAGGGTTACTATGTGGGTGACGGCTGTTGTCGGCGTAGATTTCAATTCCATAAGGTACGATTAAAAGGCTCCAGCGGATTACTCCAAGCATTGAAAGCCGACATTTCAATTCCATAAGGTACGATTAAAAGCCTTCATTTTCATTTTTAATATATACTGAAAATAAAGTCATTACACAATGCAAATATAGCGAAATTATAAGAAAAAAATGTCGATGTCTATTACTATAAAAATCCTTAGGCATCGACATTCTCATAAGTACCTATGTTTCAATAAGTCAAAGATCCATTTAGAAAATAAAATCTCCTAAGATGAAGAAATATTATCCTATCGACAAAATTTATCAGAGAAAAACATCTATATTAGAACGCTCTTTTCCCACAATTTGCTTATCCATCGTATATTGGGAGGAACCGCTAAATATAATTATGCTGTCTTCCTCTTTTTTCATAAATGTCTCGCATAACATCAACAATTCTTTTAAACGGGCCTCTGATATTTCACCTTCAAAAACAGAATTTTGAATCCAGTTCAGATACCTTCGGCACAATTTTAACATTTTTCCGACTCTCCGCTCTCCAAAATCATATACTAAAATAACATACATATCACCAATACATTTTAAAAGGTTTATATTCTTCTATACTCAGCAAATGTTTGGCTAATTTATAACATTCCAGTTTCACAAGATGCTTGTAACTGACTGAACGCTTTAAAGAGCGATGTTGAATGGTTTCCTGCAGCCGATCTTCTAAAGCCTTTACAAATATCTTCTTTCCCGTGGAATTAAGCAAACATTTATTCAACTTCCAATCAAAATGTTTTCCCTGAATCTCCTTTCGATTTAAGACCTTAAAAATCACTCGGTCTACGATAATGGGTTTGAAGATTTCCGCAATATCCAATGCTAAAGAGTAACGACGTTCACCTGGCTTATGCAAATAACTAATAGTTGGATTCAATTGTGTCTGATGAATGGCACGCAAACAAAGCGTATAGCATACCATGTTACCAAAGGAAATCAGTGCATTTACCTCATTCTGTGGAGGACGTTTGGTACGAGTACCCATTTCAAAGTCATTCAGTATCAAATTAAATGCCGTATAATAATATTGTCTTATCTGACCTTCTACTCCCATCAATTCTTCCGTACTACTAGTTTGAGGTATTTGAGAAGAAAGTTTCTTCATTAGGTCTATCAATTCTTCCATATCCTTCCCCCTCCGATTATAATACTGAAGATTTTTAATCATATTATAAGCTGCTCCTTCTATAAACTTCTGAGCAATACACATTCTTTTCTTGAGGTTTTGATAATGGGAAGTCTGCGCCAACAGCATTCTACCGGAAAGTAAGCTGTCTCTCGGCATGAAAGAACCCGTATAGTTCTCATAATAATCGAAAAAGTGGACAGCAATGTCTTTCTGGCCTAAAAAATTAAACAACGCACTATTTGCACGCAATGAACCAAACACATAAAACTCACTGATATCTTCCACTGGTAAATAACGGGGTTGGGAAGAAACAGGAGTATCTTCTCCCTCTTCCGTGCAAGGAGTAAATTTTAATGTGTTATCTTTTCTTTCTAAAATACCCGGATTAAACAAATAAAAGGTTTTCTTCATTCTTCCATCTCCTTACAATAACAAAATTCATAATAACTGCAATTACGACACAATGACTTTTGTACCAAAGGCGGACATTGCGCATCTGAAATAATATTCTCGATATCTGCCTTCATTTCTTTTATCTTTCCTCGGTCGGAATCTGTTAGATTGACCGGTTGAGTTTTTCTTAAAACCGGATACTCAAGCAAGCCTGTCACTCCTTCAATCCCATTCTTCTCAAACACATATAGGTAATACTTTACCTGCCATTCATGGGCTTTCTCTACCTTGTTAGACTTCTTGATTTCATGAATTACTTTATTCTTGGTGTCATAATAATCAACCTTTATTCCGTCTAACTCTATCTCTTCATATTTTGCAGAGCGCTGCGGATAAGAATCCTCATGAATCAGTTTACCCTCAAACACAAGGTCGGAGGTGTGTTCAAAATTAATACCATTAGCAAACAACCAAAGTTTACGTTTGCATACTTGATAATAATTAAAATGTGTACCGGTAATTTGCATGTTTATTCATTATATTATCTCATAACAATCAGGCTTTCTTTCTATGCAGCCTTGTTTTTCATCATAGAATAATTCCTCCGCAATCCATACATCTATATCCTTTAGGTGTTTTTTCCTATCCAAATGATAAGGATATACAGAAACTAAAAGTTCGTTTGCTTCGATATAACGTTTCTGTTCTACTAGGCCACAATATTCTTCTTTTAGATTATAACACAACACATCTACTTTCTGGTTATTCTGATCCAATATTTCATCAGCCCAGTCTTCACATATCCCAGCAATCCACTTCTTTTCAAAATCGGAAACAGAATTCAGTCCTTGTTCGAAATCCTTCCTTTGCTGTGCAGAATACCCATCTTTATACACTTCGTTGCAAGCCCTGATCAAATCGTTCTCAGACAAGTCTTTGCCATCCAACTCAGACATTACAGCCCAAGTATCTCGCAGTAACTGCTCATCATAAAAAGGAGTTTTACCTATTATTCCCTCAAAAAGATGTACATCGGCCATTTTCTTATGATCAGAGGCATCTACCAATTTACCAGCACGATTCACACGACCCAAACGTTGAATCAGGGAATCTATAGGAGCATTTTCTATATAAGCGGTATCATAATCTATATCCAAACTTACTTCAACCGCTTGTGTGGCTACAAGTAGTTGAGGACGTTTGCTCCTATCTGTATGCGTCACAAAACGTTCTATCTCTCTCCTTGATCTCTGATTGAATCCGCCATGCAGCATCATCTTCTTCGAATCATCAAAATCTATTTCCTGATAAATCTGCTGACAAGTTCTCACATTATTGACCACAACCAGCACAGACATACCACTGTTTAAATCAGCTTCAATCTGACCAATATACTGACCTACATTTTCTTGTGCATGACAAATCAAATGATGGCGTTTTCTTCCCATCACACAAGCATCTGACGAAAAAGTTGAATCAGGACGAACGATTCGAGAATAATCTCCCCCATAAATCTGTTCTACAATTTCTTTCAATAAAAAATCTGGGATAGTAGCAGACATGAATAAAAACTTAGCTCCAAAAATATTTCTAAAAATTTTGACAGTACCCAACATTTTCCCTGTCAAGAAAGCATTATAAGCATGAAATTCGTCAACAACAAACAAAGCATTCTGACACTCCAACATGGAAAACTCCCATCCTTTACCATGACAAGGTATCCGTAATAACTAGTGTAAAGTCATAATTTTTACCGGATAATAGACTTCACGAGACAGAGAATTCAGACTCCGCGCTTTTTGTTCAAATTCTCTATAATCAGGATTTACATTCGAGGACTCTTCACATAATTCATTGTATATAAAGTTTAAGGATTTAGAATGTTGTACCATTACTTCCGAACGATCATATACATCACAAAGACGTTTTACCATCGCATTGATGGAAGCTGTATAAGGCAACAGATAAAATAAACGATTTCCTTCCGACTGATTAGCGTATACCCAACTCAAAGCAGCTTCTGTCTTACCGGAACCTGTAGGTGCATGCAGAATTGCATCTCCTTTCCATCGTTGTAACTTCTCTTGAAAATGACGAAACGGAAATTTAGTGAATTTGTCGTGTGGCTGAAAATCATCCAAAGATATCAACTGATAATCGGGAATCTCTACCCGACCTCCAGAAGCCAAATGATCTGCTGCCTGCAAGAAAGCTCTCAACAGAGAGAAATGCTGCCGGTCTTCCAAGTAAGGCACTGCTTTTACTTGCTTACTTTTTCTGAACATGTAACAAAAGGTTGACGGAATTTTTTCTAGTTCTTTTTGTCTATAAACAAATTCTTCTGAAAATAAAGAAAGCCATGATTGTAAAGTTTCCAAACACATGGTTCCTTCAGAAAATGGCAAATAAGCTCCCTCATCCACTGAAATACTGATGTCGTTCAAATCTTGCATATCCAAAGACCTTTCGCAAAAGTCTGACACTACGCTTTTATGATGAGTCCCAACTGCGAACAACACTGCATCATTTACCTCCAAAAAAGTTTCCGCAAACCAGACAGATACTAATTCGTGACGGATGCTGGCATATTTGTCGCCATTCAGCCTTTTCTGAAAAGTAGGATGCACCTTTCCCAAGTCATGCAAAATCGCAGCAGGTAGAAAATTCTGTTTTAAAAAAGCTTGTGCGACATCCGATAAAGACAGAGACTGAAGCAACTTCAGCCCTGTCTCTATTACCATGTAAGTGTGCTCATACAAAGTAGTTCCATCACTTTTGGCTCTTACTTTCTTTATATCCTCTATATTCATATCGTAAACGTATGCATATAAAAATCTGTAGATTGCTCATCCAAAGTTCGATACAAATTAGCGCATTTCACATGTACTCCCTCACCATGCACAGCAACAAACATCATCGGATTTACAGGGATTCTGCCACTTCCAATCCTCTCTCCTTCAGCATAAGATTCTGCAACCTGCACAAGCTGCCCGGGTATAATCTGATTTGCATCAAAAGGAATCATACAACCTTTCAAAGTTCCTTCTGAGATAGGAGTAACTTCTTTGACACAAACTTTTTTTATTTGGAGCAAATCTTGTGAACGGCCTAATGCCGGTGTTCCTACAGGAGACTCAAAATACCCCTTCCAGTCTATACGGTCAATCCAGATGGTTAAATCAGGATTTGTATGGAATTCACGCGTATATGCATCACTCCCTTTGTCATGGTTCTTTATTTTCTTCCCATCAAATTGCAACCTTCTTCGGGTTTCTATATCCAAAGAAACTGTATCATAAAGATACCGGAAACCGACCTTCACTTCATTACAGGACACAAAGCGCCCCAGACAGCAGCCTATTATTCCTAAAATAGTAGAATAAGGAGGTACTGGCATACACAGGGCATTTCCGGAAAGAACAAACGGAAGACGAGGAGTAGCAGTCCAGCCTGAAAACTGTATTTCCAGTACTTTATCCATTATTTCAAATATTTATCTATGAACATTTCGACAATTTTGACAGGGCTATCTACTACAAATGTATCCCCATTCAACGCTTTCACTTCTGCTTCATTCTCCAGATATCCAGTTCGAACTCCGATACACACAGGAGTCTGAAGTTTATCTTTATAATCTTTGGCTAATTCCTTCAACAAATCAACATTTAACTTCGGACGCTCACCGTCTCCTATATATAAATTATTGAAGCAAGGATTTGCGGATGACATTCCTGCAAATACAATCACTTTAGGAGAAACATCGGCTCCAAATGCAGCCATCTTTGCGCCTCCACGAAGATGTACCAGTCCTTTCAACAGTCCTGCAGCACGTTCGTTTCTCAATCGTTCCGCATCTTGAAGTGTATAGACTTGTACATTTTTCTGTGGATTCTCCTCTAGTAGAATTCCTTTATATTTTTCTATCAAATCTTTAGACAATTCCACACGAGACGGTGTATTCACAAAGCATCCCAAACGGTAACATTCCAGATTAAAAAATCCTTCCAGATGAGTAGAATAGAAACGAGTTGAATAGGGTAAAGGAGTTCCGTCTTTCGGAAAGACAAAAGCATTATCTACCGTTAAAGCGCGCATTTTAGGAATGCCTTTCAATATGGAAGTTTTGAATGGAGACGTACGCTGAATACTCTCCTCCCCTTTAGAACCACTTTTCATATATCCAAACAAGTCATCCTCCGGATATGTAACAGGGTCTAATTCTGTTGCAATCTTTGAAGTAGACCCTTTAGTATTTGTATCAATAGCATGTAATTCGCTAGGTTGCCAGCCATTTTCTTCATTCGCTGTATTTCTGAGCCAACGACGCCATGCTTGTGCTGATACGTAAGGAACTTCTTCCTTGCGCCCATTCACAGTTTCCTTAAAAGTCTTTGGAATTACTGTATTTTGATCTTCACCTGCAGCTAATCCTGCACCATTCAAAAAAGTAGCGGTTGCATCACACAACACATTTCCTGTAATGTTTTTAATTTGTTCTGACATAACTATTTAATTTTAGAATTACTCATTAATATTATTTGAAGAAATTTCATTCAGTTTGAGCCTGAAGGCAAACAAAAATGTCTTGAATGCATAATTTCCCCAAGGATCATAAATCAAGTCGTATTCATCCCATTCTTTGCCACTTTCATTCAGGCGTTGCAAGATAGAATAAAACCATATCATCTGTAATCGTAAATCGCTACGAGGAATCGAACGTTTAATCTTATTACATAGCATTACATATTTTGATTTGTCCACTGCATCCTGAAATCTGTAAGCTATATATTGACAAGTAAACTCATTCATACGATCTAACCATTTCTTGATATCTGCATCCAATGGCTGAACAGGAAATTCTATATCTTCTTCCTCTAAAGATAAATCTTCCTTGTTTCCATCATATAATCTCAACAAAGCACAGATTCCGTATATGTTTTTCTTACCATTCGTGGTATAAAATAATGGATACAGACGATAAATCCCGTCCTTCCAAGCATTCTCTATCAATAGTTTATCAAATACAGAAGGATCTACATCATTAGTTTGTTCCCCATATCGAAATTCCGGGATACGATCTTTTTCCCGTGAATAATCAGAAGAACTATCCATCAGACGAATCATCTTCGCACAAAACCGAAAAGCCATTGTGTCCTTGACATTCAGTGGAGGACAATCAGATATAGAAACTCCTTTTTGATAATAAAAATGCACTAATTTATAAATCTGAAAACAACGATATGAAATAGGTAACGATTCAGAATCATCCAAAATAGCTATCTGACAACTCATTGACCAATCCCCTCCTTTCGTAGCACGCCATAGTATTCTGTTCAGTAATGATGTATAATCATTTTTCACTTCATAAGCATCAGTTTTACTCAATACGGTGTCATCTTTCTCATCTTTATACTTCATTATCAGACCAGAAATATACTGGGCCATTACAGTCTTTTTCTCTTGATGAATGGCTTTCCAATAAGACTCGAAAAACTCCACACTAACCCCTTCATACTTTTTGGCCGGATAAAGGCCTGACCACTCTCTGTTATCAGACAAACATTCCAAAAAGCTTGAATTTAACGCAGGACTATTCAATATATACGTCAGTTCTACCTTATGACGCTTACGCAATAAAGCCAACCGTCTAAGTAATTCATTAGGTACTCTGTCTATAGAACAACTGGCACCTGCACCTGAGTTAGAAAAGCTCCACAAGTTCACATCTGCATGTTCACAGTCGGCTTTGCATCTTTCCATGACTTCCAGTGCTTCCAAAATATAATTTCCTTTTGTAGCCCCCTTCATGTTTTCAATCGGAGCATTCGTCGTGACGACTTCTTTTACTTTTTCAACTAAGCTATTTACTTTCTCCTCTACAAATTCCTCACAAAATTCCAAAGCAGTAGAATCAACAAGCAGAATACCTTTTTTATAAATGTAAGCACAGAAAGGCAGAAATTGTAACAATACCACGCAAATGGGATGTACATTATACGTCTCTCTCGCCATTGGCAGTGATTGTGCATCAGAACCTAATCCTCCCAACAAAGGAAACCAGCATCTGTTTAAAGTCAAATCCTTTTT
>ULUJ01013289.1_pt1 | contig 20349 bp, 15 predicted proteins | sample 1958381 | NCBI WGS metagenome assembly ULUJ01 (sample SAMEA4835757, study PRJEB28245) | human gut metagenome | biome: gut microbiome; material: fecal sample | place: Denmark | collected 2008 | reverse complement strand
AAGTGGGCGATTGACTTTGCCGCAACGCCGTTTGAGCAATGTGCGCGTTAGAAGCAAAATAATCTAGCAAGGCTCTCGGCAATACTCAAACTTGCGTGTTGCCGTTGCCTTAGCGACGATTATTTTGCGTGTTTCGCCGCTTCCTCAAACTCAATCGAAACAATCTTCGTTACGCCCTTTTCTTCCATCGTAACACCGAAAATCGTGTCTGCGTGGCGCATGGTCGGCTTTCTGTGCGTGATGACGATAAACTGCGTATAGTCGCTGAATTTTTTGAGGAATTCCGCAAACAAGTTGACGTTGGCGTCGTCGAGAGCCGCTTCGATTTCGTCGAGCACGCAGAACGGCATCGGCTTGAGTTTCAAGATTGCGAAAAGAATCGAGATTGCCGTCAACGCTTGTTCGCCACCGCTCAAAAGACTGATGTTTTGCAGTTTCTTTCCCGGGGGTTGCGCATAGATGTCGATACCCGCTTCGAGCACGTCGTCCGTGTCCTGCATATTGAGGCGCAACTCGCCCTTACCACCGCCGAACAGTTGTTGGAATACGTCCTTGAAGTTCTCGCTGATTTGGTCGAATGCGTCCGAGAACTTGGTTTGCATTTCGCCCGTAAGTTCGTTGATTATCGTAACGATGTCGTCGTACGCCTTTTGAATGTCGTCGCGATAGGTCGTTTGCTCCTGCAATCTTTCCTCGGTTTCTTTGAGAGTTTGAAGCGCGAGCGGGTTGACGTCGCCGAGTCGGTTTATGGACTTTTTAAGGTCGGATATGACCGTCAACGCACCGTACGCCTTAAATTCGGGGTCTTTGAACTCGACCGCGCTTGCATATGTCAAATCGTAATCTTCGAGGATATGTTGTTGTTGCGTGCGCATTTCGATGTCCACGTTTTCGAGCATATTCTCGTCGCGCACTTTCTTCTCGTTGACCGCCATTCTCTCGTCGGTAATACGAGTCTTTTCTTGGTCGAGGGATACGATTTCGTCGGAAATGGTGCGCTTTCTTACGTTGAGGTCGGCGATTTGCTTTTCCAAAACGGCGATTCGAGCCTCGTCCTCTTTCGAGAACGTCGTCTTTTCGGGCGCGTTGGTGATGTTGTCGAGGTTTTGTTGTTCGAGTTTCAAAGCCGCGATAACGTCGAGTTTTTCGTCTTCGAGAGTTTCTCTTTCACGTCTATAACGGAACAAATCCTGATCGCACGCGTCCAAAATACTCTTGTGTCCCGCAAGTTTGACTCGGATTTCGGTCACTTGCTCTGCCATAACTTCTCTTTCGCTCTTTTGCTCGCTGCTGACGTTCTTCGAACTTTCAAGCATAGAAGTATATTCTTCTTTCTTTTCGGCAACGACCTTTTCGAGTTCGTCGATAGAACTGATTTTTTCTTCGAGTTCCTTGATTCTCGCCTTGACGATTTCGTATTCTTCGGCGTTTTTAGAAATTTCCTCTTGCAAGGATTGCGTAACTTCGTAGGCTTGTTTTGACTTGTCCTCGTTGAGGCTGTTTTCGATACGAAGTTCGCTTATCTCTTGATTGAGTTGCTCGATTCTATCGGTCAAATCTTTGAGTTCCTGCTCGCGTTCGGCACGTTGATTGTTGAGAAGCGCGATATTGTTCTTGATTTTTTCGAGATTCGCTTGCGCTTGTTCGATTTTCTTTTCTTGCGCGAGTAAACCTTGCGTTTGCGACCTTCTCGAACCACCGGTAATTTCGCCGCCACGCGAGAAAATTTCGCCGTCGAGCGTCACGATTTTTATGGATTGATTGTATTTTTTGAAGATTCTAATTGCGTTGTCGATGTTGTTTACAACCACCGTGCCACCCAAAAGCGTTTGCACGAATCCGTCGAATTTCTTGTCGTATTTGATAAGGTCGCTTGCCAAACCGTAGCAACCGGGTTCGGTGAGCACGCCCCTATTTTCGCCGGTAAGCGGACGAGGACGGCAAGAGGTCAACGGTCTGAACGTAACGCGTCCGTAACCCTTTTGTTTCAAGTAGTTGATGAGGTCGCTTGCGTCGCGCTCGGTTTCCACCAACACGTTTTGCATTGCGCCACCCAAAGCGTATTCGATTGCCGCCTCGAAGTCGCTCGGAACGGTGATGACTTCCGCCAAAACACCCCATATCTTCGAGCCTATCACAGGGTCGTGCTTGCTGTCTTGCATAAGGCGTTTGACGGCGTCCTGATAGCCCGAATACTCGTTCTTTATCGACGTCAAAAGATTGAGGTTGCCTTGCGCAAGACCGAGTTTCGAGTTAAGACTCACGATGTCCTCGGCGTAACTTTGGATCGCCTCTTGATTTTCGAGTTTCGTGGACAAAGCCTCGTTGTACTCGCTCATAAGCGCGCGCATACGCTCTTTGGTGGACTTGACTTTTCCGTCGTAAATGGCAAGGTTGGTAAGTTCCTCGTCAAGACGAGCCTTTTGCTGATTTACAAGAGCCAAAAGCGTCTTTGCTCTCTCGTCGTTTATACCCTTTTCGGCAATGAATCCCGAAAGGTTGGATTTGAGCGCGCCCAAATCTTCGATTGCTTTAACATAGTCGATATTGCGCGCTTCGAGGTCGGTTTCCGCACCCGCGAGCGATTTTGAAAGCGAAGCGTACTTTTGTTGCAACGCCTCTGCTTCTCTGCTCGTTTGAAGGTAAATTTCGAACTCGGTTTCTTTCTTTTCTTCCGCCTTTTGAATGAGTTGACCCGACACGGTGAGTTGACCGTCTATGGATTGCAATTCACTGTTAAGACGCTGAATTTCGCCTTGCGTATGCTTGATTTTCTCTTGCAAAATACCCGCCGCGCCTTCAAGTTTCGCCGCGTCGACTTTGAGTGCGATAAGTTCGCTGTTGCTCTCATCGTAAAGTCGGTCGATACCGGCGGATTCCCTTATGCAATCATCGTATCTCTTTATGCACTCGTTGAGTTGCATTTCCTTGACTTTGAGATCCTTTTCGCTCGCCGCCAAACGGTCGTAAATCTTTTGCTTTATGCTCTGATTGTTCTCGTAATTGTAGATGTACAGATTGACTTCGTTCTTTTTGAGGTCGTCTTTGAGCGCAAAGTATTTTTCGGCGGTTTCGGCTTGCTTTTTGAGCGGATTTATCTGCTTTTGGATTTCGTCGATAACCTGATTTGCCGTTTCGAGATTGACGGCGGTTTTTTCGAGTTTTCTTTCCGCTTCCGTGCGTTGCGCGCGGAATTTGGAGATGCCCGCCGCTTCTTCGAAAATCTGACGGCGGTCGCCCGGTTTTGCGGACATAATTTCCGCAACTCTGCCCTGACCTATAATCGAATAACCTTCCTTGCCGATACCGGTGTCGTGGAAAAGCGAGATAATGTCGCGCATACGCACGCGGTTGTGATTTATGTAGTACTCGCTCAAACCGCTGCGGTCGAGTTTTCTTGTGATAACCACTTCTTCAAACGGCATAGTCGGGAAGATATGCTGATTCGAGTTGTTGAAAACGAGAGAAACTTCGCAATATGACATACTTTTGCGCTTTTCTGTGCCGGCAAATATGACGTCTTGCATATTTTTGCCGCGCAGTGATTTCGCGCTCTGCTCGCCCAAAGTCCAACGGATAGCGTCGGCAACGTTCGACTTACCGCACCCGTTCGGGCCGATAATCGCCGTTACGCCCTCTTGAAAAGGGATTTCGATTTTATCCGCAAAAGACTTGAAGCCTCTCGCTTCGATTTTGACGAAATTTAACAAAATCGTGTACCTGACCTTATTTTAATACTTGTATATAATAACATATAGGAGCGTCGTTTTCAAGCGGTTTTTCTTATGTTTCACACAAGTTTCACACCGCCCGTGAAACATCGAGCGCAATTTTTCGAGATACACATTTTTAAGCGGGTTAGAATGTTGAAAAAGTCACAAAACGATGTTTGTGACTTTTTGTGAAACGTTTTTGTATTATGCCGCATTTTCGGAAAAATGCGGCGTTTTGTTTTGAATTTTGAAGCGAATTTTTGAAAAATTATTTTTTCATCACGCCTTCGAGAGCGACTTTTGCGGCGTTTTGCTCGGCTTCCCTTTTACTCTTGCCTTTGCCTACGCCTGCCGTGAACGTGTTGATTTTCACTTCGACGACGAAAGTCGGATTGTGCGCAGGGCCCGTACGCTCGACTTCGCTATACGACACCGAAACGTCGTTTCTCGACGCAAACTCGTTGAGTCTGCTCTTGTAATCGTCCTCGCCGAAATGTTTGCATTTGCCGTTGAACAAATCCGCAAGTTTTGAAAGAATAAACTTCTCTGCAACGTCTATGCTCTTGCTGTCGAGATAGATTGCCGCAATCATAGACTCGAACAAGTCGGACATAATTTTGGCTTGCGAACTGATATACGCGACGTTTTCGCCTTTGCCTACTATAAGATAATTTTCAAGTCCGAGTTTCTTGACTTCCTCTGCGAGCGGCTCTTTGGACACGATAGTTGCACGGATTCTCGTAAGTGCGCCCTCGTGTGCGTTCGGATTGATTTCCATAAGGCGTTTGGCAACGATGAAGTCGAGAATACTATCCCCCAAAAACTCCAACGATTGATAGTTTTCAAGCGCGTTTTTGGAAGCCGAACCGTGCGTAAGCGCACGTTGAAGCAACGACTTGTCATTGAACGTGTATCCGACGATTTTTTCTATTTTCTTTATGTCTTTTTCTTCCATTCTTATTGAAAAATGCAGTTGTTTTTGCGTGCTTTTCGCAATTTTTTCGGTAACATTTTGCGTGATTTGCGACGATAATTTTGCCGTTTTCGCTTGATTATCGCTTAGTTTCGGCATTTATTCGTTTGATTTCGGATTGCATTACCGTTTAGTTTTCGGCGGTTTCGGGTTTGTCGAGTACGCTCATACCGCTTGCAATTTTGTCGCAAATCTTGCTTTCGGCAAGGGATTTTGCTTGCAATATGCTTGCGGTGACCGATTTTGCCTTTGACGCGCCGTGCGACTTGACCACGACTTTTTTTACGCCGAGGAAACACGCGCCACCGTGAGCGTTGTAGTCCATTTTCTTTTTGACTTTCGCAAAAACGGGTTTGAGCATAAGCGCGCCGAGTTTGGTGCGCAATCCGCCCGAATATACGCCCTCTTTTATGAGCGAAAGCATCGTGTTTGCCGTGCCTTCCGCGGATTTTAGAGCGATGTTACCGTTGAAACCGTCAGAAACCACGACGTCGAAATCGCCGCTTAAAATATCGCGCGCTTCGCAGTTGCCGACAAAATTGATTCCTTCCGTTTGCACAAGCAATTTGTGCGCTTCTTGAGTGAGTTCGTTGCCCTTGTGTTCCTCAACGCCGTTGTTGAGAAGTCCCACTCTCGGATTCTTTACGCCGAGCATAGCGGTTGCGTACGCACTTGCCATAATGGCAAAATGAACGAGGTTTACGCTCTTGCAATCGACGTTTGCGCCGCAATCGCAAAGCACTACGCCGTTGCCTTTGAGCGTGGGAAGTACGGGCGCGAGCGCGGGACGAGTTACGCCCTTTATGCGACCGACTTTGAGATATGCGCCCACAAGCACCGCACCCGTCGAACCTGCCGAAACGAATCCGCCCGCCTCGTCGTCGTGCATAAGCGCGTCGAACGCCTTGACCAAAGAACTTTCTTTCTTTGTTCTTATCGCCGTCGTGGGCGTATCGTCGTTGGTTATCACGTCTTTTGCGTCGATTATGTCCAACCTACTATTGTCGTATTCTTTGCACTCGCAAAGAGATTGCTCGATTGCGTTTTGGTCGCCAACCAGCACGATTTTGAGATTTTTGTTTTGATTGAGTGCGTCAACCGCACCCAAAACGATTTGCAATGGCGCATTATCGCCGCCCATAGCGTCAACAATGATTTTCATAAAACACCTATAACGTATTGATGTGATTATTATAACAAGAACTTAAACGGAATACAAGAAAATAATGTATTTATAAAATGCACAAGTTATTTACAAAAAAAATAACCCTTGACAACAAATTAAACTTCCCCCTTCCTCACGTGTTTCCCCTACCGCCGTTCCCCCTCTGCATAAATTTGAGGGAACCCACGGCGTCCGCTTCGCGTGGGGCAACACTCAGCACTCGCATAGATAGGGGCATTTCTCTACTTATGCCACTGCGCTTTGTGCGCCAGCTTCGCACCCAAACGGCGCAGTCGCTTGTACTGCTCGTCAAGCTCGGCGTTCGCTTTCTCGCCGCCGTTGCGGCTCGCGTTCCGTCTTCGAAATCGCGCAGTTCATATATAAGTCTGCGCCTGACGAAGTTTTTCGCCAAATAGTGCGCTTAAACTTGTAAAATCGCAGTATTCGGATGAAGAACTAGAAAGAGCCACGCTTTCGGCAACCCTAATTTACTAAGCGTAAATGAGTTGTCGAAGTGTGGCTCTAACGACGTTATTCGCCGAATAATGCGATTTTACTTTTCGCTCTTTTTTTGAACGACTTGCTCACCATCATAGTATCCGCATTTCGGGCATACTTGGTGGCTCTTGATCAATTCATGGCATTGAGGGCACTCGGTGAGACCGGGCGCTTTAACTTTCCAGTTTGCAAAACGGGAATTCGTTTTGGATTTTGAAACTTTATTTTTAGGTACTGCCATCTTATTACCTCCAACATTTTCGCAACATCTGATATACAGTGTTATGATTATATAAAATCTGACAATAGTTGTCAAACGCTTTTTGAAAGTTGCGCTACTTTGTTGTCAATTATTTTGCATTTTCAGACGTTTTGGCAGAATTTGCGCTCAAAATACCTGAAAACGTGCTTGACTTATCTTTTTACAGTGCGAGAGCCTTCGTTTCTCTTGCGATAGACAATTCTTCGTTTGTGGGAAGAATGAACACTTTGACTTTGCTGTCGGGCTTGGAGAGAACGCGAACGCCGTCGGAATATCCCTTGTTTGCCTCGAAGTCGAAATCTACGCCGAGATATTCCATATCTTCCATAACGAGTCTGCGCATAAGGTCGCTATGCTCGCCGATACCGCCCGTGAAGACAATTGCGTCGACGCCGTTGAGCGTTGCGGCGTAAGCACCGATATACTTTTTGATACGATATGCGGCAACTTCCACTGCGAGTTTTGCTTTTTCGTTGCCTTCGCTGATGCCTTTTTCAAGGTCGCGCATATCCGAACTCAATTCGCTCACGCCGAGCATACCGCACTTTTTGTTGAGGTACTGTACGAGTTCTTCGGGGGTCAAACCGAGTTTTGCGCGGATAAATTCGCTTGCCGCGGGGTCGATGTCGCCCGAGCGCGTACCCATAACGAGACCTTCAAGCGGCGTAAAGCCCATAGACGTGTCGAGACACTTGCCGTCCTTAACAGCAGAAATGGACGAGCCGTTGCCGAGGTGGCATACGATGATTTTGCTTTCCTTTTTGCCGAGAAGTTTGATGGTTTCTTCGCTGACGAATTTGTGAGAAGTGCCGTGGAAGCCGTATTTTCTCACTTTGTATCGGTCGTATACGGAATACGGGATTCCGTACATATACGCTTTTGCGGGCATAGTGCTGTGGAACGTCGTGTCGAAAACCGCAACCATAGGAACGCCCAGCATAACTTCTCTGCAACTCTTTATGCACGCAATGTTGCCCGGCATATGAAGGGGTCCGAGTTCCGCATTCTTTTCGCAAATGCGGATAACTTCGTCGTCGATTAAGACGGAACTCTTGAAGTCCTCGCCGCTGTGAAGCACTCTGTGCCCGACCGCGCTGATTTCGTCGGTGGATTTGATTGCGCCGAACTTCGGATCGACCATCGCTTTGAGCACGAGTTCGATTGCCGCGGTGTGATCTTTCATATCTTGCTTGACGTTAAGCACCTTGCCGTCCGCCGTCTTTTGGGTCAACTCACCGCCCTTGAACGTGATGCGCTCGCAGATTCCCTTGAGAACCGCTTGCTCGGTGTCCATATCGATAAGTTGGTATTTGAGCGACGAACTGCCTGCGTTGATAACGAGAATTTTCATAATTTTACCTCTATTAGTCTTTTACGGATTGAAGCGCTGTGATTGCCGCAACTGCCGCAATGTCTTCCGCAACGCAACCTCTGCTCAAATCGTTTACGGGCAGAGCGAGACCTTGCATAATGGGTCCGATTGCCATACAGTTGCCGAAGCGTTGAGCAATCTTGTAGCCGATGTTGCCTGCGTCGAGGTTGGGGAAAACGAGAACGTTCGCTTGACCTGCGACGGGACTGCCGGGTGCTTTTTGATTTGCAACGCTGTCAACCAAAGAAGCGTCGAGTTGAAGTTCGCCGTCAACGACGATTTCGGGATGTTCTTCTCTGACCTTCTGATACGCGACGCGCACTTTTTCGACGGATTCGTGATTTGCGCTGCCCTTCGTCGAGAAAGAAAGCATTGCGATCTTTGGATCCATTTCGCAAATCTTCTTCGCACTGCCTGCCGCCGCGACGACGATGTCGGAAAGTTGATCGCTCGTCGGATACGGAATGACCGCGCAATCCGAGAAGATGTATGCGGGATATTTCTTATATTTGAAGTCTTCGGGCGGAACCATTACGAAGCAACTGGACACGGAACTGATGCCGGGTGCGGCTTTGATGACTTGGAACGCGGCTCTGGATACGTCTGCGGAACTGAACACCGCGCCGCCCACGACTCCGTCTACGTCGCCGCGTTTGAGAGCGACGCAAGCATAGAACATATTATTGTTTGTGACGATGTTCAAGGCTTGTTCTTCCGTCATACCCTTCGCTTTGCGAAGTTCGAAAAGAGTATTTGCGTATTCGGCTCTGTGTTCGCTCGTTTTGGGATCATCGAAAGAAACACCCGTGAAGTCGATTTCCGGGAATTTTGCTTTGATTTCGTCTTCGTTGCCGATAAGAACAACCTTGCAAACGTTCTTTTGCGTGAGGATTTCAGCCGCTTTTGCCGCGCGCACGTCCGTACCTTCTGCAAGCGCGATCGTTTTGGCGAGTTTGCTTGCTCTGCTCATAAGGTTTTCAACAAATTGCGTCATATAAAACTCCTAAACTGTTGCACATTGATTGCAAATGTTTTATTTTTAGATATAATTATAATTACTTAAAAAGTAAAAATCAACAATAATGAGGACCTATTTTGAAAATAACCGCCGTAATCGCAGAATATAACCCGTTTCACAACGGGCATCTAAAGCAACTCAAAAAGGCAAAACGCGAAACGAACGCGGACGCGCTCGTCGTCGTTATGAGTTCGTCATTCACGCAACACGGCGATTTGTGCATAGCCGACTGCTACACACGCGCTAACTGGGCGATTCAGGCAGGCGCGGATTTGGTGCTCGAACTTCCCACCGTATATTCCCTCTCAGCCGCAAAAGGATTTGCCGAAGGCGCGCTCAAAACGCTGTCTATGCTCGGCGAATTCACCCTCTCTTTCGGCACGGAAAGCGAAGAAATCGAGGATTTGAATATGGCGGCAGAGTTTATGAGAAGCGAATCCAAAGACGTATCGAATCTTCTCAAAGGCTATTTGAGCGAAGGTTATTCAGTCGCAAAGTCGAGAACTCTCGCTCTCGACAAAATTCGCCCCGACGTGTCGAATATGCTTAAATCCCCCAACAACATTCTTGCGGTCGAGTATATGAAAGCGGGCGCGGCGTACGGCGGAAAGGTTCAATACCACTCTGTCGAGCGCAAACCCGACGACGACAAAAAGTTTATGTCGTCAACAAAAATCCGTAATCTAATCGCACAAAACGCGGACGTTTCGGCATTCGTTCCGCCGTTCGTCGACCTTTCGACGCACGCAAATATCGACAAATACAACGTCATTTCAACGTACGCAATGAAAGCGATGAGTGCCGCTCAACTCAAAGAAATCGCAAACATCAGCGAGGGTATGGAAAATCGCATTTCGCAATCTTCCTTCAACAATATGAACGAGTTTTTGGGACTGACGAGCAAACGCTACACGCGCTCGACGATAAAGCGAATCGCTGCAAGCGCAACTTTGGGACTTACAAAAGATTTGATTAATCTTGCAAACGAGCAACCGCCCTATTGCACCGCTTTGGCGTTCAAACCCTCAAAAAAGAAAGCGTTGTTTGCGCTTTTGGCACAATCGGACGGCTATTTCTTCTTCAAGCACAGCGATTGCGAAAAGGACTGCCCCGTCCGTCCTCTCGTCGACCTCGACGAAAAAGCCGCTAAAATTCAAAAATTATGCGACTAAGCAAAGATCGTCGCTAAGGCTACGGCAACAGGCAAAATTTGCGTATTGCCGAAAGCCTTGCTTGATTTTTGCTTTTCTAACCGCGCAAGCCCTCTTTGCTCTCAAAATAAGACGGGTAAATACTCAAACCTAAATTCCGCGCGAGTGCTTGCTTGGTGGGTGTGTGCTGTATGCGCTCGGATATATACTCACGCCGCAATTTCACCAAATTATCTGCTTGCTTTTTGCGTGCCTGTCGGCACGCTTTTTTTTGTTAAATCATTTTAGTTGGTAAAACATTGTTTGCAAGGCAATATTTTGCTTTGTAAAAGAATATGATTTTGTATGCACAAACTCAAAAAGGCGCAAATTCCGAAAGTTTTTGCCTGCATTGCCGTTATCGCTTTTATGGCATTTATGCTCGCAAAGTCCGACTATTATCTCGACTCCGCAAGGCGAGGTTTGAGTTTGTTTGCATCGAGCGTGCTTCCCTCTTTGTTTCCCTTCTATTTTTGCTCTTTGCTTTTGACATATATGGGTGCGGTCGGCACGATATCAAAGGCAGGCGAGAAAAGCGTTAAACTTATGTACAATGCGCCCAAAGAAAGCGCGTACGTTTTGTTTTTGAGTATGCTGTGCGGCTACCCCGTCGGCGCAAGCACAATATACGAGTTGTACAGCGCGGGCGCAATCTCGCAAAAAGACGCGAAATGCATATGTTCGTTCTGCTCGACGTCGGGTCCGGTGTTTATGATAGGCACGATAGGCGGCGCGATTTTTGCAAATCAAAAAGTCGGACTTATCGTACTCGCGGCGCACTATATGGGCGCAATAGTGAACGGTTTGATATATCGCAAAAAGAAAGACGACAGCCGCGACGTTTCCGCTTTATCCTCTCAGAGCGACGTTGACGGACTGCTCTCGCGCGCTGTATCCAAAGCGACGATAAATATGCTTTACGTCGGCGGATACATCGTCATTTGCGGAATGATTGCGGACACTCTCGAACTTCTCGGGATCCGCGACGCGCTTTCGCACCTTCAAGGCGCAAGCGAACCGGTATTGTCCGCAATATATTCCCTTATCGAAATGACAAGGGCGAGTATCGAATGTTCGAAGTGCCAAAACTTGCAACTGGGCGTCACGCTATGCACGGGCGCGGTTTCTCTTGGCGGATTGTCAATAACTTTGCAAAACTACACTTTCCTTTCAAAATGCGGCGTCGGCTTTTGGGATTTGACGCTCAAAAAAGCCACGCAATGCTCCATAAGTATGGTTTTTGCGTTCCTTTTGGGTTTCTTGCTGTAAAAAAAAGAAAAAACAAATAAAATTACAAAAAAAATGACATAAAATATTGACTTTTTGCGTTTTTCGTATGTATTGTGTAGCCAAGGATTTATATTTCCAACAATTTCGGAGGGAAAACTATGAAAAAAAATTGGTGCAACACGGTGCTTGTTGCTTATGTCCTTTTACCTAAAATCGTAAAAGAACTAAACTTTGGCATCGAAAGTCGAGTAAAATCGAGTTTTCAAAGCAAACACCTAAAAATTGGTGTAAGCAACGAGCAATTAATAAGTGAAATCATCGCACTGACCGACGAGAAGCGCAAAATCGTCAACTTGCGATACCTCATCAACGAGTCGCTCAACCAAATGAAAGACAAATCGCGCGAGATACTTACTGACAGAATGTTCCGAAAAATGACTTTTGAGGAAATATCGAAAGCACGCAACATCGCAATGCGCACGACTTTCAGACGACTGGAAAACGCAGAAGCGGAGTTTGCAAAGAACCTATCCTCTCTCGGCTATGACGAAAGCGCGCTTCAAAAGGATTTTGCAAACGACAAATACATCTCGTCAATATACAAGCGACTTCAAACCGACAAATATTTTGTCGCAAAAAATATGTAAAAACCCCACAACAGTTGAAAAAACGGTGAACCGACTCGCGTCGGCTGTTTGTTGTTGCAAAAATCGAAAAACAAGCGAAAAATTCAATCGTTTTTGAGCATTACGAAAGTTTTCGTCTGCTTTTTCAACAATTCCGCAACTGAAAATTTTTGCAAAAAAAATGAATAAACGGCAATATAAAACCAACCAAAAATAACGACTGAAATTACAAAATCAAATCGTTGAACTTGAATTGTCAATCTTATATATCTATCTAAAATAATCGCACTAAAATACAGTAAAACGCCGTCAAACGACGGCGTTTTTCGCTGTTTTATCGGATATAATCAATAGCAGTTTTTGATTGTGATGTTCAAAAATGCGTCCATATCGAACAAAGTCCACGGCGCAACTTCGGGCGGATAGACTCTGAACACCATTTCTTTGCCGCTTACGGGATGTGCAAAGCGAAGTTCTGTCGCCCAAAGGCAAAGCGGAAATCTCGTTTGCGAGCCGTTGCCGTATCTCTTGTCTCCTACAATCGGATTGCCCATATTTGCAAGTTGCACTCTGATTTGATGTCCGCGACCCGTGACGAGATTGACCATAAGCAAACTTACATCCGTCTTTTTGCTCAAAACCTTGTAGTCGAGTTCGGCGTATTTTGCGCCTTCGGAAAGTGCGGGCACGACTTTGACCGTGTTCGTATCGGGGAATTTTTTGAGATAGCAAGTGAGTTTGTCCGCGCTGTATCTCGGCGCGCCTTCCACGATTGCCAAATATCTCTTTTCCACACCGCCGTCTCGGATTGCTTCGCAAAGTCTCGAAGCGGCTTTCGAGGTTTTGGCAAACACCATAACGCCGCCCGTGGGTCTGTCGAGCCTATGGACGAGTCCGAGATATGCGTCGCCGGGTTTGTTGTACTTTTCCACAAGATACTGCTTAAGCATAGTGAGCATATCCGCATCGCCGCTCTCGTCCGCTTGCACGGGAACGTCGTAAGGCTTGACGACAACCAAAATGTGATTGTCCTCGTATACGATTTTGAGGTCTTGATAAGTCATAATTGAGTCCTATATGTCGTTTTTTCGATTGTATTTCGTAGTTGCGATTTCGGCAGATATTTTTCTTAAATATCGCCGAAAATCGAGTATCTAACGCTATTGTTTATTTTGCGAACGTCGCAAACGCCGTGCAGCCTTGCGGCAAAATAAGCCCTTCTTCGGTTGCAAGTCCGATTTCGTCGGCGTCGATTTGCGCACTGCTCGGCAAGGTGAGTTTCAAGATATTTGCCATAACCGTAGGTTGCAATCCCGTCGTGTAGGAATTGAGGCAAACGAACAGCGGGTCGTCCGAGAGCAAACTCGCAACGAGTTCGCAAAGTTCGGATATACCTTCCTCAATCTTCCACTTTTCGCCGTTCGGACCTCTGCCGAAACTCGGCGGGTCGAGAATGATTGCGTCGTACTTTCTGCCCCTGCGGATTTCTCTTTGGCAGAATTTGAAGCAGTCGTCTATGATATATCGCATGCCCGAATTGTCGAGACCGCTCAAACGCACATTTTCGCCCGCGCGCTCGACCATTGCTTTGGCGCTGTCGACGTGGCATACCTTTGCGCCCGCTTTCAGGCAAGCGACGGAAGCCGCGCCCGTATATCCGAAAAGATTAAGCACGGATATTTCGCGTCCCGATTCGGAAATAAGTTTCATCATTCTGTCCCAGTTGACCGCTTGTTCGGGGAAAAGTCCGGTATGCTTAAACCCCATAAGTTTAAGCGAAAAGGTCAAATCTCGCCACGAAAGCGTAAACTCGGACGGGACGTTGCGCTTGAATTTCCACATACCACCGCCCGTGCGAGAGCGTTCGTACACGGCGTCCACGTCCTTGTAACTCGCAAGCGGCGTTTTTGCGTGCCAAATCACTTGCGGGTCGGGACGCAAAAGCGTGATATTCCCCCACTTTTCGAGTTTTTCGCCGTCGCCCGTGGCGATAACCTTGTATTCTTTCCAGTCGGGTGCAATTTTCATCAGATTTTCTTCACCGAAATTGTAACGTTGTCGCCGTTGATATCGCAGTCTTTTGCAAAACCGTCGATTGTCGTCGAGATTTCGTCCGCAAGCACGTCGGAAAGGAAGTCCGCTTTCTCGAATACTTTGAGAGCAACGCCTTCCGCCTTGTAGCCCACGACGATATGGTCGGTCACTTCGAAGCCCGCTTCCTTTCTCATCGTCTGAATCTTGGACACGATTTCACGTTCCGCACCCTCGAAAATGAGGTCGTCGGTGAGTTGCGTATCCAAAACTACGGTGGTTTCGCCGTCGCTTTCGCTCGAATAGCCTTCCTTGTTCTTCATACTGATAAGCAAATCGTCCTTTGAAAGTTCGACTTCTCTACCTTCGACGTCCGCTCTGAACAAGCCGTGAGATTTGATTGCCGACACGATTTCGTTTGCGCGAGCCTGCAACACTTCTCTGATTTTGCCGAGCAAACTGCCGTATTTAGGACCGAGCGTGCGAAGTTGCGGTTTCAAATCGTAACTTACGAACACGTTGCTGTCGCCCGATACTTCAACCGACTTGACGTTGAGTTCGTTCTCGACGAGTTCTTTGAGGTCGTTTGAGAGTTCGTATCTGCCGTTGTAGAAAAGTTTTGAAAGCGGTTGTCTGTTTTTGAGGTTAGAGGCGTTTCTTGCCGCTCTGCCGAGCACGACGAGTTTGAGAACGTCGCCCATACCGTTTTCGAGTTCCTCGTCAATATATTTCTCGTCCGCAACGGGGAAAGAGCAAAGATGTACGCTTTCTGGTGCGTCCGCATAGAAGTTGCAAACGAGGTTGCGATACATACTTTCAGCCATAAACGGCGTGTACGGCGCAAGGATTTTCGAGAGCGTAGAAAGCACGGTATACAAGGTCGTATACGCCGCTTCCTTGCTCTTTGACATCTCGCTGCCCCAGAAACGCTCGCGCGAACGGCGTACGTACCAGTTGGAAAGGTTGTCCACGAATTCCGCGATAGCGCGCGAAGTTTCGGTGATTTTGTATTGATTCAATCCCTCGTCAACTGTCTTGATGAGCGAGTTGAGGCAGGAAAGAATCCATCTGTCCATAATCGTGAGTTTTTGGTCTTCGAGTTTATGCTCTGCCGGATTGAATTTGTCGATTTCGGCGTACAAAACGAAGAACGCGTAGGTGTTCCAAAGCGTACCCATAAACTTGCGTTGGGATTCGCTCACCGCGTCGGCGTGGAATCTCGACGGAAGCCACGGCGCGCTCGTGGTGTAGAAATACCATCTCGTAGCGTCTGCGCCCTGTTTGTCGAGCACCGTCCACGGATCTACGACGTTGCCCTTGTGCTTGGACATCTTCACGCCGTCTTTGTCGTTGACGTGACCGAGCACGATACAGTTTTTGAACGGCGCGCGACCGAAAAGCACGGTGCTGACCGCAAGAAGCGTGTAGAACCAACCTCTCGTTTGGTCGACCGCTTCGGAAATGAAGTCCGCAGGGAAAACTTTTTCGAAAATTTCTTTGTTTTCAAACGGATAGTGCCATTGCGCAAAGGGCATAGAACCCGAGTCGAACCAGCAGTCCAACACTTCGGGTGTGCGTACCATCTCGCCGCCGCACTCGCATTCCCACTTCACTTCGTCGATATAGGGACGGTGCAATTCCACGTCGCGGTCGAGGTGCGCTTTTTCGCGCAATTCCTCGCGAGAGCCGATGACGTGCACTTTTCCGCACTTGTTGCAAACCCAAATGGGAAGCGGCGTGCCCCAGTATCTTTCACGAGAAATACCCCAGTCGATGACGTTTTCGAGGAAGTTGCCCATTCTGCCGTTTTTGATGGTTTCGGGCATCCAGTTCACCGAATCGTTTGACGCGAGCAACTGCTCTTTGACCGCTGTCATCTTTACAAACCAACTCGAACGAGCGTAGTAAAGAAGCGGAGTGTCGCAACGCCAGCAGAACGGATAACTGTGCGTGAATTTCAAAGTTTTGAAAAGTTTGTTTTCGCCTTTGAGTTTTTCGATGATATATTTGTCTGCGTCCTTGCAGAACAAGCCCTTGAAATCGTATACGGCGTCTTTGAATCTGCCTCTGTCGTCAACCATTTGCACGAAAGGCAAATGGTATTTTTTGCCGACTTTGCTGTCGTCCTCGCCGAATGCCGGTGCGATGTGAACGATACCCGTGCCGTCGGTAAGAGTGACGTATGAGTCGTTTGTGACAAAATACGCCTTTTCTTTCGCACCCGTGTCGTAATCGAAAAGCGGTTCGTATTCGACGTATTCGTAATCAGAGCCTTTCTTTGTGTCCACTTTGACGTATTCCGCTTCGTCCTTGAAAATCGACGGAACGAGTGCGTCTGCGAGAATAAGGAATTCGTCGCCGACTTTAATCTTCGTGTAATCCTCTTTTGCGTTCATACAAAGAGCGACGTTCGACGGAAGCGTCCAAGGCGTGGTTGTCCAAGCAAGGAAATAGGTGTTTTCTTCGCCTTTGACCTTAAATTTGACGAATACGGAAGTTTCCTCGACGTCCTTGTAGCCTTGCGCCACTTCGTGAGAGGAAAGAGCCGTTCCGCAACGAGGGCAATACGGCACGATTTTGTAGCCTTTGTAGATAAGTCCCTTGTCCGCCATTTGCTTGATTGCCCACCACACCGACTCGATGTAGTTGTTGTCGTAGGTGATATAGGGATTTTTCATATCCGCCCAGTAACCGATACGGTCGGACATCTTTTGCCACTCGTCCGTGTACTTCCACACGGATTCTTTACATTTCTTTATAAAAGGCTCGATGCCGTATTTTTCAATCTCTTGCTTACCGTCAATGCCGAGTTGCTTTTCAACTTCGAGTTCGACGGGCAGACCGTGAGTGTCCCAACCCGCTTTGCGCAAGACGTGATAACCCTTCATCGTTTTGTAACGAGGAATAATGTCCTTCATGACGCGAGTAAGAATGTGTCCGATATGCGGCTTGCCGTTTGCGGTAGGAGGACCGTCGTAAAAACTGAACTCGGGATTGCCCTCGTTCTTCTTGACGCTCTTTTCAAAAATATTCTCTTGCTTCCAGAAATCGAGAACCTCTTTTTCGCGGTCAACGAAATTGAGATTTGTTTCAACAGGTTTGTACATAGTTGCCTCTATCGTAATCATTTATAGATTTTTTAAGTATAGAATAAATCAATGCAAAACGCAACCGTTTTGCCTCAAAGTCACCAAAACGATTGACAAAATCTCTATTAATGATACAATCAAAATCAAATTAAACGCGGGCGTAGTTTAATGGCAAAACGAAAGCTTCCCAAGCTTTAGTCGTGAGTTCGATTCTCATCGCCCGCTCCAACGGCACTCTTCGGAGTGCCTTTTTTGTTTCTCATTTCGTTCGCTTTTGCAAAGCAGATTGTAGCACGTATCGTGTCTTAGAATACACGTTTCGTGCGAAAATACCGCAGTTTTGCCTTATTATAGTGATATTTTGTGACTAATATTGTCGTTTTAAGGAATTTGTAATGCAAAACAATACACGATTCGTATTGCTATTTATTATAATACGATTCGTGTACATTACGATTTTTGAGCAAATGTACATTAAAACGTTATTAATATTTCGAGTCAACACGAACAAACATGGACAACACTTCAAAATGTGTTATAATGTACGCATCAACAAAACAGAGGTAAACAATGAACGTTTTTGAAACGTCACACTTGACAAAAAAGTACGGCAAAAACAAAGTCGTACTCGACGACGTGAGCATCACCGTTCGCGAGGGAGACATATACGGTCTTGTCGGAAGAAACGGCGCAGGCAAAACCACGCTTATCAGAATCCTTTTGGGCCTTGCAAAACCCACGAGCGGCGAAGTCAGAATCAACGGCGCTTCGAGCGCGGACGCACTCGCGTACGAGCGCAAAAAAATCGGTTCCATCGTGGATTCCCCTGCCCTTTCGACTCATCTCACTGCACTTGAAAATATGAAGTCTATGGGGTATTCGCTCGGAATAACCAACGAGGAAAAACTCAAAGATATTCTTCACAAAGTCGGTCTCGACCCGGGCAACCCCGCAAAAGTCAAAAACTATTCTCTCGGTATGAAACAACGTCTCGCAATCGCCGTCGCACTCGTGGGCGATCCGAGCATTCTCATTCTCGACGAACCCGTAAACGGTCTCGACCCGACGGGAATCTTCGAAGTCAGAGAACTTTTGCAAAGACTCAACAAAGACGACGGCGTGACTATCCTCATATCCTCGCACTTGCTTGCCGAACTTCAAAAACTCGCAACTTGCTACGGCGTCATCGAAGGAGGAAAACTCGTAAAGGAAATGCGCCAAAGCGACCTCGAAGAACTTTGCAGACCGTACATCAAAGTCGTGGTGGACGATTTGAAAATCGCGCTCAACGTCGTGGTTGAAAACTATCACGCGCACGATTTCGAGATTCTTCCCTACAACACCATTGCGCTCTACGACCTGTCAAAGGATATTCCGCAAGTCGCAAAGATGTTCAGCGACGCCAACGTTACCGTTTTGAACATAAACTCTTGTCAAGGCGATTTGGAATCCACCTTTATTTCGCTTATGGGAGGTATAAAAAATGAACAATAATTCGTTTGCTATGACCTTGAACGGCGATGTTTACAGATTGAAAAAACTCAAAAGCGTTTGGATATCTTTGATAATTATGTTTTCGCTTATCTTCTTAACTTTTGCAATTTATTGGATAGGCATAAAAATTATCGAAAATCAAACGCCCGAACAAGCGCCCGATATGGACGGCACGATACAGTTTATGGATTCTTTGATAACAAACTTACTGTACGGCTCGTCGTCGGTTGCCAACGTCGAACTTTTCATTGCTATCGTCGCTTGCATTTTTATCGGCAAAGACTTTTCTTGCGGATATATCGCACTGACAACCGCAAGAGGAACAAAACGCGCAAACACATATTTTTCAAAATGGCTCTCGCTTATATGTCTTTTTGTGTTCTACGTCTGTTTCGCCCTGCTCGTAAGCGGAATATTCTATGCAATCAGCGGAAGCCCCGGCGGATTCACAGGTGCAAAATTCGGCACGCTTATGCGCAACTTCGCTCTGCAACTTCTTGCAGGTATCGCAAGCGTATCGTTGTTTGTGATGATAAACTTCCTATGCCGTTCGAGCGGAACGGCGCTTGCAACAAGCATTGCGTCCTATCTGCTTCTCGGAATACTCGTAAGCATAATAGAAACGGTTTTGAGCGTCAGCGATACAAGCGGAACAAAACTTGACTGGACCATTTTCCTTCCATTGCAACAAATGGGCATAGCGACAATAGAAGGAAAACTCTCAACCGCACAAATAGCCGCCGCAACCGTTATGCCTGTCGTTTACACGGTCGCTTCGACGCTTATAGGCTACTTCACGTTTGAAAAGCGCGATATAAAATGACGCCGAGCGTTTAAGCGACAAAACGCATACGGCGCATACCATCAAAAAACACGGCGAACAGATAAGCAACGCAAATTATACAAAGAGAACGTTGCAAATCACTAAAATCGGCTTAAAAATCGCATAAAAGCACAAAAAAATCGTCGAAAAACGGCGATTTTTTCACATCGAAAACTGATACGTTTTTCTTGTTGCAAAATGAAAGTACAAATGTTATAATAAACGTACTGTGCTAGACGGGGAGCTTGCGGTGCCCTGTAAACTACAATCCGCAATAGTAGTGTCGAACGCCGTCCGAGGTCTTTGATATGGTTGGCTGCACGGTGCAAGGAGCGTTGATAGCAAGGTCCCGTGCAATGTCATACTGCGAACCGTGTCAGAGCTTGACCGCAGCAGCACTAAACAGGCGTTGGCGTGTGCCACGGGGAAACTTTGGAGGAGCCACCTACACCGTTTCCGCTTCGGTATCGATTATCGAAGTCGGTGCACAGTTTTTTGAAGATAAAGCGTACAACTTTTGAGTTGTGCGCTTTTTAATTAATAATTAATAATGAATAATGAATAATTATGGGTGGGACTGTGCCCCACACCCAAAACGAACACTTATTCGAAGACTACTTATACACGGAATGTGCGACTTCAAAGACGAGATAAAAACCGCCGTCCGCGAACTTGCAGAGCGGACTTTTAACGGTCACTTGTTCAAGGCGTACTTATTAACGGTATGTGCATATTCGAAGACGAAACACGAGCCGCAACGGCGGCGAGACATTGCTCAAACTGCGTTGCGGCAATGTCAATCGCCCAGTCGTCATTCAGAGCGTAGCGTGGGAATCCCATAAATAGAAATGAAAACTATTGGGGC
>ULUJ01037631.1_pt1 | contig 20398 bp, 16 predicted proteins | sample 1958381 | NCBI WGS metagenome assembly ULUJ01 (sample SAMEA4835757, study PRJEB28245) | human gut metagenome | biome: gut microbiome; material: fecal sample | place: Denmark | collected 2008 | reverse complement strand
AAAGCCGCCGCCTTTTGCAGCGCCTCCGCCACCTCTGCCGTTTGGCCGCTGGCAGAAATGCCCACCACCAGCGCGCCTCGGTCGCACACCACGCCCCCGGCGCAGAACTCACCGGCAGAATAGGCAAAAGCAGGCACATCGCACACCGACTCAAAATTACAAGCCGCCGCTTGCGCCAGCTGATAGGAAGTGCCGCAGCCTACCAGCAGCACCCGACTGATGCCCCGAGGCCGCAGGCGGCTTTTGCCCAACCGAGGTTGATCCCCACGCACAAAGCGATGAAGCAGCAGCTCCAAATCTCCGGGCAGCGCCTGTAACGCCTCTCCCGGGTCTGCAAAGCCCGCTGCCGGCGGCCGTCGCAAAGTCACCGCGCAGGGGGATTTTTTGATTTTCTTGCCCTTGGCGTTCCAAAACTGCAACTTGCCCGGGCGTAGCTGCACGCACTCCCCGGCAGACAGGGCATAGATTTTCATTTGATCCGGTTCCAGTGCCGCCAAATCCGAAGAAACGCAAGCGCTGCCGCCGCCTACCGCCGCATACAGCGGCGCCCCGTGGGCACAGGCAAACAGGCATTCCTCACCCCGACGCAGCACGGCCAAAGCATAGTTGCCCCGAGCCTCACGGCAGCACAGACGCAAAGCGGCAACGGTGCCGCTGTCTGCATACGCCTGCAAAAGCGCCGCCAGCACCGCGCCGTCGCTGTCCGGGTAAGGCAGCAGGTTCAGCGCGCTGCGCAAGGCAACGGCGTTCTCCACCGTGCCGTTCATCGCCAGGCAATAATCATCGGTCACAAAGGGGTGCACATTCTCTGCGGTGCGCCCGCCACAGGTGGCAAACCGGGCGTGTACCAATCCGCAGGACGCTGCGCTCTCCGGCAGCTGCTGTGCCAATGCCGCCACGCTTTCTTTGCTTTTGGCACACAGCAGCTCTCCCCCTTGCATTAGGGCGGCGCCATAACCGTCCAGCCCCGGCTGGGTGCAGGCCTGCAACTTCTCCAGCAGCAGCCCGCCACAGGGGGCGCTGCCGACAAATCCGTATAGAAACATGGTATTCGCTCCTCCTTAATTTGGCAGCAACCGGGCCACGATCACGCTCATATCGTCTCGTCGATCCGCCGGGGTGTGAGCCTTGGCATAGGCCAGCACCGTATCTGCCAGCTCCTGCTGATCCTGGGATTGAAAGCGGCAAAGCAGCGCCTCCAGCCCTACCGCGTCCGCGTCTGTAATGCCGTCGCTGAGCAGCACCACCGTGTCCCCGGCGCCCAGCACCGCCGTGCGCTTGGCAAAGGTAATGCCCCGCAAAATGCCCGCCGGCATACTGGCCAGCTCGCACCGGGTCAGCCGCCCGTGGCGCAGCACATAAGATCGGGGTGCGCCGGCTTTGTAAAAGGCGCACCGACCGGTAAACAGGTCTACGCAAGCACAGTCCAGGGTAGCCAGACTCTCCTCATTGCTCTTGACCAGCAGCGCAGAGTTGACGACTTTCAGCGCCGCGTCAAAGCCAAAGCCTGCACTGAGCAGACGGCTCAGCAGCCCGGCGCCCATAGCGCCGTCCAGCGCTGCCCGAGAGCCGCGACCCATACCGTCGCTGATAATAAGAATTTGGTGACCACGACCGTCTCGGGCCACCTTTACCGTGTCTCCGCACAGCCGTCCCTCCGCTGCGTACTGGGCGTAACCCACAGACAGACAATACAGGGGCTTTTCGTTAAAGGTCAACAGACTTTCGCTGCCGTAGCGGGTCACCTGGCCTGCCTCCAACGAGCGGCCGCAGGTCTTGCTGATCCTGGCCTGGAGCACCGGACTGGACAATCCCGGTGCCGGATCGTCACAGGCGATCTCCACGCGCATACGGTCAAATTTGTCTAAAATCACAGAAATATTTTTGGGATAAATTTCGCTCTCGCCCAGCAGCCGCCGCAGCTTTCCGGCTGTTTTGGCGTCAAAGCACTCCGCCTGATCAAACTCAAAGGCCAAATCGGACAGCATGTCGGAGATGGAGTAAAACTGGTCCGCCGCCACCATGCGCATATCGCTTTTTTCCGGATCCGGAGGCAACCCCCTTTTGCCGTTAATGCGGTCGATCTTCTCCCGCACCTCCCGTACATTGTCGCTGACGCTGGCCATGGCGGAGGCGGCAAATCGCAGCCGCAGTACCAGGCTTTGGCGCAGAGAGCCCTCCGGAGCAATATCCGCACCGTTTTCAAAAAAGGCAGTGCACCGATCGCCCCAGGCGGCAGGCAGCAGAAGCAGTAGCACGCCGGCCACCGCACTCTCCACAAAGGTGCACACACTCAAATGCCCCAGGTTGGCCGCCACAGAGAAAAAGCCCATAGACAGCACAAACGCCCCGGCGCAGCCCAGGGAGGCAAACCGGTCAAACAGTGCCGCCAGCAGGGCGGAAAAGCCGTAGGCCCCTAGCAAAAACATGGTGTCTTGCCCGGCCAGCCCCAGGGCGAACCCCAGGCACAGGGCCAGGGTGACCCCCAACCGAGACGAGCCAAAGCGTAAGGTAATCAAGATCAGCAGCACAGCCGCAATCCGCGCCGGTGCAATGCCGAAAATCGTTAATCGAGACAGGCTCATTAACAGCAGCGAACCACTAATGAGCACGCATACCAAGTCGCCGGTAGGTGCAGCCTTGCACCGCAGACGGCGATAATTGCAGTGCTCTGCGCGGAAGAAGAAATATCCGCCGCCACCGGCCAAAATGCTCTCGCCCAGTACCAGCGCATAATCTGCCGCGCCGCCGCCCAATCGCAGTTGCAGCACCGCCCCGGTCAGCCCCACTGCCAGACAAGACAGCGCCATGGGCAGCCGGGCGTCTCGCCGCGGGAGAAAGGCAGCCATTGCCAGTGCGCCTACCAAAGCGATGAGCACTGCCGCAAAGTACCGCACACGAGCCGTGCCGGTACCAAAGATCATATATCCTAACCCGGCACCCAAAGCGGAAAAGAGAAAATCCCGCCGCCCGGACACCGCCACCAGTGCCACCGCAAAGGGGCTGCACCCGCCGGCTACCGCCCCGACGGATAGTACAAATCCACCCAGCAAGTGCCCGGCGCACCCCAGCAGCGCGCGCTTGGTCCCGGCACGGCTGTGGGCGGTGGTGAATTTTGGCTTTTCCAGTAGTTTCATAAGCTTGTCCTCAACGGTCTTTTTGGACCAGTATAACCTATAAAATTAGCAGATCCTGTCACTCGCCGTCCCCGGCAAAAAGTGCCCCCTTTCCCCACAATTTCCCCTGTTTTATTCCACGAAGGCAGCAATTTGCTCCCCGCATAACATAAGAAAGCCACCGATCATCGGTGGCTTTCTGCTTTGCTATTCGTCGTAATCCTCGATTTCCTGTTCTTCCTCTTGTCTCTCTAAAAAACTTCCCAATCGGTTTCAATCCACCTATTTTCCCTTTTTCCTCAAGTTCTTTTTGCATTTTTGGCATACTTTTCAAATGATTTTTTTAACTTGACAAACATTTTTCGCCTCAGTAAAATGAAAATAAGCGGCTAATTCACCTTTATATCCACGCGTTAATTTATTTTTATATTTACAAGGTTTTATTAAAAGGTGTGCTATACTTCTTTTAGAAACGACAAAATTTCTGAAAGGAGTTAGAAATAGGATGGATAACTTGTCATATTCACCTGACCTGCAGCATTTTCTGGATCTGTACCGTTGCGCCGATACAAACGATACAAATGCTATGCTTCGTCTTGCAAAAGTCTATTTAAATGTGAACGGAGAAAACACCAACAAAAAAGCGCTTTGCTTACTAAAACAACTCGCCAATGCAACTTATGCTGCTGCACAAACAGACGCACAATATATGCTGGCTTCTTGTTATGAAAATGGAAAGGGTATTACAAAGAACTACAAACAGGCGGCAAAATGGTATAGGCAAGCCTATATCAATGCAAACAACGATATTTATTCTGCCTATGAAGATAAATTCCATGTACTGTTAAGCAAACCCGATGAAGAAATAGAACCGGAAGTTATCGACTGCGTGACGGAAAGTGCGGAGAACGGTGATGCAGAAGCACAAAGATATTTAATGGATCTATATCAATTCGGTGCCAAAAATGTAGAATCAAATACCGAGGAATACGCATATTGGGCCGAGAAAGCAGCCAAGAACGGCGACCCATACGCAATGTATGAAATAGGAAATGCATATTACCACGGCACCGGCGTAAATCAAGATAATGAAAAAGCCATCTATTGGCTGCAAAAAGCGGAGAACCAAGGCGATCCTCAGGCCGCATTTTCGCTTGGTTGGCTGCATCAAACGCAAAAGCAATATAAAATTGCAGCAAACCACTACAAAAATGCCGCAAGATTGAATATTCTGCGACGAAATCAGTTGACTACCCGAAATGCATCGGGTGAATTTATCGCCAAAGGACATTAAAAGGAGTGTTACTATGGATTTGAAAAATGTATCAACAAAGGAACTGGTTGACGAGTTAGCAACCAGAGAGGCTGTCCAAAAGATCGTCATTTGGCCTTACGAAGATTATTCCATGACCATTGACAATAAGGAGGTCAAAGGCAGCGGACCGGTTGTTATCCTCAGAATTTGGGATTAATTTTTACAGCACAGTTTTATAAATAGGTTTTATTATTATGTGTGGTATAATGTGGAAAAAATGAAAGGAGACAGTTTAGATTGGATAAGCTGAGAGAATTAGTTGAAAATTTAGAAGAAGAAAAGAACGATAAAAAGCAAGAAAAAATATTACAAAATATCGGTAAGTTGCTATTAACTGAATATATTATTCAAATTGGCAACTTGACTATTAAGCCGTTATTAGTCGAAGCATATTATTATAATAGTAATTTCAAAGATAATTCTGTGCATGCGGCGAATGAAAGTAATGCGAATACATACGAACTCGCTAGGGCTAGGCAAGAGAATAACTTTGGTGAACTGTATGTGCATTATGGCACTAAAGATGGTATTGATGTCGTTTTGTCTAATGGAAAATATTATTTATCATTTCTTATAAAAAATGCTTTAATAAACAATAAATTCGCTGCACAATGTAAAGTTTCACAAATACTTTGTGGAAATTGTGACTATATCGATAAATGTAACAAAGGTATTAATTGTAAATATTACGGAACTAATATTTTGAAACATAAGGACAATATCGAAAATACAGAAATTGTATTTGTAAGAAGAAAAGGACTTACAAATGAATATAAAGATACATCTTTAGCGGCATTACCGATATACAAAATAAAAAATTATGCATTCACTTCCGGAGAAAGCAAAACAAATATTGTTAAAAATTATATTGAATCACAATTAAAAACAGAATCATACGATGAAGAAAAATTAAAGGAACTTGCGTCAGGCTTGATTGCTTGGAAAAAGTTGAAAGGATAATCGCTTTTTATGCTTTATTTTTCATTTCAACTGAACATATCAAAATATAAACCTGCGGCGGACAGAATGTTCGCCGCACTTGATTTATTGAATATAAAATATAAATTATTAAATAATACAAAAGATATATGGCTGCGGGATTTTATGCCGGTGAAAACAAAGTCGGGGAAATATGTATCGTTTCGGTACGAGCCGAGCTATCTTGCAGACGATCCGCAATTAAGAACGAATTTCAAAACCGATATTGCACCGAGCTTTAAGGTCGATAACCTTGTTTATACAGATATAAATTTAGACGGTGGGAATGTGGTCTTTTCTCCGTCCAAAGAAAAAGTCATCATCAGCGACAGAGTGTACTCGGAAAATCCAAGTTGGCACAAAGCAGAACTTACGGCCAAACTTGCAAAGTTGCTTGAAGCGAATGTGATTATCATTCCGTCGCTGAAGTCGGATATGACGGGACATGCCGACGGTATGGTACGCTTTGTGAATGAAAATACAGTTGTTGCAAATGCTCCTCTATCACCGTTTGGATTTGAGACAAAAGTTAAAAAGGCTTTGCAAAATCATGGAATTGAAGTGCTTGATTTTCTGTATTTTGATTCAAACGGCGACAGTGCCATCGGCTGTTATCTAAATTTTTTAGAGACCGGGCAGGCTATATTTTTACCGGTATTCAGCGTTGATACAGACAACAAGGCTGTCCAAACGGCAAAACACATTTTCCATAAAGCGATCATCCCGATTAATATCAACGAAATTGCCGCTGCCGGCGGCCTACTCAACTGCATCAGCTGGGAAACCTAAATAAAAAATCCGAACATTTATCAGTGGTGATAAAGTTCGGATTTTTCTTATTGGTCGAAGTGCGGAGACTCGAACTCCGTGCCTCTTGGTCCCAAACCAAGCGCTCTACCAGATGAGCTACACCTCGGTGCATCTATATTAGGATATGCTGCTGCGCACTTGTGTTATTTTAATATATCCGGCTGGGTTTGTCAAGCGGGTGATTGGGCGGGCAACTTTGGCTGCTCCATGTGCACTTATGCATACGCAAAGAAAAATACCACCGCTTTGGCTCACGCCGGGGCGGTGGTATTCTTTGGGGGCTAAAATCAGTCCTGGAACAGCGGGGTGGACAGGTAGCGGTCACCGGTATCCGGCAGCAAGGCTACGATGGTCTTGCCTGCGTTCTCCGGGCGCTTGGCCAGCTGCTCGGCAGCCCAAACGGCTGCACCGGAGCTGATACCGGTGAGCACCGCGTCGGACTTGGCCAGGCGCTTGCCGGTGGCAAAAGCATCTTCATTGGTGACGGTAATGATCTCGTCGTAAATCTTGGTATCCAGCGTATCCGGAACAAAGCCGGCGCCGATACCCTGGATCTTATGGGCGCCGCCCTGGCCGGTGGACAGCACCGGGGAGGAAGCAGGTTCTACGGCAACCACTTTTACATTGGGGTTTTGGCTCTTTAGGTACGCGCCCACGCCGGACACCGTACCGCCGGTGCCTACGCCTGCCACAAAGATGTCAACCTTGCCCTCGGTGTCCTTCCAGATCTCCGGGCCGGTGGTGGCCTTATGGGTGGCCGGGTTCACCGGGTTTACAAACTGACCGGCGATGATGGAGCCGGGGATCTGCTCGTGCAGCTCCTCTGCTTTGGCGATGGCGCCCTTCATGCCCTTGGCGCCCTCGGTGAGCACCAGCTCTGCGCCATAGGCTTTCATCAGGTTGCGGCGCTCCACGCTCATGGTCTCCGGCATGGTGATGATCAGGCGATATTTTTTGGCCGCAGCAACAGCTGCCAGACCGATGCCGGTGTTGCCGGAGGTGGGCTCAATAATGGTGCCGCCGGGCTGCAACTTGCCGGACTTTTCTGCGTCCTCTACAATGGCCTTAGCAATACGGTCCTTCACGGAACCGGCCGGGTTAAAATACTCCAGCTTCGCCAAAACAGTTGCTTTCAGGTCGTTCTCTTTTTCAAACTGGGTCAGCTCCACCAGCGGGGTGCCGCCAACCAGGTCCAGGATAGATTTATAAATTGCCATGATAATAACTCCTTGTCAAATTCAAATGAAATTGTCGGTCAAATCAGGCGTTCAGCGCTTTTACAGCGTCAAATCCCTGCTCCAGATCGGCGATAATGTCGTTGATGTTCTCTGTACCGATAGAAAGACGGATGGTGTTGTCAAAAATCTTCTGCTCGTTGAACTCCTGCTCAGACAGCTGAGAGTGGGTGGTGGTCTTGGGGTGGATCACCAGGGACTTTACATCTGCCACATTGGCCAGCAGAGAGAAGATCTCCAGCGCGTCGATAAAGGCCTTTGCCTCTTTTTCGCCGCCCTTGATGTCAAAGGTGAAGATGGAACCGGCGCCGTTGGGGAAATATTTATTGTACAGATCCTGATATTTGGAATCCAAGGACGGATGGTTCACATGCTCGACCAGCGGGTGATTTTGCAGGTACTCCAGCACCTTCTTGGTGTTCTCTACATGGCGCTCCACACGCAGAGACAGGGTCTCTACGCCCTGGAGCAGCAGGAATGCGTTAAAGGGAGAAATAGCAGCGCCGGTATCGCGCAGCAGAATCGCGCGGATATAAGTGGCGAACGCAGCCGGGCCGGCAGCCTGCACAAAGCTGATGCCGTGGTAGCTGGCGTTGGGTTCGGTGAGCTGCGGGAACTTGCCGCTCTTTTCCCAATCGAACTTGCCGCTGTCTACAATCACGCCGCCCAGGGTGGTGCCGTGACCGCCGATGAACTTGGTGGCGCTGTGAACCACAATGTCTACGCCGTACTCAATGGGGCGCAGCAGATAAGGGGTTGCAAAGGTGCTGTCCGCCACCAGCGGAATGCCGTGCTTGTGGGCGATCTTGGCCAGCGCCTCAATGTCCACCAAGTTTGAATTGGGGTTGCCCAGGGTCTCAAAGAAGATCAGCTTGGTGTTGTCCTGAATGGCATCCTCAAAATTTTGCAGATCGTCCGGGTCAACAAAAGTCGTCTTGACCCCGTGCTCCGGGAAGGTGTGCTCCAGGTAGTTGTAAGTGCCGCCGTAAATGGTCTTGGCGCTGACAATATGGTCACCGGCCTTGGCCAGTGCCTGGAAGGTGTAAGCCAAAGCAGCCGCACCGCTGGCGGTAGCCAAACCGGCTACGCCGCCCTCTAAAGCGGCAATGCGCTTTTCAAACACATCCTGGGTGGAGTTGGTCAGACGGCCGTAAATGTTGCCGGCGTCTGCCAGGCCAAAACGGGCCTGGGCGTGGTCGCTGTTATGGAACACATAAGAAGTGGTTTGATAAATCGGTACGGCTCTGGAGTCGGTAGCGGGATCCGCCTGCTCCTGGCCAACATGCAGCTGCAAAGTCTCAAATGCGTATTTCTTGCTCATAATTCAAATTCCTTTCAAGTTCAAATGATAAAATGTAGGTTACGATTGGGTCACATACATCGGCTCATTCGTCCAAATCGGAAATTTTGTCTTAACAAGGTGGGAAATAACCGGTTCATAGCGGTCTCCTGATTTCTTCGGGTCTCCCCGTTGGATTGACTTAACTATACACCATAATGCCTACTATGTCAATAGGTAATGTCGGAAAAAATAAAAAATTTTTTCTGAACCACCAAAATTTCGCGTAACCAGGCCAAAAATAGCAAAAAACAAAATGCGGAAAATCTCGTTGCAATTCAAAATGGGCGGATACTATCCGCTGTCTCTGATGTGTATACCATCATCTTACACACCGATACACACACATATTTAAACCCGCTGGACACCTCACAAAAAAGCGACCTCCCGAGGGAAGTCGCTTTTCTCTATATATACATATTGTATCGGTTATTATACGCTTATTCTTTACCGGCGCGGCGCTGGGACAGGGCGGCAGAGATCTGCGCCTTCTTCTCGCCCACAATGTCGTACTTAAACATGGGGAAGATGGACAGCAGTGCCAGCACGCCCGGCAAGGCGGTATAAGCAAAAAAGATAATGTCCTTGGTCTTGGTGGTGAAAGTACCGGCGCCCAAAGCGTCATAATAACCGGACACCTGCACAAAGATCAGACCCATGGCGGTACCCAGTGCCAGACACACCTTAATGGTCAAGGTCAGGATGGAATAGGCGGCGCCCTCCATCCGCTTGCCGGTCTCATACTCGTAATAATCCACACAATCGGCGGTCATGATCATGGGCATTAAGGTGACGGCGCCGAACTGCAAGCCGATTAGGAACAGAGAGGCATAAAACAGCACGGTGAGCACCATATTGTCCGGAGACTGGAACCAGAAATGGCCGATCACAAAGGAGAAAATGGAAGCGGCAAAGCCGTAAACAGACAGAAGAATGTACGCCTTGCGCTCATCCAGCTTCTTAATCAGCAGGGGACACAGCGCCATACTGATCATGGAACCCACGGCGGTAACGATACCCAAAACAGCCACCAAGTTTTGGCTGCCCAGGATCACCGTTGCGGCCTGTACCTGGATACCCATAGCCATCTGACGGCCAAAGCCCAGGAAGTAAGAAATAATCACCAGCATTAAGGGTTTATTGTTCTTCAGCGCGCCCATCATATCCTTAAAAGTGGTCTTTTCGCCGGCCTGGTAGGGCACCCGCTCCTTATTGAGCAGCGGAATTAGGGCAAAGAGCACACAACCAAAGATGGCAGTGAGCACTGCGGTCCAGAAGAACTCGGAAGCGATCATAGGCGTATCTGTCTCACCGGACTTGACGAACACCTTGGACCCGCCGGGAATAATCAGGCAGGCAATCGGCACAATCACCACGCAGGCAGAAAAGCCGATCTGCTTAAATGTATTGGAAATGGACACCACATTGGTGCGCTCCGTGGGATCCGGGGTCAGCACGGAAGCGATCCCCTGCGAGGGCACATCGCCCATGGTCATGGCAATGGACCAAACCAAGTAGGTGAGGAAGATCCACACATACAGCCCGGTGCCGGAAAACGGCACTTTCACAAACACCACAGCGGTCATCACCAGCAGCGGCACCAGAGAGTACAGGATCATAGATTTGAACTTGCCCCGCTTGCTTTTGGACCGGTCAATCAGGTTGCCAACCACCGGGTCCGCCACAGCAGACACGATCTTGGCCACCAAAATCAAAATGGCCACCACAGACACATTGGCACCCAAAATGGAGCCGTCAAACTCGGCCTGGTAGGAGTTTAGCAAGCCTACGATGGCCTGGAACCCGAACAGTCCCAGGGAGTACGCCGCAATCTCCTTAAAATTCATATACTTTTTTTTCGTTGCCGTTACAGCATCTGCCATAAAAACCCCTCCTTTTTATTGCAAAAAAAGCAGAAAGGGGCGCAAAGCCATTCCCTCATTGAAACGGCTGCGTCCCTTAAATGCTTAAAATTTACTCCGCCAGCTCGGCGTCGTCCTTAAAAACTTCCTTAAACAGGTCAATGTCCGCCGCTTTCATCACAGCGCTGAACAGGCGAGAGCCGTTCACCGGCAGCAGCTTGCCAAACACGCTCATGGCGTGGGCATCCACACCGTGGATCTGCAGTGCCTGCTTGTGCTCTATACCGAACATGATCATCTTCACCATCAGGTCGCAATCGGTAGAGATCATATTGATGACCTTCTCGCCCTTGCCGCCTGCATTGGACTGGCCGCGGAAAATATCCGTCTTGGTAAAGCCGGGGCAAACCAGACCCACATAGCACTTGCCACGGAACTCCTCACGCAGAGCCTCGGTAAAGCCCTTCAGTGCAGCCTTGGAAGCGCTGTACATGGAAGTACCGGCCAGGCTCATCAGTGCGGCAGAAGAGTCAATGTTAACAATGCCCGGGTCCGTGCTCTGCAGCAGCATAGGCAGAAATGTCTTAACGGAATACACGCAGCTGTAGAAATTAATGTTAATGGCACGCTCAATTTCTTCATCGCTGTAGCGGTCAAAGCGCTTAAACTTAGGCAGAATACCGGCGTTGTTGACCAGCACATCCACCTGCACGCCTTCCTCTACCAGCTCGTTATAGAAGTTCTCCCAATTCTCCTTAACAGACACATCAAACAGCTTGTAAGAGAACTGCTGGGCATAAGTGGGGCCAAGCTCCTCAATGAATTTGAGCATCTTGGGTTCTGACCGAGCCACGCCGATCACAGTGCAGCCGTGCTTCTTGATCAAGGTAGCCGCAATGCCTGCGCCCATACCGCCGGAAGCGCCGGTTACAACAACAGTTTTGCCGTCTAACCAACAATACATAGGTAAAATTCCTCCAATATGTAAAATTCTGTATTTATTATAGCTGAAAAAACCAAAGAATACAACATTTTTTTATGCAGGGCAGCGGATTTTTCCGTTTTTATCCGTCACTATGGTGATTGTGCCGCTTTGATCCGTGCGATAGACGGTACACCCGGCATCCCGCAGGCGGGAAAGCGTGCTCTCTGCCGGGTGGCCATAACGGTTGCCCGCGCCCACGGAGATCACCGCATACTTGGGCAACGCCTGGCGCAGAAACACATAGCCGGTGGCAGAGCCGCTGCCGTGGTGACCCACCGCCAACACATCACAACTTACATCTGCACCGCTTTGGATCAAGCTGCGCTCCTCCTCTGCCCCGGCGTCACCCATAAAGAGAAAAGTCGCGCCGCCAAAGCGCACTTGCAGCACCAGACTGCTGTTGTTCAGATCGCTGCCGGCAGCGGCGGGGCCTAGCACGGTACACTTCGCATCCCCCAAAGGAAACTGCATACCCGCCTGCCCGGCCACCGGAGTCACACCCCGATCCGCCAGCGCATCTAAAAAATCTTGGTAATAGTCGCTGTCTACCGTTACCGGGCTGACAATGGCATGACCCACCGGCACCGCGTCCACCACAGCGGCCAGGCCGCCCACATGGTCCTCATGGCCATGGGTATTCACCACATAGTCCAGCCGATCCGTTGCCGCCTGCACCGCACGAGTGACCTTGGCGCCGTCTGCCACATTGCCGCCGTCGATAAGCAGACTCTTACCCCCGCAGGTGAGCAGCGCCGCATTGGCCTGACCTACATCCAAAAATTCCACCGTCAACACATCCTGCCGCCGGGTAGTCTCGTTGCCGTTTGTACCAAAGACGGCAGCCCTGTTGACCGCACTGCAACCGCCAAAAAGCAGCAAAAGTGCCAGTACCAGCGGGACAATTTTTCGTGTTTTTGCACAAGTTTTCATGGCGTTTTCCAGCACTTCCTACAAATTCCGTGAAGTTGCTTGCAACCTTTCTTTCATTTATGTTATCATAGTATTTGCTATTGGACAGGTGTCCATTACAAAGCAATTTGAGGGGGATTTTTCTAAGAAATGGACAGACGGGTAAAGCGCACCAAGGCGGCGGTCTTTAACGCTATGATCGCGCTGATGATTGAAAAAGAAACGGACAAGATCACCGTATTGGAGCTGTGCAAAAAAGCAGACATTAACAAAAGCACCTTTTATCTGCACTTTAAGAGCATGGGCGCGTGCATTCAATTCTGCTTTGAGACCATCACCAACGGCATTGTGGAGATCGCCAAGGGCATCAACTACGATCAAATCCAGCGGGACCCCACGGATATAATTAACAGTATGCTCAATGAGATTGAGCGCAACAACAACATTGAGCGGCTGACCAAATTCAAAAACAGCCGTATGTGCGCCCCCGCCCTGCGCATGCTCAAACAGCAGATGACCGAGGCCATTTGCTCTCACAACAACTTCACTATGGAGAAAAATTATCACCAGGTAACCAATGTGATCTACGCCGTAGGCGGCTGTATTGATGTGATTTTGGAGCCGCTGCCCGCCTTTGACCGGGAAAAGCTGACTGCCGTACTCACCGCGCAGCTGCGCAAAATACGGTAATCCATACGATGATTGATACGCACAAAGCCCCTGCAATGGCAGGGGCCTTATTTTGTTGCAAAGAATGATAAACCAAACCGATTCTGTGAATGCCTTACGCTTCCCCGATCAACAGGCCGATGCTCTCTTTTCCGTCAGACCCATGGGTACCACCCGACAGCTGTCGGATAATGCACACTGTCTCGCAAGAATTATACCATATTTTTGCATGCCTGCATAGTGGGTTGCAAAAGAATATGGCGTTTTTTCAGGATAGGAACTGGCGGCGAATGACAGAGCGTGCAAGCACCCTACAAAAAAATAAAAGCCAAACGGATCTTATCCCTCACACACAAAAAACCGCCCGGGCCTTACGGTCCGGGCGGTTCCCTCTCTTACGGCAAGCGAAAGATCATTTGCCGATTTGATACAACGCAGAGGTATCTGCGGTGGTATTGTCTACATACCAGGTATGGCCGATCTGCACCACGGTCAGGTTGCAGGTGGCCAACCGGGTGCCCTTAGCGTCCGTTACCTGCACGGTGCAGGTGGAAACGGCACGGATGTCGTCGGCGCTGACTTCATAATTCGCCAGCAGCTGGGTATTCATCTTGGCGGTATAAGCCTTTACATCCTCCACCGACTGCACATCGGTCACGGTGGTGGTCAGCTTGTAATCCTCGCCCAGCGCCTTTTGGTAAGCGCCGATGGTCTTATCCGTCAGCTTGACCTTGGTGTTCTTGTCGTAGGTCTCTTCCGTACCGGTCAGACTCTCGCCGTAGGTCTTTACATTGGCCTCCAGCGCAGTGAACATACCCTCGTCATCCAGGTACGAATCACCGAATACCTGCCCCCGCACCTGCTGGTACTTGGCAAAGTAATTGGTGAACATAGCGTCTGCATCGTCCCAGCCGTACTGACCCAGCAGCTCCACATAGTAGGGATACATGGCCTCGGTCACCTGGCCGGTAAGCGTACCGTCATCGTTCTTGGTCTTATCGGACTTGTAGCTGTCGTCGTTCAAGCCCTTTAAATTCTTGGTATCATCGCCGGGCTTGTAACCGGCGTCCTTATAGATCACCGGGTACATATAAAACTTGCGGATAAAATCGCCGTATTTCTCGCTTTTGCTCACCAGCGCATACTTGTTGGCATTGTAGCCGTCACCGGTCTGCACAACGGTATCCGCATACGCCTGCGCGACCTTCTCCGGCTTAAATGCAATATACTTGCTGCTAAAGGTGGCCACGGTGGACACAGCCAAAATGGCTGCAACCAACAAAAATACCACCAGCGCATACAACTTGGTATTAAAAGTCTTTTCCTGTTTTGCCATTCTCGTCGCCCCCTTACTCGGCTGCTGCCGCATCGGCAGTCTCTTCGCCCTCACCGGCAACCAAACCGGCGGCCTCACGGCGCTCCATCAGCTCGCGGGTAATGCGTTCCTTCTTCTCACCGACCATATCGTAGAAGAAGATGGGCACCGCCTGGAGCACAACGAACACGGCGGGAATGATGGTGTAGATCATTAAGATCTTGTTCAAAGTAGAATCCGTCTGGGCGGCATAAGCCACATTGGCGTCACGAGATACGGCATAGCCGGACCAGGTGTACAGCAGCCAGGGACCCAGCGCCTTGGTAAAGGCGGAAGCGATCTTGGAGAACAGGCCGTAACCGGCATACGCCAGACCGTCCTTGCGCTGGCCGGTTTTCCACTCGATCTCGTCTACGCAGTCGGCGATCATAATATTGGGGGTTACATTGGTGTTGCCGTGCTGCAAACCGCAGAAGAAGTTCAGGATCAGGAACGGCACAATCAGGGTGCTGTTAAAGCCGATACCCTTAGACACCAGGAACAGGATTGCCATGGAAGACGCACCGTACACGCAGAAAAGAATAAAGGTCTTTTTGGTGGAGAACTTCTTGAGCACAAAGTTCACCAGCAGGGTGCCCACAGCGGTACCGATACCCATGGGCAGCAGCAGCGCCAGCTTCAGGTCCTTAGAGCCCAGCAGGTAAATGGCAATGTACAAAGACACGGTACCGTACACGCCGCGGCCAAAGCCGCACAGCTTGGTCAAGGACACCATCAGCAGGTTCTTGTATGTAAAGACCACCTTGACGGCGTCTTTCAGGCTCACCTTCTCCTGCGTGAAAGGCACACGCTCTTTGTTATTGGTAAAGAAGATCATCACAAAGAGGATCAGACCCAGGGCGCACACCGCCGTGGAGATCACCAGGTCAAGGCCCTGGCCCTCGGCGTTCTTATATTGCTGTTTGCCCATTAAGGCCTTCATTACCAGGCCCACCACCATCACGACTACCATACCGCCGGACTGGCCCACGCTGCGCAGGAACGAAGCGATGGAGATGGCGGTGGAGCGCTCTGCCGGATTGGGCGAGCACAGGGAGCCGAAGCAGTTAGACGGGCTTTCTACCGCACAGCTGAAGGCGGTATACAAGGAGTAGATCACAAACATCCACACGATCGCCAAGGTTTGGTTGGAGGTGTTGGGTGCAATGAATACCAGCATAGCTACCACGGCCAGCGGCACCACGCCGAAGCCCACCCAGGGCTTTACCTTGCCCAGCTTGGTGCGGGTGTTATCCACCAAATAGCCGATCACCAGCTCGCAAACGGCGCCGATGATACCGGCCACCAAGAACACCATAGAGATGGCGTTTGCCATGGTGGCGGAGTCAAATCCCTTGCCTTTGAACGCGAAGTCAGCGAAGAAAGTAGCGGTGTAGTCCGGCATCCAGCCGGTCATCAGAGCCACGCCGAACAGACCAATACCAAAGGTAACGATCTCTGACTTCTTCATGTACTTTTTTTCCGTTTTGTCAGACATGAAAAATCCCCTTTTCCAGATTTAGTTTTGTTTTGCGTCCAGTATTATAGCACGCAGCCGCGCATTTGACAACTTTCCGGTTCTTTATTTGGCACATTTGAAAATCTGTACCGTCATGGATCGGAATATGCTCCATATTTTAGAAGAATCGGTTGCGATTTGCCGCCCTTATTGCAGGGGGCCAAATACAAACACAAAACCGCCTGCGCAGAAATACGCAGACGGTTCATGGTTTATATCAATATTATACGCACGCCGTTATGCTTTGGCAACCTCTTCTGTCTCGCTGCCTTTTTTGCTCTTCACATAGCTCTTGGCACTGTTGACCACAATGGTCAAGCCCAGTACAATCAGCAGCACGGCGATGATCAGCTGCAAACCGTTGGCAATAAACACAGCGCCCCAGCTGGTCTGTCCGGCAGGGATCTCCACTGCGGCAGCCTGCTGAATGGCCTTGATCATGGCGATCAGCCGCTGCACCAATGCAGTAAAGGTAACGCACAGCATAATGATCATAGGCGGGAACAGGATCTTGTTCTTTCTGCCTGTAACCTTCAGGAACACGCACAGCGTAATCAGCACCAGTGCGCTGAGCAACTGGTTGGCAGAGCCAAACAGAGGCCAAATCTGCTGGTAGCCCACCTTGGTGAGCACATAACCGCAAAGCAGGGTGATGATGGTAGCAAAATACGGATTGCACACCACCTTGCGCCACAGAGCTGCGTGCTTCATATCATCTACGCTGAAGATCTCCTGGAAAGACATTTTACCGATCCGAGCCACAGCGTCCAGCGTGGTCAGCGCCAAAGCGGACACACACATGGTCATAAACACGGTGGCTACCTGTACCGGCACACCCATTTTCTCAAAGAACCCGGCAACGCCGCGGGAGAAGATCTGGAACGGGGTGCCCTCGGCAGCCACGCCATTCTTGGCGGCGGCACCGGCCACGCACAGCGCCAATACAGCCAGTACGCTCTCCAAAATCATGGCGCCGTAGCCCACTTTCAGCATATCCTTCTCATTGGCGATGGTCTTAGACGAAGTGCCGGAGGACACCAGGCTATGGAACCCGGACACAGCGCCGCAGGCCACGGTCACAAACAGAATGGGGAACATGGTGCCCAGCTTCTCGTTATTAAACCCGGTAAAGGCAGGCAGCTCCATGGTGGGGTGGCCGATGACCAAACCGATGATGGCACCGGCGATCATGCACACAAACATAATGGTGGTCATATAGTCCCGAGGCTGCTTCATCAGCCAAATGGGCATAATGGCCGCCAGGAAAATATAAGCGAACACCACGGCTGCCCATTGGGTCTTGCCCATGATGATGGGCACTTTAATGCCGACGGCAAAGGACGCAACAATAAAGATAACGCCCACAACAAACTCTTTCCACCCGGTCAGGTTCCACTTCTTCTGGATCAGGCCGAACACCACGGCAAACACCATAAACATAATAGACACCATACCGGCGGAGCCGTTGACCCCGGCAGTCGGCAGCTTTTGCAGAGTCTCCGCATCAAAGGCAGAGAATGTGCCGGTAACCATATCCGCAAATACGGCGATGATCAGCACGGAGAACAGCCAGCAAAAGATGGTAAACAATTTGCGGCCCAGCTTGCCGATGTACTTTTCAATGAGCATACCCATGCTCTTGCCCTCGTTCTTCACAGAAGCGTACAGGGCGCCGAAGTCCGTAACGGCGCCGAAGAAAACGCCGCCGATCAGGATCCACAGCAGCACCGGCACCCAGCCAAAGACCGCCGCCTGAATGGCGCCGGTAACCGGGCCTGCACCTGCGATAGAGGAAAATTGATGGCTGAACACCGTCCAGCCGTTGGTCGGTACAAAGTCTTTGCCGTCGTTGTACTTCACTGCGGGGGTCTCTGCCTTGGGATCAATGCCCCAGGACTTGGCAATATGGCGACCATACAGCACATAGCCCGCACCTAACACAACAATGGCAATCAGTACAATAACCAATGTGTTCATTAGAAAGACTCCTTTCATTCTTCTTTTCCCAGTCAAATACAAAAAACAAAAAACCTTCGCCCCGGCACAGCCAATGCTGCTGTGCAAAGACGAAGGTAAAAATCAGAAACCCACGCGTTACCACTCTGCTTGCCGGCAAAGCTGCCGACCGCTCATGCGCTGCCCGCCAAGGCGGATAGCACGCTCCGATAACGGGGAGTACCGGCACCGATTACGAAGCCCAAGGGCCGCTCACAGGTGCTGCTTGCAGGGGATAACGAGGACCGCTCCTTGCTGCCGTCTTCCACAACCGGCGGCTTTCTGTAAGCGGTGATGCGGTTCGTCCTGTCCTGTTCGTTGCATTTGACTGTTGAATTTGTACTACCAATATAGCACTTTTGCGCCATTTGTCAACACCGTTGGAACAAAAAAATGCCCAAAATCGCAATAACGGACAGGGGTTGGAAAAATAAATGCCCCGGCGGAACCGAAAACGATCTGCCGGGGCGCAGTATATGCTTTTCCGTTTACAGCTGGTCCGCCAAGGAGAAAATCAGGTCCCTGGTCTTGTCCCAACCCAGGCAGGGGTCGGTGATGGACTTGCCGTAAATGCCGTCCTCCCACTTTTGGGCGCCATCCTCAATGTAAGACTCAATCATAAAGCCCTTTACCAGCCGGCGAATATCCGCCGAGTGGCGCATGGAGTGGAGCACCTCATTGGCAATACGCACCTGTTGCAGGTACTGCTTGGAGGAATTGGAGTGGTTGGTGTCAATAAGCACCGCCGGGTTGGCAATGCCGCTCTCCACATACAGATCGTGGAGAATACGCAAATTCTCGTAATGATAATTGGCGTGGTTGATGCCGTGGCGGTCCACACTGCCCCGCAAAATGGCGTGGGACAAGGGGTTGCCCTGGCTCTCTACCTCCCAGCCGCGATAAATAAAGGAATGGTCGCCGTGGGCGGCCTTAATGGCATTGATCATCACAGACAGATCCCCGCTCATGGGATTCTTCATACCCACAGGAATATCCAGTCCGCTGGAGATCAGCCGGTGCTCCTGGTTCTCTACGCTGCGGGCACCGACGGCCACATAGCTCAGCAGGTCGCTTAAATACCGGTGATTCTCCGGGTACAGCATCTCGTCTGCACAAGACAGCCCGGTCTCCTGCAAGGCACGCAGGTGAATATGGCGAATGGCGCGAATACCCTCGTACATATCCGGCTTTTTACCCGGGTCCGGCTGGTGGAGCATACCCTTGTATCCGGCGCCAGTGGTGCGGGGCTTGCCGGTATAAATGCGGGGAACGATCAAAATTTTGTCCGCCACCTGCTTTTGCACCTCTGCCAGGCGATGGATATAGTCAATCACCGCATCCTCCCGGTCCGCCGAGCAAGGGCCGATCACCAACAGCAGCTTGTCGCTCTCGCTGCGGATAATGGCGGCGATCTCCTGATCCCGCTTGTCCTTGTAGGCAGCCAGCTCCGGCGTCAGGGGCATCTCTTTTTTCAGCTCCTGGGGAATGGGCAGCTTGCGAATAAAGTGCATATGATCCATTTTATCAAAATTCTGCATGGGCTTTACCTGATTTCTATACTGTGATACCCATTATATTATACTGCCCGGAATCACTTGTCAAGAAAGCGCTTTAAATTACCACAACAGTGGAATACCGGGGGAATTGTAAATTTTGGCCTGCTGCCCTTGACCCGCTCCCTGCTTTGTATTACTATTAAAAGGATCATTTACAGGTAAAGCGGAGCAAAGCATGGCAAACGAACGAAAAAAACCTGCAAAAAAGAATACCCCCAGTCGGTCAACCCCACGGCGGACAAGCACCCGTAAAAAAACTACCCGCAAAAAGCCCGCCGGCACCGCTCGGCGCAAGGGGCGGCGCAAAACCAACGGCCAATCTCTGCTTGCCAACCGGTGGGTGCAGGCGGCGCTGGCGCTGGTGATCGTGGGTGCACTGGCTGCCACAGTGCTGGCACTGGGGAACCGCCATCAGCGGGTAACTTATGACTTTGGCACCGACGCCCCCTTTGTGGAGGGGGTAGACATCTCCGAGCACAACGGCACCGTGGACTGGACTACCCTGGCAAAAAGCGCCAAATTTGCCTTTATCCGTGTAGGCTATCGGGGCTACAACGACGGTGCGCTCCATGCAGACAAAATGGCAAAAGAGAACTTAAAAGCTGCCCGCAAGGCCGGGGTGCCGGTGGGTGTATATTTCTTCTCTCAAGCCACCACGGAGGAAGAAGCCCAAGAGGAAGCCCGCTTTGTGCTGGAAGCCGTGCGCTTTGCCAAAGTGGAGCTGCCGCTGATCATAGACTATGAATACGGCTAAAA
>ULUJ01033123.1_pt1 | contig 20516 bp, 19 predicted proteins | sample 1958381 | NCBI WGS metagenome assembly ULUJ01 (sample SAMEA4835757, study PRJEB28245) | human gut metagenome | biome: gut microbiome; material: fecal sample | place: Denmark | collected 2008 | reverse complement strand
CAAGCCTATCCGCCCACAAAAAGTCAACATTCAACACTCAACATTCAACATTCAAAAAAATGAAAACCTGGAAAACAATTCTTCAGATAGCTATCAGTATACTGACCGCTATCGCTACTACGCTCGGAGTAACGAGCTGCATGGGATAAAGAACATGGAGTCTACCTTATTATAATAAGCAGACTCATCCATAAATAAATCGACCGCTCACCTCAATACGAGGAGAGCGGTCTTTTTTTGTTTCTACCTAAAATCCGGTCATTAAGGTCACGGTCATTTTCGGTCATTAAGGATTTTTGGGGTTCAAAATGCGAATACACTGTGTGCGCAATTGAATTGGAATGCAACGGTAACCTTTCCGGGCAGTATGCATATTTTTATCTTCTTTTAAAGTTCTACGAAAAATCAATTCTTTTGATCTTTTCTTTCCTCATTTCTTATTTTTTTTTTGCTTTTTCCTTTTCTGTTTCGAAGTTTTGCCGTACTTTTGTACCGGGAATAGGAAAGAAAGATAAATAAGATGAATAGACGAAAAATGAAAACTGGGTCAATGGTGATGTTGAAAGCATCATTTCTTGTGGTGGTATTTTCTATGGGAGTACTTGCTCCTGCCATTGCCCAGAACGGACAGAACAGGAAACCTCGAAAGAAGCTGAAAGAACTACTGATGAAGGCAGATAGCCTGCGACTCCAGTTGCGACAGTCTGCTGATAGGGGACGTATGCTCCAATGGGGCGACTCTCTTCTCATGGCAGAATTGGGTAAGAGCAAGATGAGTGAGAAGAAAAAGCAAAGGTTCATGAAGCATTATGTCAAGATTCAAAGACGCTTGAGCCTCTACGATCGCCAATTGTTCAGAGGAGATTCACTGCTGGCAGCCAATTATTACAAGATAAAGTATGATACTACCTACATCTCCCGTCCTCATGCCCGATGGACCATCAAACTGAGAGGCAATCTTTCTGGAGCCGATTTGGAAACTACGGCGAAGACGGATGGAACGGAAACCCATACCAAGGTGATGGCCGACTGCCGTGGAACCCTCTCCATGGCTGTGGCTTATCGTGGCTTGGGGCTTGGTTTGGCTGTAAACCCAGCCAAGCTGGCTGGCAAGAATCAGGACTTTGAGTTCAACCTCAATTCCTATAGCAATCGCTATGGCTTTGATGTGGTCTATCTCTCGTCCAAGACATTCCATGGTCATCAGGAAATGGGAGGTAGCGAGATAGATATCCATAAGGGAGAAATCTCGCAGAAGGCTCTGAATCTCAATTTCTATTATGCCTTCAACTACCGCAAATTCTCCTTCCCGGCAGCCTTCAGCCAGAGCTACATTCAGAAGCGAAGTGCCGGAAGTTGGATGGTTGGCGCCAGTTTTGACGGTTCCAAGACGAAGGTGAAGGGAATGACTATCCGCCTTAACGAGTTGGCACTCGGTGCAGGCTATGGATATAATCTCGTTCCATCTTCTCATCTGCTGTTCCATCTGTCAGCCTTGCCAACCATCACGGTATATTCTCATGACTATACCAAGATGAGGGCTGAAGTAGAGGAGGGAAGTAGTGATACAGAAATCCCAACCGTTAAAAACAGCATGAAATATCATTTCCCGTCTGCCATCATTACCGGTAGAGGTGCAGCCGTCTATTCCTGGCGCAACAAGTTTGCCGGTGCCACTGCGGTTTATAATTTCTCTGTAGCAGGAGATGAGGATCACCTGCAGGTGAAGAGAAACAAATGGCGAGTAAGAATGTTTTTCGGATTCAGGTTCTAGGAGCATACTTTTCTTCTTCCTATGTCAGTTTTTGACGCATCCAGATTGTAGTTTTGCAGCAGAAATTACAATCACTCTATATATAATAAGGTATGAAGGCAGGAAGAAGGAGGGAGTGGAGTCCCTGAAATGTGAAATATAAGAGGAATCCATAAGATTTCTTGTTAAAAGTTTGGTGGTTCATCAGATTTTTACTAAATTTGCCATTGGATTAGTGACAGGGCAGGTGAAAGTCCTCGCTTGAAGTCGCTATGATGCAGAGAAACAAGATTATCTTGTGGACACGAGCAAGCTATTCAGTTCTGTAGGTTGAAATCTGGTAAATTGAAACGTAGAAAGAACGAGAATTTGTTTGAGCGAGTCTACACCGTCATATGGTGTGGATTCCTCTTTCGCATTTTCTTTTCTACGGGTTTTACCAGAGCCTAACTTACAAGAAAGTGAAGAAAGTAGGGGTTCGCACCATCTTTTTTCATTTATGAACCATTATGGACTTGTTTGGTTCGCAGATTTTCCTTATCTTTGCCCCTTGAAAGTAAATGATTTACTGCACTCGGCAATTTGAAAGCAATCTTTCATTGCGCTCGTTTGCATAATCTTTGCAAAATGAAGTAACAACTAGCTGTTTCGGCAGAAAAGCAGGAACAGTTATATATATATGAACTTTAAAAACTGAATGATTATGAGCAAGGTATTTCAAGTAAAGCCTAAGCGCCTTAAACGCTCTAACGGTACAGTCCTCACTCCCGATATGGTAGTGACAGTAACAACCATGCAGCACACCGCCACCCCTTTTTACAATGGAGCCAAGGAGGTGCAAGAAGCCTACATGCGCATCTATGCTTTCGATTATAAGAAAGCATGCTGCAATCCGAATGATTTTGAATTTATAAAGTTGGACTAATGGGAATATTTAATTCTAAAAATTTGAAGAAAGCGGTCAATATAGTCGCTTCTTATTCGCCTGTCATAAATGCAATTTCGCAAGCTTCTGACATTGTAGATAAGTCTATGGATGTAATAGACAAAAATCTTAATGGAGGAAAAAACTGGAACTTCTCGGAGACACCAATTGACGAAGTGGCTAAAGCCTTTATGAATGGTGTAAGAGGCAAGCATATAGTTTGTATGATGACAAACATTTCTGATACTGCTAAGGCTTCTATTCGTGACAATTTCAATCTAGATATACATGAACAAATCTTGTTCTTTAATGATACTTCATTCTTTGGAAACAAAAATCAAGGCATAGTTATTACCAATAAAAAGCTTGCTTGGATTCCTGATAATGATGAGGGAGACGTATATTCTTTTGCATTTAATGACATTGAGAGAGTTGAATATCGCGAGATGCAAATCTATCTATGGGGATATGGAAATGACGAGGATAATGTACCTTTGCCATTGGACCATTTCTTTAGTTTTAATGGAGAGACTTCTGCCGTTAAAGCTGATGCTCAAAAAATAGCTGCCGTGTTAAACAAGATGGTTACTGTTGCAGGGCATGAAGAGGAGACAACCCCATTGGAAGAAATAGAATCTTATTTGGATAATAATGAAGCGGATAAGGCAATTCAAGGAATAAATGAAATGTTGTCATCTACAGATATTACAGATGATGAGACTAAATCAATTTATTATTATTATTTGGGACTGGCGTATGCACAAAAAATGACAGAACAATTAGATGTTGATATCGCAGCTGGCTCGGAGCAAATATCAGAAGAAGTACATCGTTATGATGGTGCTATGAACAGTGCGTTTAGAGAGGCGCTTGTACTTTGTACAGATAATGAATTACGTTGTAAAATATATTATCTTAATGCTTTGTATTGCTTAAATCAATTCCAAGGAAGACAAATGGCGTTAGCAGCTATGGAATCACCAGATTTTGAGATTAAGCAAGAAGCTAAGGATATATATATGAAAATAACTAAAGATCTTGTAGAAGATCCTGCTTTTTTCAGCAAGATACCCTATAATACAAGAAAATTTATATTTGTCCTTGGAACAGAGAAACAACTACCTGGTTGCTATGATAAAGATGGGAATATACAATTCGTGTTTACATTAAACGATCTTCCTACATCAATCCAATTCCCTGTTGGGCATCCGCAAGCCAACACTTTATACATTGGTCATCCGTTCAAACCAGCAACGTATCTTCCATTTGAGAATGCTACAGAGCAGTTGTTTATGGAAAGAGTACATGAACTTTGTTATTTGGGACAATGTCTTGGAGCTAATGAAATAAGAATTAAAAGATTACGTGGGTTAGATACAGCTTCTTCAGAAGCAAAGCAGTTGGATGTGTCAGGAGAATTGGATGTTAAAGCCGTTAATGTGGGGGGAAGTTTTGGTAGAAATACTGCTGTTCAAAATAGTTATTCATCCAAGGATGGAATGGAGATGGTTCAGACGTATTTACCAACAAAGCAGCCATATTGCCCTGACGATTTGGTTTGGTTAGGCTCTGAAACTTCTTGGCAAGCTTTGGTAAAGCAAAGATTGAATGGAAATATATTGTCATATTCTTTGCATCTGTCTTCCTCGGAATCTGTAAGCATGACTTCAAGTAAAGTTCTGTCTGTCAAGGCATCTTTTGAATACCTTGTCACAAAGGCAAGTGGGTCTTATGATGCCAAAACAGACAAGACCTTTAGTAAGACAGAAGAGATAGAATGGGAGATAGATATGCAGTTCAAGCCTTTGCAGGATTTTGAGGACGATAATGTTAATTCCTCTAATGGTCAGGCAGTTGCTCTGATTGCTCAAACACAGAAATCTGAATTGTCAGAGGACGAGTTGGCATATAAGGAAGAAGTAGAGTTCTGTTTGGAAGATGCGTCTGAAATAGATGCTCATTCTCGTAAGTTTTTGGAACGTAAACGTCAGAAACTCGGATTGTCAGAGACGAGAGCACTAGAGATTGAGGACATGGTAAAGGCTTCTTTGGTATCTTTTACCGATGAAGAAAAAGAGTACATGGAAGCTCTTGATGATGTTATTGAAGATGGAGCAATCCCTGATAATGTCCGTAGATTATTGGAACGTGAAAGAAAATCATTGGGAATCTCTGAGGAACGCGCCAAGGAATTGGAAGAAATAAAATGTAAAGCATAATCCTGATAACTTAATTAGTTGTGATAACTTATCGCAACTAATTGGTTATCATAAAATAAAATGAACTATGAGTAAAGTATTTCAAGTAAAGCCTAAGCGCATCAAGCGCTCGAACGGTACCGTCCTCACTCCCGAAATGGTAGTGACAGTAACAACCATGCAGCACACCGTCACCCCTTTTTATAATGGAGCCAAGGAGGTACAAGAAGCCTACATGCGCATTTATGCTTTCGACTACAGGAAAGCATGCTGCAATCCAAATGATTTTGAATTTATAAAGTTGGACTAAATGAAAGAACAAACATTGTATAACATTAAATAAAACTATTATGGGTAAGAAAGCAGAACAAGCTGAGAAAATAGCAAAAAGTGTTGTTAAAGTTGCAGGTATTGTAGCCACAGTTGGAGGGGTAATCTTAAAAACTGTGGCAGATAACAAGAAGTAGTAGGCTAGTTTTTTTTAGCTAAGAATTACTATTCTTTTTCTGGTAAGCATAGAGGTGCATAAATATATGGATCTCTATGCTTTTATGAGTTAAAGATGTTCTAAGGTAATATTATTTATGTCTCTTATTAATAATAAGAACAATAGTAAATAGTCTGTACTACAGAAAGTTGTTAATAGTAATAATATTAGAAACTCTGCCACCATTTGACATATCTATATAGCTGAGACGAGATATTGGTATGTGTCTTCTCTCGCTAAAGGCAGAGAATGGATGGAGGAACATGCCAAGACGAGGATTCACAAGAGCCTGATCTTTGTGGAATCGAGTAGATTTCAGGTGCAGAAGGATTCCTTGAAGGATTATCGTAAAGAGAAACTTACTCCAACTGAGATTAGAAACAACAAGATGTATCTAAAAGATAATTGTCTGTATAGATGAAATCATAGCATAAATAAAGTGTAACGAAAAATGATTAAAATTATAGGGCTTCTTGTAATGGTTTTCATGTTCCTACCTTGGCGACCAATCGTTGCAATAGTGGCAGCAGTATTGTTTGTCAACATCAATGGTACGGAATTGTATGGATGGCAAGCTGGATTGGCGCATGGATTGTTCTTCCTGCCTAATCTGGTGAGGCATCTCTTTGACGGCGATGTCCTTTTCAAGGCTACCAATTGTACTACAGGTTATCATGTTGCCTGGTGGATAGCTACAGTCGGTTCGTGCATCGGTTGGCTCGTTGATGCAACCTTCTCTTTTATGAAGGTTTCGGCATTTGTAGGAAGTGATAAAGAATAAATAAATGTAAATACGATGAACAGTATGGCTGATAATCAAAAAGTATATCAGGCAATCAAGAAGATTGCTGATGAACTCTGCAAGGAGAACAAGACGTATCTTCGTGCAGATTTGGCTTTTGAACTGAAGAAGTATGGTATAGCTTCCGATTCCTCGGAGGTGAGTAAGCTGGTATTTGATGCCTACAGATATTTCCATGATAATGGCAATATCGCCATTGCTTTTGTTTCCAATAATTCACGTACAACCCTTGTGGCTGAATACAAGTTGAATGACAGTCTGGAACAGGGCAACAAGGAGGAGGCTTTGAAGATAGCCGAGACGGAACTGGCGTTATCTTCATCTGCTTTGGAGCAGTTGAAAGAGCAAGTGGAATTGAACCTTAACCTGGTCCTTGTCAAGGGAACATTGAAGATGGCCGATTTGCTCATGGGCACAAATGGTGTGAAAGATGTAAGAAGCAAGGCGTCCACCATGTTTGACAAATACACCAAGATGGTGGAGGCTTATCACTATGCAGAGGATAGCGTTCGTGGAAACATCGAAGATTTTACTTCCTTGCGTAGTGATATCGGGACGGTTTATCGTGACTATGCCCTGAAACTTATCGATATCTATGGCGACTCTATCAAGATGGTTTCACCAGACTTGTTCGACTTTAAAAGAATAGAGTGGCTGGATGTGGACGAGATGCTTAAGTATGTGGAGCTGGAATATAACAAGCTCACGGAAAAATGTGCTGCTCTGATTGGTGAGATTTCTGATAGTTTCCGTACTTCTTTGCAGGGTTCTTTGCAGGCTTATAAGTCTTTGTCGAACGGCAACAAGTCCTTGGGCTTGGCGATGGCAGGATTGACGATGCTCGAACATTATATGGATGCAGGCGAACGCACCAATCGATTGAAATCGGATTTGTCAGTCTTCCAGATGAGCGTGAAGCATGATGCCACTCGCATCAAGGCTGATATGGGACGATTGTTGGTAATCTGCAAAACGCTCAATGATGTGGTAATCCCGAAGGCGAATGTGTTCTTGCGTTATGGAGAAAAACTGTTGGCTTCAGACTTGAAGGCGACGCTTGATGCTTTGTATGCGGATGAGGCTATTCGTCCATTGGAGGAGCAACGAAAATGTCTGCTTCAGCAGATGAAGGCGCTGGACATGGAAATGAACGACCATCTTCAGAACATCGATGTCTATACCTCGCTGATTAATGACATCACCGCCACCTTGGAGTCTAAGCAGGGAAGCTATATGGAAGCGAAGGCGAAGAAGCCTTCCAAGCCTTTCTTCCTCGTCAACTGGATCACCTTTGGTATGGCCAACAAAAACTACTATCGCGACTTTGCTGAATGGAATGCGGTATGCTTCCCTCTTGTGAGAGAATACGAGAGCTATCAGGTAGATTTGAAGTTGGATAAGGAGGAATTGGAATCGCATCGTGAGGAACAAATCCGCATCAAAAATGAGTATGCCAAACTCTCCAGTGAACTGGATAAGGTTTCTAAGGAGATCAGAAGCAAGATAGTTTGCTCTGACGACTTGAAGCTGAAGATGCTGAAACATCTTCGTGATATGGTTGCCATGCTGAAACTTGGACGTGAAATCATGGAGAGCAAGATTGACGAGAAGTTGGTGCATGCGGTCGATATTCCTGATTATAGGGAGGCTGCAAAACTTCCTGCTGATGTGGAGCAGAACCTTTCTCAGTTCACAGGAATGTTGGCAGATAATCTTCATGCCGACAAGGATATGGCTAAGAATCTGCTTGACGGAGTGGAAGCATACACGAAAGACCCTAAGAAGATAGAGGGCAAGACCGCACAACAGAACAAACCTGCTGAGTATAGCGAGGAAGACTTGGCGCAGGTAACTGGTGCTATGGAACAATCCTTACAGAAAGGTATCGCTCTGTTTGATAGTTTCGCTAAGCTCAAAGCGCAGCAGCTCAGTGGTAGCTTGGCTTCGGCTGCATACGATAAGGAGTTGAAGAAACATGCTGATGAGTTTAAGCGTGAAATGGCTAAGATAGACAACAAGAGTGCTTATCTTCGTGAGGTGTTCAAGCGTATCAATCTGGCTGGTAGTGAGGAGGAACGTAAGCAAGCTATGGAGTTGATGAGCGACTTGAGCGGTTTCTCTCTTTCGGAACAGGAGTTCACGGAATTTATAAATGGTAAGAAACAAATAGAATTATAAGGCGTATGGAAAGTTCAAGAAGACAGCAGGCCCAGGCTGATTTGGGCATGGATTTCGCAAAAGAAGATCAAAAGCGAGAGGCGGCTCTTGCCAAAGAACAGGCGAGGGCTGATAAAAAAGCTGCTAAGCGTGAGAAGATGATGAACATGCCATCATATCGTCTGATGGTAGGTGCGGCGAAGTATATGGACAAGTGGTTCTTGGATCCTATCCTTGGTTTCATCCTTCCTGTCGGTATCGGTGATGCTTTGACGAGCGTGTTTGCGTTCCCATTCATCTATTACAGTCTTTGCGTGGTTAAGTCGATTCCGCTGACTTTGGCTGTCATCTATAATATCTTGATGGATGTGCTGATAGGTGCCATACCTTTCTATATAGGTGATGTGCTGGATGTATTCAAGCGTTCGTATGTAGAGAACCTGAGATTGGTTACCGGGTATATCGAGGATGATAAGGAGATTATCAATAAGGTGAATAAGAAGGCATTCTGGACGGCTGTGTTCATCGTCGTGCTTTGCTGGTTGATTTATGTGGTGATTTCGTGGGCCATTCGCTTGGGAACCATGGCTTATGATTGGATAGTTTCATTATTTTAAAATATGAATAGCAACATTTTCTTTCAGCCCTTCGTTGGCAAGGATTATGCCAACGGGGGGATATTCGGCAAGCGAATCATGATATTGGGCGAGAGTCATTATTGTGATGAGAGTTGTACGGATTGTGGCGACTGCCAGCTACATCGGGAGTGTATGAACTTTACGCAGCAGGTGCTTGGGGATTATCTCAATGAGAATAAGGAACGGCAAAACTGGATGCGGACTTTCCTGAAGTTTGAGCGTTCGTTGGTAGGTGAGGAGACAGATCTGGCGATGAGGCTGAAGATTTGGAACTCGGTCATCTTCTTCAACTATCTGCAAGTGGCGATGGGTGGTCCTCGCGAGGCTGGCGCAGCCGAACAATATCACCAGGCTGGCAAGGCATTCTTCGAGGTCTTCGAAAAGTACCAGCCTGAGTATGTCATCGTATGGGGTAAGAGGCTTTGGGATAATCTTCCTAATGTGCGCTGGCAGGATGGCGACGACATCGTAGTGGATGGTTATCCTGTTGCTACAGGTGCTTACCTTCTGAGTAATGGCAAGCAGGTGAAAGTGATGGCGGTGAATCATCCTTCCGTAGGCTATTCCTGGGACTATTGGTACAAGGTGATACAAAGATTTTTGAGATAATTTTCTCGCTTGTGTCACGATTTGACACACCATACCATTATCTTTGCAGCTGTAAACATAAAACAAGGAATTATGGCACAGATTACAATCAATATCCAGACTTTGGACTGGACAATGGGGGAGACCGTAGGCTTGCACTTGATGCTGAAGAAAGGCAGCAAGGCAAGAATCGCTTGGGGCGATGGAAGGGTACAGGTCGTGACAGGCAAACAGGAACAGAATTCTGAGAAGTTGACTTGGGTTGAGGCTGGTCATTCCTATCCTGAGAAGGGCGTGAACTATACCATTACCATCTGCTCGGAAGAGGAAGATGCCATTATCGGATTTGATGGCTGTGGCATGTTCGAGGTGAAAACCTTTGATGTGATTCTCACGGAATGTCCTAGCTTGCGTATCCTGGGATATTCGGGATATGGTGGGCAATTGCTCGACGTAAGCAAAAATCCTTTGTTGGAGTTCATAGACTTCAGCGCGACAAGAAACGAGAAGTTGGATTTCTCTGCCAATCCTCTCTTGGAGGAGTTGCATATTGATGGATCCGAAGATTTGGTGTCTTTGAATTTGAGTAAGAACGACAAGTTGCGTCGCTTGGACATCTTCATGTGTCACAATCTCCAGCATCTTGCCTTGAGCAATCAGTCGCAGCTGAATGAGGTGGATTTCGCTCTCACTCATCTCCGTCCCAAGGACCTGGAGTATTTGGAGAAGACGTTGAAGCGAAACTCTCCCTACAAGATACGGGGAGGAAGCTTTGGCGATGATAAGATAATAGAAGTTAGTAATGGTGAAATCGTAGGGGAATATGAAGGAAAATTGTGATTGGAAAAAATGCTTGGACAGAATTGAGGATAAGGGATTTGACGACGATGATGCTTATTCAGAGATTCTAGAATATATCCGAGAGGTGGCTACTGTTGATGAGAAACGTGAGGTGCTACAAAATGTGGAGCAACGTGTGAAGAAAATCGTGAACTATGATTTTGCAAAGGCATGGTTCCTACGTCGCATGAGTGAACGCGAGCATGATGTCATCGAAGACTTGATGGGAGTAAGATATGTTGTATTGAATGAGATGATGCTTCATCCGACTCCTGCCGAAGTGGAGAGATTTCGCTATCAGAATGATAAACTCTTCAAATTGACTCAGGAATGTTATGCCCAGTGCAGAAACATGTGGCGCACTTTGTTTCATACGCCTTATAAGGTGGATGATCGCTATCGTTATGAGGTGGAAGGAGTGTTGCGTTTCGAGTATGGAGATGACGATGCTGTAGTAAAGATGGAGAACGATGATTATTACGGATCTGATTTTCAATATATGATTCATCTGTTAGATGAACTGATGAGTGCAGGACGCTGTAAGATGGATACAATTTTGAATGGAGTCTTTGGCACATTTGATGGGGCTACCGAGGATGGGTATAAGCAGATAAACAACATGTTGGACGATGGAGATTCCTGGGATGAGTGTAGACTTCATAAACCCGAGTTTGCTGATATTTGCGTTTGTTATGCCATGCATGCTCTGCATACGCATCAAGACTATAGCCTGCCCGACATTCTTCGCATGGATGATTTCGTGGTAAAGGTTCATTTGCAATATGAGAATGAAGTTTGCGATACGAGAGATGCAGAGATTGGACCGCTCGATTACGAACCATCGTGGTTCCAAAAACTTGTAGAGGAAGATGTGAATGAGTTCGGAGGAAAACATACGCTGAATCCGACAAGAAAGAAATAGCATATATAATAAAACAAGAAGTTTAACGTCATATATAAAAATAGAAGATTATGAAGTTAGCAGAAGCATTGAGCATCAGAGCCGACTTGCAGAAGAGAGTGGCTCAACTGAAAGAACGTATCAAGGAGAGTGCCAAAGTGCAGGAGGGCGATGAACCTTGCGATAACGTAGAGGAACTGTACAAGGAGCTGGATGACGTACTCGTCCAGTTGGAAGACTTGATTTATCGCATCAACATCACCAACGTTCAGATAGTTCAGGACGGAGACTCCTTGACTCGATTGATAGCCAAGAGAGACGTCTTGTCGATGCGTGTCAAGGCATTGAAAGAGGTGGTGAACTATGTAGCTGCCAACGATACTCGCTTTGGCAGAAACGAACTGAAATATGTTAGAACCATAGATATAAAGGCTCTTCGCAAGGAGGCTGATACCTATGCCAAGCAGTATCGGGAACTCGACCTGAAAATTCAGAGTTTGAACTGGACTGTAGATTTGGTAGATTTGCAAGACTTGCCCCGATAATGGAGCGAGGATTGAAATTTTCATTGAGTAGATTAAAATTTTCGGAGAAAAGATAGAGGCAGCAAGAAACTGACATCAGGCAATAGGTCTGTGTTAGCATTATTAAAAATTCATGTGTTTCATGCAAAGAGACGAGTTTGTTCACAGTTCATTTCAAGCATCGGGCACAAGTGTATCGCGCATTGGTATATGACAAAAGTCAGAAACGCCAGCATTTAGCATTACCATTTTGTTGGCTATCTTTTCTCCTCTTTTTAGGCATTTCTTGTAAATATTCATTAGATATTTAGAGATTATGGACAATCGTGTAAAATTCTATAGTTGACTGATAGGCCTCTTGGATCGTAAGCATCTTACCTTTGAGGAGATTGCTAATGAGTGGCGTGATGCCAACGCTAATCAGGATGAGGATGAGCTGGACAAACGTACCTTTCATCGTTATCGTGAAAATATCCAGTCGCAGTTTGGCATTACTGTGGAATGCGACAAGAGCGACGGCTATCGGTATTATCTGAAGCGTGATCCGATCGCTAATGATGATGTGACGGAATGGATGCTGAGTTCCCTGCGGTTGGCTTCGTTAGGTGATATGCTGAAATTTCATAACAAGGTGATGCTCGATACGCCGCCATATAACACGGAATATCTGGATGATATTCTTGCAGCGATAGATAAGCAATATCTGCTGAAGTTTAAATACGTTTCGGGATTCGGGGCAGAGAGCGATATCGTGTTACAACCGGCTTTCGTGAGATACTTCAAACAACGGTGGTACGTTGTGGGAGTGAAGAAACAACGTTCGGCGTCCGAAGGGAAAGCCAATTCAAGTGCTGAACAGGATGAGAAGAAGCTCATTCGCTGTCTTCCTTTCGACCGCATCAGTTTCCTGAAGCTTATTTGCGAGAAGCATCCGTTGTCGGCAAAGATGAAGAAGTTCCTGACCCCAGAGAATTATTATGAAGATTGCTTTGGCATCTATCGGATGGAGGATGTACCCGTGGAGAAAATCCGCATCCGTGCCTTCTATCCGGAATACAATTATATCGAGGAGGTTCCGCTGCACGAGAGTCAGCAGAAAGTGAAGGAGTCGAAAGGTGGAATGTATCGGGAATATACCCTCACCGTTCGTCCCAGCCGTGATTTCCTTCAGGAACTGTTATGGCATGGCAGAAATATCATCGTACTGAAGCCTGAGAGCTTGAGGCAGGAGCTGATTGGTATCTTAAAGGATATGACGAAGAGTTATGAGACGGGCGAATGTCTGAATGGGGAGGAATAAAAGAATCCTCAGATCGGGAACACACTGTGTGCCCAATCTGAGGATACGATGACTGTCTCCCTTACCAAGATACCTTTCTATCTTGTCGATATATGATTGACGAATAATAGTTGCCATATTTTTATCACTTATAGATGGTATCGTTTCAATGATATTAAATGCTCGTTGTAACAATTAATCTTCCTTCAGATACCAGTCTTTGATGTAGCCGGAATAATGTTTGGCAAACTCCTCGGCTTGGCCGGGAGCGCAGGCTTTCACCTTTCTGGCTGGAATACCCGCCCAAATCTCATGTGCAGGAACTTTGGTGCCATGAGTAACTACAGCACCTGCTGCAATAATAGCCCCTTCTCCAATGTCAGCCTTGTCAAGCACAGTGGCATTCATTCCGATGAGAGCACCTTTCCTAACTGTGGCTCCGTGGACGATGGCACCATGTCCCACAGATACATCATCCTCCAGGATGCAAGGCATCGTACCGGTTTGATGGATGCAGGCGCAATCCTGTACATTCACTCTGTTTCCACATCTGATGGCATCCACGTCAGAGCGCAATACCGCACTATACCAGATGCTGCAGTCATCACCAAGAATGCAGTCACCGGTCAGTACGGCATTCTCAGCGATAAAACAATTCTTTCCCCATCGGGGAGTCTTTCCTTCTACTGTCTTTATAATAGCCATATTGAATATATATTTAAAATTGGGTGCAAAGGTAGCAAAAAATATTGGAATCACCTTATACTATTTCAGATACTTCTTCAGCCATAAATCGAAGAACTTATCATATACCACGTAGGCATCATCCTGCTGGGTGATGAAATCCTTCTCCAGCAATCCCTTCAGAGCGGAATTTACAGAGCTTGGCGACGGGAGATGATATTTCTTGGCGAAGGCTCCGCTCTTTACGCTTCTGGCTTCGCCCTCTGCAGAGATGGCGATGAAGACATTGCGCTGCTTTTCCGGCATCTGGCGCAGAAGGGTCTCGTAGGTGTCTGATGCCATGTTGAGATTGTAGTTGATGGCGTCATCTACCATATCCAGAGTGCAGGTACCCTGTTCGGGAGTCTTGAGGAAGAGAACATTCATTACTCGCTGGATGTATGAAGTGACACCACCGAAACGGGCGAAGAGTTCTCCGATAATGGCAGTATCTAGATGTTTGTTGCGCTCCTCGAACTTGGCTGTGGCAAACTCCTTGTATTTCTCCACATCCAGAGGCTTCAGGTTCATCAGCGTTACGCTCTGATAGAATGGGCGGGCAGGAGATGTGAACATTTCTGCCATCAGATGGCGGTGAGAACCCGAGAAGATGAAGTGGGCATTGGTGCAACGCTGAATGTAGGTACGGAGTAAAGCTTCTATGCGGTTGTCGGCATAGTTGGTGATTTGCTGAAACTCGTCGATGGCAACAAGACATGGCTTGTCGGCTTGGTTGAGATAAGAGAATATCTCATCAAGCGTAATTTCGGGATTTACTATGTTGCCGATGCCTATTCCCCAAACTGGAGCCCCGTTGATATCGAAAGAGATTTCTGAACGGAGAGAAGAGAGTGCTATCAGAAATTTCTCCCAAGCGCTTCTGCCTTTAGGGCGAAGTTCATCAATAATGGCTTTGCCGAACATATTGACCAGATCGCTGACGGAATTGGTTGAATAGATGTCTATGATAAAAGTATAATAATCTTTTTGGATGACTGGCTGGGCAAAGCAATGGTGAATCAGCTCTGTCTTTCCGATGCGTCGAGGGGAAATCAGAGCCATGTTATTCTCATTGGTCAGCATCTCTGTGATGTGCTGGGTTTCTTCCACACGGTCGCAGAAGTATTCCGGACCGGCGTAACCATTTGTGACAAAAGGATTCTTCATTACCATATCTATACCTTATTATATATTTTACGGCTGCAAAGATACAACTTTTATTCCGATTATCATAAAGTGATTATCATAAAATGATAATGAAATACAGAATTTTATCATTTGATGATTATCATAAATTGATAATTAGGATATGGAGACCCCTTTAATGTCAATAGAAAAAGGGTTGCAATCCTCGAAAAGATGGATTGTAACCCTTTATACCTTATTATATATAAGAGTTAAGATAACTCTATCATATATTCAAATGTGGAAGCTGATTACAGCTGAGCCAACTCTACAACCTTATCTACTGCAGCGCTCAAGCCGTCCTTGTTCTTACCGCCAGCCTGAGCATAGTGAGGCTGACCGCCACCGCCGCCCTGAATCAACTTGGCAGCTTCGCGAATCATCTTACCAGCGTTCAAACCGTGATCCTTTACCATATCATCGCTGAACATTACGCTGAGCATAGGCTTGTCGTTATAAACAGAACCTACCACGCAAATCATGTTCTCTGGCAAAGCCTCGCGAACCTTGAATACCAAATCCTTGGCAGCTGCTGGCTCCATTGGCAATACGGCTGTAACAACCTTCACACCATTGATTTCTTTTGCATTCTCTACAAGCTTATCCTTGGCACGCTCTACAGCCTGAGCCTGGAACTTCTCAACATCCTTCTTCAAGGCATCGTGCTCGTCGATGTACTTTCTGATGACACCTTCGAGATCCTTGGCATTGTTGAACAAGCCCTTCAAGGCTACGATGGTATCCTGCAAACCGTAGATAGCCTCCTCGCAAGCCTTACCTGTCAAAGCCTCGATACGGCGGATGCCGGCTGCTACGCTGCTCTCAGAGATAATCTTGAAGAAACCAATCTTACCGGTGCTCTTGGCGTGAATACCACCACAGAACTCGGCAGATGGACCGAAGCGAACCACACGAACCTTGTCGCCATACTTCTCGCCGAAGAGGGCGATAGCGCCAAGTTCCTTAGCCTCCTCGATAGGAGTATCGCGGTGCTCATCCAATGGATAGTCGGCACGGATCATCTCGTTTACCATGTGCTCTACCTTGCGGAGCTCCTCATCAGTTACCTTCTGGAAGTGAGAGAAGTCGAAACGCAAGGTGTCCTTATCTACATAAGAACCCTTCTGCTCTACGTGGTCGCCCAAAACCTGCTTCAGGCAGTAATCGAGCAAGTGGGTAGCTGTATGGTTGGCTGCACTTCCCTCGCGGTTCTCGATATCTACGCAAGCCATGAAATCTGCGTTTACATCCTTTGGCAACTCCTTTACGATGTGGATGCTTTGGTTGTTCTCGCGCTTGGTGTCGATAACCTGGATGGTCTCATTCTCGCTAACGAGTACACCCTTGTCGCCAACCTGTCCACCCATCTCACCATAGAATGGAGTGTTGTCGAGTACCAGCTCATAGAAAGAGTTCTTCTTCTGAGTCACCTTGCGGTAGCGCAGGATGTGGCACTCATATTCTGTATAGTCGTAACCCACGAAGTTCTGGTCGCCTTCTTTCAAAACCTCCCAGTCGCCGTTCTCTACAGCAGCAGCATTGCGGGCACGCTCTTTCTGCTTCTTCATCTCCTCGTCGAAGCCTGCAGCATCTACGGTGTAACCATTCTCACGGCAGATAAGCTCTGTCAGGTCGAGAGGGAAACCATATGTATCGAAGAGACGGAATGCGCTTACGCCGTCGAGCTGAGTCTCGCCATGAGCCTTGAGCTCGTCCATATCGCCATTGAGGAGGTTGATACCCTTCTCCAATGTGCGGAGGAATGAATCCTCTTCCTCTTTCATCACGCGGGTGATGAGCTCCTGCTGAGCTGGCAACTCAGGGAAGGCTGCACCCATCTGCTCTACCAATACATTGACGAGCTTGTACATGAATGCCTGCTTCTGGCCGAGGAATGTGTAAGCGTAACGTACGGCACGGCGCAAGATACGGCGGATTACGTAACCTGCCTTAGCGTTGCTTGGCAACTGACCATCGGCGATAGAGAAGGCTACGGCACGGAGGTGGTCGGCGCAGACACGCATAGCGATGTCAATCTTCTCCTGCTCATCCTTGCCCTCGCCATTCTCACCAGTAGGAGTAGTGAAGCCATACTTCTTGCCAGAGATAGCCTCGATTTCCTTGATGATTGGCTGGAAGATATCAGTATCATAGTTAGAGTGCTTGTCCTGCAACATGCGAACCAAGCGCTCGAAGCCCATACCTGTATCGATAACGTGCATTGGGAGTGGTTCGAGAGAACCATCAGCCTTGCGGTTGTACTGCATGAACACGATGTTCCAGATTTCGATGACCTGAGGGTTATCCTTGTTTACCAACTCACGGCCTGGCACCTGAGCCTTCTCCTCTGGAGTACGAGAATCCACGTGAATCTCTGAGCAAGGACCGCAAGGACCTGTTTCGCCCATCTCCCAGAAGTTGTCGTGCTTGTTACCGTTGATGATGTGGTCGGCTGGCACGTGCTTAGCCCAGTAACCTGCAGCCTCGTTGTCGCGTTCCAGACCTTCCTCCTTGCTACCCTCGAATACGGTAACGTAGAGATCGGCAGGGTTGAGCTTCAAAACTTCAGTAAGATACTCCCATGCCATATCGATGGCACCCTCCTTAAAGTAGTCGCCGAAGCTCCAGTTACCGAGCATCTCGAACATGGTGTGGTGGTAAGTATCGTGACCCACCTCTTCGAGGTCGTTGTGCTTACCGCTTACACGGAGACATTTCTGAGTATCAACACGACGAACATCCTTGCCTGGGTCTTTTGTACCGAGGATGATGTCTTTCCACTGGTTCATACCAGCGTTTGTAAACATCAGCGTTGGGTCATCCTTGATAACCATAGGTGCTGATGGAACAATCTTGTGGCCTTTACCTTCGAAGAATTTCTTGAAGGATTCGCGCACTTCATTAGCTGTCATCATATCTTTTTTATATTTATCTTTAATTTCTTTTTTCTGTTTTGGAGAGGGGATTGAGAGTCCTCTCAGAAAATATTTTTGCCCTTTAGGGCATTTTCTTCCGAAAATCTTTGCAAAGATAAGAAGAATTGTTTAATTTTGCAACTAAATTAATTATTTTTGAAATTAAAGACGGAAAAAATGGCAATAATTCCAGATAAAACAACGAAATTGTACTATTCTATCAAGGAAGTAGGTGAAATGTTTGGTCTAAACGACTCTACGTTGAGATATTGGGAAAAGGAGTTTCCTTTTCTCAAACCGAAGGTTGCTGGCAATAAAGTGCGTCAGTATACCGATAAGGATATTGAGCAGGTAAGGCTCATCTACAACCTTATCAAGGTGAAGGGATTGAAGATTGCGGCTGCCCGTAAGTATCTGAACCAAAACAGAACGGGTGCCGAGAAATCTTCTGAAGTTCTCGACACCCTTATTTCTGTAAGAGACCAGCTCAAAGAACTCAAAAAGCAGCTCGATGGACTGGTTTAGTAACTTTGGACTTTATGATTAGCTAGGGTTACCACGCTTCTTCGCCGAAGACATTCTTGATGGTAACTTTAGCTGCTTCTTTCTTGGTGAGCTGACGGCTCCAGGCTACGCGTGCCTTGGTTGCAGCACCTGAACCGTGGTTGTTATATTCGCTGTAGCGGGCTGTCTGTTCGTTGCTATGCTTGCCCCAGTTGTGCCATCCTTCTGGACGGATGTGGCTGCCCATTTCGCAATTCATGAAGAGGGTAGCTGCATAAGGGCGCCATGGGCGGCCCAGATAAACCTTGTCTATACCTGGCTCGGCGGTAAGCTTGCACTTGTTGAATACATAGCCATATTCCTGACCGGCAGGACTGGATGCGGCTGTGATGTAGCTGTTGGCCTTGCTGCGAATCTCACAATTCTCAAACCATGCTCTTCCCGGACCAAAGATGAAATCGGTGGTTCCTTCGATGTAGCAATCATAGAAGGCTGAACGGTTGTTGGCTATACCTGTATAAACGGTATCCTGATTGCCCAGCAGACGGCAGTTCTGAACCAGGATATGATCGCCTTCAAGATGCAGGGAGACAGCTTGTCCCAGTTTGGCAGCATTGTTCTCAATGGTGATGTTCTTCAGGGTGATGTAACTGCCCTGTACCTTCAGGGTATAAGTGCGGAATGTACCCATCGGTTTACCCTTTACAGCAGCTTCTGAATCGAGTCCACCTGTAGGCATCTTGATGTTGGCATGATCGTCCCATGTAATGATAGTGTTATCACGGTCTTCACCACAGATGGTGATGTTGGTGAGCCATGAAGGGAGGATGAGTTTCTCCTTGTACACGCCTTTCTTTACGTAGATTACCTTGCTGTAATCCATGAAAGCACGACATACTTCGATGGCTTCGTCGATGGTGCGGAATTCGCCGGTACCATCACGGGATACTACAATCGTGTCGGGGTTGTCATACTTGTTGGCTGCTGCCAGAGGCAACAGGGTCAACATCATTAAAAATGATAAGAATAATTTTTTCATATTGTTTTTAAGTTTGTTGTTTTGAATCTGTTTTTATAAGATGTTGAAATCTGTATGATTTCATAGAGAATCGCCAGATTTTAAATCCGGCGATTCTCTATTATTTATCTTTTCTTTATTATCATAAACTCCTAAGTTACAGGATTCTCTGTACTTCTTGCAGATCATCAATATTTCGGAGTTGGTTCATAATGGTCTTAACTTCTTCGCGGTCGTGAACACGGAGTTCGATGGTACCGTCGAAGATGCCGTTGTCGCTACTGATAGTTACCTTGTGGATATTGATACCCAACTGGTCGCTAATCACCTTACTTACATCCAGCAGCATGCCCTTACGGTCGATACCCTTGATTTCGATGGTAGCATCGAAGAGTATCTGCTTGTGCATGTCCCATTTGGCATCTACAATGCGGTTGCCGAAACTGGACTTCAGTTTGGCTGCTATGCTGCAAGAGCGCTTATGGATTTCGATGCGGTTCTTGTTGTCGATAAAGCCCATAACGTCATCGCCAGGAATCGCATGGCAGCAGCTAGGGAAGATAAACTGGTTGATGTTCTCCTCGGTCAGGATGAGTGGCTTCTTCTTGTTGAAGTCTTTGCCCACCACGAAAAGATCCTGAGGCTTCACGATGCCTTTTTCTTGAGCCTTCTCCTTGCTCTTGCCCAGGAATGGGATATAATTGCGCCAGCTGCTGGTCTGCTGTTTTTTAGGCTTGCCCTGCAACTCATCGAAGTCTTTATCGCCTAGGATAATCTGATGGTCTCCCAATGACTGGAAGAGGGTTTCAGGCTTCTGGATATTATGAAAATCGCATAGGCGGTCTACCACCGACGCACTCATCTCGATGCTGTTCTTCTTGAGCCATTCGGTGAGTATGTTTTCTCCCTTCTTCTGAACCTCTCGTGAATCGCGGCGCAGGATGGCAAGAATCTTGCTCTTTGCCTTGGCCGAACTGACGAAGTTTACCCATTCTTCCTGTACATGCTGGCTCTTGGAAGTAAGAATCTCAACCTGGTCGCCACTTTGCAGCTTATGGCTCAGCGGAACCAGCTTATGG
>ULUJ01083745.1_pt1 | contig 20912 bp, 20 predicted proteins | sample 1958381 | NCBI WGS metagenome assembly ULUJ01 (sample SAMEA4835757, study PRJEB28245) | human gut metagenome | biome: gut microbiome; material: fecal sample | place: Denmark | collected 2008 | reverse complement strand
CAGCTTCGCCGGTTGGCGGACGCTGCGGATGCCGTAACGGTCAAGCTCAAACTCCAGCATGTTTTCCAGCTGAACAGGAGCCATCTCCGTTGCCGACTGCACCAGCGGCACGGCAACAGTCTTGCCGTCGGCCAAGGCCTGCTGCAGAACCAGGTCTACAGACAGCTCATTTCCGAAAGCCAAATAGCCCATGATGCAGTTCGCTTTGCGATATGCATCACAGGCCAGTATCTGACGGGCAGTCAGCAGACTGCCGGAAGCAGCCTGCTCTGCGGTCAATTGCGACCGCAGCCTTTTAAAATACTTGCGCAGCTCAACTTTTTCTTCTGCAATCACCATCAGGAATTTTTAGCGGGGTTTTGGAAACCGCTGACAGCATTGCGCGCCATTTCGATTACTACGCCTTCGGCAACCTCTACCTTAACGCGTTTTTCGGAAATAGCGGTAATCTTACCATAGATACCGCCAATGGTAATGATTTCGTCGCCTTCCTTCAGGCTGTTTAACAAATCCTGTCTTTTTTGCTGCTCTTTTTTCTGGGGTTTCCAGAGCATGAAATAGAATATGCCGCCCATTAAAAAGAAGGGCCAGAGAGAATTGAGCAAAGCCATTGTATCTCCACCTTGCATATTGAACACCTCCACATTTTATCACTTCCCGCAAATTCGGACATATTTGCAGGTTCCTCTTGCAAACATTTTAGTATGCAATAGTTCAGTTTATTTATACCACTTTTATATATTCTCTGTAAATCGGAAAAATCCTTGTTATCAACGATAATTTTCTAAGAATCTTTCGCGGAACTCAGGGAAGCAGTCATTAGCGATAGCCTCACGTATTTCCTTGGCAAAATGCAGCAGGAAATGCAGATTGTGAATAGACAAGAGTCTCAGACCGAAAATCTCCTCTGCCTTGAACAGATGGCGGATATAAGCACGGCTGAAGTTACGGCAGGCATAGCAGTCGCAGCCTTCCTCAATCGGACGGAAATCCTCAGCGTAGGTTGCGTTGCGTACTACCAGACGGCCGGTGTGCGTCATAGCGGTGCCGTTTCTGGCCACACGTGTCGGGAATACACAGTCAAACATATCAACGCCTAGGTTTACTGCCTCTACAATGCAGTCTGCAGTGCCTACGCCCATCAGATAGCGTGCCTTATCCTTCGGCATCAGCTCGGTGGTATGTGAAAGGATATCGTACATCATCGACTTAGGCTCGCCTACGGACAGACCGCCGATACCGTAGCCGGCGAAGTCAAGCTCTGTCAGCTGCTGTACGCTCATGCGGCGCAGCTCGGGATACATACCGCCCTGCACGATACCGAACATGGACTGATCCTCACGCGTATGAGTTTCCAGACAACGCTTGGCCCAGCGTGTGGTACGCTCGGTAGAACGCTTGGCATAATCAAAATCGGCGGGATACGGGATGCATTCATCAAAGGCCATCGCGATATCAGCGCCCAATGCCTCCTGCACCTGAGTAGAAACCTCCGGCGAAAGGAACTGCTTGCTGCCGTCGATATGCGAACGGAACATTACGCCCTCTTCGGTGATTTTGCGCATAGCGCCCAGGCTGAATACCTGGAAGCCGCCGCTGTCGGTAAGCATACCGCGTTTATAATTCATAAACTTGTGCAGACCGCCTGCCTTGCGCACCAGCTCGTGACCGGGACGCAAAAACAGATGATAGGTATTCGACAAAATAACCTGGCTACCCATATCGTACAGCTCTTCCGGTGCCAGAGTTTTTACCGTTGCCTGTGTGCCTACAGGCATAAACATCGGAGTTTCAAAGGTACCATGCGGCGTATGCAAGCGGCCAAGACGCGCACCGCTGCGCGGACATTCTTTAATTAGTTCGTAGGTTACTGCGTGTTTAGTCATATGCAACTCCTAAAAATATTTATCAGCGCCTTCGGCTTTGCGTCGAAGGCAAAAAATCTTATTTATTGAGGTCTGTAATAAACATGGCATCGCCAAAGGAGAAGAAGCGATATTTTTCTTCAACCGCCTTCTTGTAGGTCTGCAGCATAATCTCACGGGTAGACAGAGTGCTTACCAGCATCAGCAGCGTGCTCTGCGGCAGATGGAAGTTGGTTACGAGGTCATCCACCAGACGGAATTTGTAACCGGGGTAGATGAAGATATTCGTCCAGCTGCTGCCAGCGTGCAGCTGACCGTCAGCGCCCGCAGCCTCCAGAGTGCGTACTGCCGTAGTGCCAACCGCAATAATACGGCGGCCTTCGGCCTTCGCCTTATTTACTGCATCCGCAGCCTCCTGCGATACGGTGTAGAACTCCTTATGCATCTTGTGGTCCTCAATCTTCGCCTCGCTTACGGGGCGGAAGGTACCAAGGCCTACATGCAGCGTTACAAAAACCTCTTCGCAGCCGATTTCCTTGATTTTCTGCAGCAGCTCCTTGGTAAAGTGCAGGCCTGCAGTCGGAGCGGCAGCACTGCCGCGCTCACGGTTATAAACAGTCTGATAACGCTCCTTATCCTCCAGCGGTGCCGTGATATACGGCGGCAGAGGAGTTTCGCCCAGACGATCAAGAATTTCTTCGAAGATACCGTCATACTTAAAGCGTACTACGCGTCCGCCGAAGTCGGTGTGCTCAATAACCTCGCAGCTCAATTCATCGCTGAAGTTAATCTTGGCACCAACCTGCAGCTTTTTACCGGGGCGCACCAGAACCTCCCAGTCGGTTGCATCTCTGCGGGTCAGCAGAAATACCTCGACATGGGCACCGGTATCCTTCGTGCCGTGCAGGCGCGCGGGAATAACGCGGGTATCGTTAAACACCAGCACATCGCCGGGCTTAAGATAATTTACCAGATCATAAAAATGCTTATGCTCAATTTCACCGGTCTTTTTGTCAACAACCAGCAGGCGCGAATGGTCGCGCGGCTCCATAGGATGCTGAGCAATAAGCTCCTGTGGCAAATCATAATCAAAATCAGTTACTAACATGCAAAATTCTCTCTTTTCTTATATATTACAGGACACATAGCTTCCTGCTAACGGACAAGCTGAGTTCCGGGATAATAATGTGCCAGAATCGTTTTATAGGTAGCCTTGGCATCGGCGTTAGCCATACCGCGCGCCCCCCAGGCACTCAAACCGAGGCCGGAGCCTTTCCCCTTGCCGTGGAAAATAATTTTTTCTTCCTTGCCGCCGCCCAACAAATGGTAGCTGCGTACTAAATTTTTCCAGACGGGCTTTTTCGACTCATTGACCTTGATGCCTATATCCTTGCTGCCTATTTCCATACCGTAATGATCTTCGATAGGCACCTTGAGCGTTTCCGGTACCGGCGTACCGGTTTCGATATCAAATAAGGTACTGTTCAAGCCTAACAGGTCCTGCAGCTCACTGCCGCTGATTTTGGCAGCACCGGCCTCACCCGAAAGGATAATATATTTTACCCGTCCCGTGGGCGTTCTGTCAACACCTGCATCATCAAGCGGGGACAGACGTATGCTCGTCAGCTTGCCGGTGGTATAACCGCGCTGTGCTGCCAGACTTTCCAAAAGCACCGGAACAATGCGGCTTTCCCAGGTATATTCCGGGCTGTCGCTGTCGTAATCCTCTACCGACTGCAGATAGCTTACGGCAGTACCGCGCAGATTCAGCGCGCTTTCGGTTCTGCCGCCGCTGCTTGAAGTAGTGACAGCTTCAATCGCCCGACCGTAAGCATCAGCAAGATACTGTCCTTTCGTCGCCTGAATCAGCTTCGTCACAGCATACTTTTCAATGCGCTTGCCGGTACCTCCGTAAGGCAGCTCCCTGTCGGTTGCAAGCAAAGCATAAGCCTTGTCGCTGTGCTGCATTTTATACATAGCATAGCTGCGGGCAGCAACCGCCTGTGCCTTGATAACCTCATCAGGCCATACGGACATCGTTTTGGCAGGCAGCACGCTCGCCAGATAATCCTCCAGCGGCAGTCTGTTGACTACCAGTAGCTTATTACCCTGCTCGGCCTGCAGCTGAAAATCCCCTTTATAACTGCGTTTATTGATTTGCGGTGAGCTTTTGCCTGCCGCCGTAGCAACAAACGCTTCATTACCAAATTCATTGTTATCATCAAAGAAAAGCTTTCCCTGCTGCGCATGGATGAAATATTTTCCCTTGGGCATCGTAGTAGTTTTGCCCGATGAATCACGCACTGTGAATTCATCCTCACAGCTCAGCTCTGCCGTTGCCTGCCCCACCACAATTCCTATGCGGATTTGCTCGGCGGCTACCGCAGCAGAGGCAAATATAAAAGTAAATAACAGTACAGACAGTATCAGTAATTTTCTAAGCATATACTTTTCCTCGATTTGCTAAGTTTAAGAAGAGGAGCAGTGAACATTGAAAAGCTCCCATTAAGGGGACAATGTGAATTGTCCGTATAGTAAGAGAGGCTCCCCTAGGGGGGAGCTGTCACCCGATAGGGTGACTGAGAGGGGTCTGCAGTCTAGTCATTTCCCCTCTCCGTCATCGCTTCGCGATGCCACCTCTCCCCTAGGAGAGGCTTTTCTGCGTCTTGCTATAAACTCTAATTATCTGTTCACCATTTTAATATTTTTGCTTACAACCACAAACTTATCCTGCGTTGCTTCCGCCTTGGGCTTTTTGCGGATTTCGTAGCGGTCACGCTCGCTGAAGACACAGCCGCAGTACTGCTGGCGATACAGCCCCAGCTCCAGGCTGATATCCACGCCGCGCTGGTAGCCGACGCGGAAATCCTCGTAATAGAACGGAATACCGAACTCCGCCGCTGCCGCCTCCGCCTCCTTTTTTATCAGCTCATGGCGCTGATAGGGGCTGACGAGCAACGTAGTCGAAAAGGCATCGTATCCGTTTTCTTTGGCAAACTGCGCTGCGTAGCGCAGGCGCATACGGTAGCAGAAGGCACAGCGCACGGTAGGCTCTGACAGCATACCGCGGATGCATTCCTCTATCGGATAGCTTTTGTCGATAATAAGATTGTAGCGCTTCTTCTCACAAAACTCCCGCAGGGTGCTCAGCCTGTGCTTGAACTCCTTGTACGGATGAATGTTAGGATTAAAAAACAAAATATCAAAATCTGTTCCCGCCGCCGTCAGCTGCTCCGTAGGGTAGCAGGCACAGGGACCGCAGCAGGCGTGTAATAATAATTTCATTTTTCCTCCTGAACAGCTAAGCTGCTTTACTGATTTTCGGGAAACGGTATTCCCAGATATCTATAGGTTTCGCGTGTTGCCATACGTCCGCGCGAGGTGCGGTTCAGCATTCCCTGCTGCATCAGATACGGCTCGATTACATCCTCAATGGTTGAGGACTCCTCGCTTACGGCTGCAGCAATTGTTTCGATGCCGACAGGACCGCCGCCGAAGGTTTTGACGATGGTCGTCAAAATTTTGCGGTCGTTGCGGTCGAAGCCGTAGCGGTCAACCTCCAGCTTAGCCAGCGCTTCGTCTGCCAGCTGACGGTCGATAACCTCCACGCCCAGCACCTGAGCGAAATCGCGCACACGCTTCAGCAGACGGTTCGCGATACGCGGCGTGCCTCTGCTGCGGCGGGCAATTTCCATGGCGCCTTCCTTGTCGATTTTTACATTCAGGATTTCCGCTGCACGCGTAATAATAAACTGCAGCTCCTCCGGCTTGTAAAATTCCAGGCAGCACTGTACGCCGAAGCGGTCCCGCAAAGGCGCTGCTATCGCTCCCAGACGCGTGGTAGCGCCGATAAGCGTAAAATGCGGCAGGTCCAGACGCACACTGCGTGCCGCAGGACCTTTGCCGATAATAATATCTAACGCAAAATCCTCCATAGCGGAATACAGGATTTCCTCTACGGTCTTGGACAAGCGGTGGATTTCGTCAATAAAAAGTACATCATTGTCGCCAAGGTTGGTTAAGATTGCTGCCAAATCTCCCTGACGTTCAATCGCCGGTCCGCTGGTAACGCGGATGTTGACATTAAGCTCATTGGCAATAATGTTGGCCAGCGTAGTTTTGCCCAGGCCCGGAGGCCCGAACAGCAGCACATGGTCCAGCGCTTCGTGGCGGGCAGCGGCAGCCTTAATGAAAATAGACAGATTATCCTTGACCTGCGTCTGACCTATATATTCATTTAACAGACGCGGACGCAGGCTGTACTGCCAGCCATCTGCTTCCTGTTCCGCCCCGGCAATAATTCTATCATCAAATTCCATAAGTTCCTCCTAGCAAGCCTTTTGCAGCCTACTGCTACAGGCTCAAATACCGCCAGACGATTTATCTGCGGGAAATTACTTCATCATCAGCCTTAAGGCCTGCTTCAGAATTTCCTCGCTCGTCTTGGTTTCTGCGCCTTCGATTTTCTTGATTATGGGCATAATCTCGCTGTTGCTGTAGCCAAGGGAAGCAAGTGCTTCGATAGCCTCCGCTACAGCACCGCTGCCTCCGGCAGCTACTGCTTCGCCGAAGCTGTCAGCACTTTCGGCGGCTACGGGTCCGACCTTGTCCTTCAATTCCAGCAGCAATCGCTCCGCCGTCTTTTTGCCGATACCGGGCAGCTTGGTGAGCACCTTGATATCACGGCTCTGCACCGCCAGATAAAAGGCATCAGGCTTAACTGCGGATAAAATACCCAAAGCCATCTTGGGACCTACGCCGCTGATAGTCAGCAGCAGTTCAAAGAGGTCATAATATTCCCGGCTCAAAAAGCCGTAAAGAACAATGGCATCCTCGCGTACTGCGGTGTGGATGTGCAGGCGTACAGAGGCACCCTGCGTCAGCTGAGCAAGCTGTGCCGCCGGCATGAAAACACGGTAGCCTACGCCGCCTGCCGTTTCGATTATGCAGTTGTCTATGCCCAGGCTGTCAACAGTGCCCTTCAATGAACCTATCATTTATCTGCCCTCCTGCCATCTGCGCGTAGACGCAGTATTGATGCCGCAGATTGCCGCTGCCAGCGCATCGGCCGTATCATCCGGTTTAATTTTTTCGCGGATATTGAGCAGATGCATTACCATATAGATAACCTGCTCCTTCGTCGCACTGCCTGTGCCTACTACCGACAGCTTAATCTGCATCGGCGTAAATTCCATCACCGGCAGTCCCTTGTTGGCCGCAGCCAAAAGCACAACGCCGCGTGCCTGTCCTACAGGAATCGCAGTAGTCACGTTGCGGTTGAAAAACAGCTTTTCGATGCTCAGCAGATCCGGCTTGAAGTGATCGATAATATCCGAAATATCATCGTAAATCTTCTTTAGCCTCAGCTCCGGCAGCATATCCTTATCCGTCAGCACCGAGCCGTAAAAAACGGGGCGCAGACGGTTTCCTGTCATATCTACCAAGCCATAACCGCAGATGGCGGTACCGGGGTCAATTCCTAAAACCAGCATAAAAAACCTCTCAAAAAACAGAAAGCAGACATCAACTGCCTGCTTTCCTTTCTGCAACTATGCTTCGCGCACATTGCAGTTACTTCGTAATAATAATATTATTCCTCGTCGTCTTCCGGCAAGTCAGCGTTGGTGTAAACGTCTTGTACATCATCGCAATCATCCAATGCGTCCAGCATCTTCTGAACCTTTTCGGCATCCTCACCGGACAGCTCAGCCATAGTATCGGGAACCATGGTGATTTCGGACATTGCAACTTCAATATTGTTATCAGCCAAAGCCTTTTCTACATCGTCATAAGCAGCCGGATCGGTGATAATTTCGAAGCCGTCTTCGCTGCTCTTGATATCCTCAGCACCTGCATCCAGAGCGATCATCATCAGATCATCCTCGCTCACACCGGTTTCGGCGCTAACTGCGAAGATACCTTTTTGTTTGAACATGTAGCTTACGCAGCCGCTGGCACCCAGGTTGCCGCCGTGCTTAGAGAATACGTGACGTACATCGGCAGCGGTACGGTTACGGTTATCGGTCAGGCAGCTGACCATCATAGCAACGCCTGCAGGACCGTAGCCTTCATAGGTAATCTCTTCGAAGCTTTGGCCTTCCAGAGCACCTGCACCCTTTTGGATTGCACGTTGAATGTTGTCTTTAGGGATATTGTTAGCCTTAGCCTTGGACAGAGCCAGCTTCAGCTTCATGTTACCGGTAGGATCTGCACCGCCCATACGAACGGCAATAGTGATTTCACGGCTGATTTTAGTAGTGATTTTGCCGCGCAGAGCGTCAGCCTTGCCTTTTTTATGTTTAATGTTCGCCCATTTAGAATGTCCTGACATTGTAAATTCCTCCAAACTTTCTCTTTGCCATATTTATTTAAGCATTTACCATAATATTTTACCACGCCGGCTGTGTTTTTTCAACAGCAAACGCCGACATACAGCTTTATTTTGCAAAAACATCCTTAATACTGTCATAATGCAAAAAGATTCCCTGTTGCGCCAGCTCCTGAATTTCCTCCAAGGTCGCCAGCTTGTATTCCAGTGCCTCATTAGGGCGGATTTTTACCTGCTCCGGTGCAAAGGGCAGCGTAAAAAGATAGCAGTCGACGAAATAATTATCGCCCTCGCCCGGATTCTCACGGTGATAGGTCAGCGCCGGTCCGCCTGCGCAGGCAGAAACATCAAGACCGGTTTCCTCCCACACCTCACGGTTCACAGCCTCGCGTGAGCTTTCACCCGCCTGCACCGCACCGCCGGGAACCTCCCACCAGCCGGCAGCCCAGGCCTTCGTCAGCACGCGTCTGGTAATCAGAAAGCGTCCGTCTGTGTTGCGCACAACGCCAAGCACCGTCAGATGATACTCGCCGTCCTGCAGTATCCAGTCATTTTTCTTCATCGTCCGTCCGGTAAGACGGCGTTCACGGTCATAAATATCCCATTGCTCCATTGTAATTCCCCCTCTTAAAGCAAGCGCGGCAAATATTTGAAAATCAGCCAAAAGCCACAGGTCATGGCGAAGGCAATGCTGCCGCTGTCATAATCTATATAACCGAGATACAGGCTGTTTAAGCCCGTAACAAAAACCATATTCAGCCACATAAAGCCGTAGGCCCACAATAATATCTGCACCCACAGCGGCGGCTTTTTATAGTGATGAGGCTCATTATTCTTTGTCATGCTTATCTTCCTCATCTAACAGCTGCACAGCATCCAGCTGCTTCTGCAAACGTGCTGTATAGCGCTTGGTGGTATGCAGAGCGTTCTGCCCCTCCTCCAGCTTTTTAGCTGTTTTATCAAGGGCTGTTTCCAGGCCGGCAAGCTCCTGCTTAACCTTGTTCAGCAGCTGCCACACCTCTGTAGTACGCTGCTGCACCGCCAAGGTACGGAAGCCCAGCTGCAGGCTGTTCACCAGCGCTGCCAGCGTCGTCGGCCCCGCTACGCACACTCTGAACTTCAGCTGCAGCTCTTCGGCCAGTCCCGGCAAGGCCAAAGCCTCCGCAAACAGGCCCTCGCTCGGCAGATACATCACGGCAAAATCCGTCGAATACGGCGGACAGATATATTTTTCGCAGATATCCCTCGCTTCGCTCTTTAAGCGTCGCTCCAGCTGCTTTGCCGCCGCATCCGCCGCCTGCGTATCACCGGCCTCACGCGCCTGCTGCAGGCGCTGGTAATCCTCCAGCGGAAACTTGGCATCAATCGGCAGCAGCACCTCCTGCTCCCGCTGCCCCGGCAAGCGCAAAGCATATTCCACGCGCAGGCCGCTGTGCGGACGCACCTCTGCATTTTCTACATATCTTGCACGGTCAAGAATATCCTTGAGGATATTGCCAAGCTGCATTTCGCCCCAGGTACCGCGCACCTTGACGTTCGAAAGAACGCGCCGCAGCTCATCCACCCCGCAGGAAAGGCTCTGCATCTGTCCCAGTGACTGGTGTACCTCGCCCAGGCATTTGTTGACCTGCGCGAACTTCTGCTCCAGCGATTTATTAAGGCGCTCGTCCACAGTCATGCGGATGCGCTCCAGGTTCTGGTCCGTCATATCCGCCAGACGCGCCACGCGCTTGTCAATCTGTTCGCTCAGCCTGTCGCTCGCCGCCTGGTTTTCCAAGCGCGCCGCCCGCGCCAGTGTGCTCTGCTCGCCGCGCAGGTCGTACATGCTTTCCGCAAGCCTGCGCTCCAAAAGCTCCAGCCGCTGCGCCGTCATGTCCGCCTTAGGGCGTCCCTGTATCAATAATATTATCACACCTGCCAGCAGCAGAGCTATGACAATCATCAAAGCTATAGCCAATGTATTCATTTTTTCTATACTGACCTCCGTTATTTTTTTATTATAGCAGAAAAACAGTACATAGCCAACGTATTAACGAACAAAATTTTCATATTTAACAAGATATTTTCATAATATCACTTTTTTAACAAAATCAGCTTACATCTGCGCCCAAATCGTGTATAATATATTCATACATTATTTATTCCAACGAGGTATTACGTTATTATGATAGATGAAAGTCCTAATATCAATTCTGCTGATAAAATTCTTGAGGCCGCAACCAAGCTGTTTGCCATGGACAGCTTCGCTGCCGTATCCATCAAGCAGATTTCTGTTGCCAGCGGCGTCAACAGCGCGTTGATTTCCTATTATTTCGGCGGCAAGAAGAATTTATATCAGGAGGTTTTATATACTGAGGCCGAAAAATTTCTGAAGCTGCAGGACAAAATCCGTCAGCAGCCAGGTTCACCGCTGACCAAGCTGCGTACCTATGTAGACGGCATTGCCGAAATGCAGCAGCAGAACCCCTATAACATTCACCTGATTTACCGTGAACTGCTGACTCCGCAGCCCATGTTTGAAAATTATGTGCGCAGCAAGCTGTACCGCATCCATCAGTTCATGACCGAGCTGGTTGAGGAAGCGATTGCCTGCGGCGAAATCGTTGCGGATATCAAAGCAACCCACGTTGCCTTCACTCTGGAAGGTATTATCATGTTCTTCTTTTTGATGCACAGCCATATCTGCGAGCTGGGTAATTTTAAAAACGGTGCTGAGCTTGATTACCTGCTGCAGGCGCTCAACACCTACCTTGCATCGCTTAGCAAAAAATAAATATATTCCTCAAATAAAGCTGCTTTCCGGCAGCTTTATTTTTGTTTACAACTTTGTTGCTTGACGCTCTCTACATTAGAACCTATAATTTAATTGAACGATTAAAAATTTTACAACAATAACATTATTCTGCAAGGGAGCTGTTAAATCATGCAGTCTATTATGGAAAAACTTCCCAAACTTCCTGATAAAAAGAAACTTGTTGCCGGAGCTGCCGTTGTCGTACTGGCAGCCGCAGGCTGGCAGCTTTACAGCAGTATTATGCATAAGCCACAGGAGGCAAACTACATCCCCATCGTCCGGACTATGACGATTGGCGAAAGCATTGCCGATTCCTCCACCGTATATCCCGGCGAGGTGCGCGGACGTTATGAAAGCCAGCTGGCCTTCCAGACTGCCGGCAGAATCGCTTCCCGTCTTGTCAACGTAGGCGACCGGGTACACGCCGGCCAGATTCTGATGACGATTGATCCGAAGGATGTAAACCAAAGCGTAGAAGCAGCCAATGCACAGCTGGCATCTGCCATTGCCAACCAAAAGCTGGCGGCCGACAATGCGGCACGCTTTAACAAGCTATATGCCGGCGGTGCTGTGAGCGAAGCAACGCGCGACCAGTACAACACCCAGCTGGAGGCAGCCAATGCTGCGCTGCGTCAGGCACAGGCCAACGCCAACGCCAGCGGCAACCAGCTGAGCTACACGCAGCTGACGAGTGATGCCGACGGCGTTGTGGCAGCCATCACCGGTGAAGCAGGCCAGGTAACGGCAGCCGGTACGCCGATGGTCACCATCGTGCGCAGCGGTGAACGTGAAATCCAGATTAACGTGCCGGAAAACGTCAAGCTGAGCGTCGGCCAGCAGGCGGAAATCAGCTTCTGGGCGCTTCCAGATGTTACGGCGAAGGGCAATGTCCGCGAAATTTCGCCTATTGCCGACAGCATTACACGTACCTATAAGGTGCGCGTTGCTGTGCCGCAGCTGCCTGCAGCAGCCAAGCTCGGCATGACTGCCAAGGTCAGCTTTAAGGACGCTGCGGCGTCCGAGGACGAGATTGTTATTCCTGCTACCGCACTGTATCAGGTAAACGGCAAGACTCAGGTCTGGCTGGTGCGCAATAACCGCGCTGTACTGCAGGACGTTAAGGTTGCCGGCTACGTAGGCAACAACGTACGTTTGGCAGGCGGCTTAAACAAGGGTGATATTCTGATAACCGCCGGCCTCAGCAAGCTTGTCGATAACCAACAGGTACGTCTGACCAAAGGCGGTGATATCTGATGTCAAACAACGAAAAGCATCATGCCAACTGGGCAGAATGGGCTATTAACCATCGCCAGTTAGTTTACTTCTTCGCTGTGCTTGTGCTGATTATGGGTATGTTTTCCTTTAAATCGCTCGGACGCAGCGAGGACCCCAGCTTTGCCGTCAAGCAGATGGTAGTATCCGCAGCCTGGCCCGGTGCCAGCGCCAAGGATGTAGAAATGCATCTGACAAATACTTTGGAAAAGCAGATTCAAAGTCTGCCGCAGGTTAAGAAAATCACCAGCTATTCGCGTCCTGGCGTCTGCGTTATTACGGTAGCGCTCAAGGATGAAGTTGCCGGCAACACGGTACGTCAGCGCTGGCTGGAGCTGCGCAACATCGTAAACGACGGCAAAAAGGACTTGCCTTCGGGTACCGTAGGCCCCTTTTATAACGACCGTTTTGATGATGTTTACGGCAATATCTACGCAATTACCGGTGACGGCTTCACCTATGAGGATATGCGTAAATACGCCGAAAAAATTAAGCTCGACTTCTTCAGCGTGCCTGATGTCAAAAAGGTTGAGCTGGTGGGCGTGCAGCCGGAGAAAATCTTCGTGCAGATGCAAACTGCCAAGCTGGCACAGCTGGGACTGGATATCAACAGTATTGCCAACACTATCAAAGCACAGACCTCGGTCAATGCCAGCGGTATGATTGAGGCCGACACAGCCAACTCCTACCTGCGCATTACCGGCAGCCCCGACAGCGTGGAAAATATTGCTGCCATCCCCATCAATGCCAACGGCCGTGTCTTCCGCTTGGGCGATATCGCAACCATCACCCGCGGTTATGCAGACCCGCCGGAAACAATGATGTACTATAACGGCAAGCCCGCAGTCGGCATTGCTCTTTCTATGGAGGACGGCGGCGATAACATCAAGCTCGGTGAAAATCTGGCCAAGGAAATCGCCCGCATCCAAAAGGAGCTGCCGCTCGGATTGGAGCTTAATCAGGTTGCCAATCAGCCTGAGGTAGTAAAAAAATCCATCAGCGAATTCTCCGAAAGCCTTTACGAGGCAATTATCATCGTGCTGGTAGTCAGCCTGATGACGCTCGGACGCCGCAGCGGTTACGTAATTTCCTGCTGCATCCCGCTGATTTTGTTAGGCTCCTTCTGCGCAATGTTCGCTTTGGGCATCGATTTGCATAAGGTATCCCTAGGCGCACTGGTTGTTTCCCTTGGTATGCTGGTTGATGACGCCATCGTCGTCGTTGAGCTGATGGAAGTAAAAATGTCCGAAGGCATGCCTCGTAAGGAAGCAGCCTCCTATGCCTTCAAAACCTGCGCCTGGCCGCTTTTGACAGGCACCACCATTACCTGCCTCGGCTTCATGCCGATTGCCTTCTCCAAGGCCAGCGCTTCGGAATTTGCCTACAGCCTTTTCCCAGTTATGACCGTAACACTGATGCTGTCCTGGCTTGTTTCCGCAACCTTGGCACCGGTATTGGGCTATGAATGGATACGTCCTACTGTTATCAAGCAGGAATCTTATGACAACAGCTTCTACCGCGCCTTCCGCAAGCTGCTGCACTGGGCCTTGGGACACCGCATTACGGTTATCGGCATTACCTTGGCGATGCTAGGACTTTCCATGTTCATGCTGCGCTTCGTCAGCCAGGAATTCTTCCCCGCCTCCGTACGTCCGGAGCTGTTGGTAGAGCTTAATATGCCTGAGGGCAGCTCGATTAAAACAACTGATGCCGCGGCACGCAAGCTGACGAATCTGATTAAGGATGATAAGGAATTAGACCACGTTTCCACCTACGTAGGCGAAAGTGCACCGCGCTTTGTGCTGGTAATCGACCCGGTACAGCCGCGTGATAACTACGCACAGCTCGTAGTTGTTGCCAAAAGCGTGGAAGACCGCAAAAAACTGGAGAAGCGCATCAGCGAGCTTGCCGCCGAGCATTTGCCGGAGGCTATAGTTTACTCCCGCTCGATTCCGCTCGGTCCGCCTGCTCCCTATCCTGTTATGATCCGCGTCAGCGGCAACAGCGATGCGCAGGTTAAGGAATATGCGCAGAAGGTGCGCAAGGTGATGGCCACTAATCCCTACGTCAACATGACACGTCTTGACTGGCTGGAGCAGACCAACGCCGTTAAGCTGAAGGTCGACAATGACAAGCTGCTGCAAATGGGACTCACACGTCAGACTGTGGCCAACGCTCTGCAGGCTCAGGTATCCGGTTATACCGTAGCAACCTATCTGGAGGGCGACCAGCAGATTGGTATCGTTTTCCGCCTGCAGCCTGACCAGCGCGCAGATATTTCGCAGCTGGAAACTATTTCCATTCCTACGAGCCAGGGTGCTGTGCCTCTGTCTCAAATCGCGCATCTTGATTACACCAGCGAGGACAATATCATCTGGCGCCGCAACCTGCGTCCTACAATTACCGTCAACGGCGGTATTGTTGACGGCGTTACCGGCAACGATGTTACCAAGCAGGTGTATAAGGAGCTGGAGCCTCTGCGCAAGGAGCTGCCTGCCGGCATGAGCATCGAGGTCGGCGGTTCGCTGGAGGACAGCAACGATACCTTGAATTATCTGATGAAGCCGATACCGCTGATGCTGCTGCTGATTGTCGTTCTGATTATGCTGCAGATGCAGGATATCCGCAAGCTGCTGGTTATTATGCTGACGGCGCCGATGGGTATAATCGGCGTTATCTTCGGCCTGCTGCTGTTCAATTCCGCTTTGGGCTTTATGGCGGAGCTGGGTATTCTGGCGCTCACCGGTACAATTATCCGTAACAGTATGGTGCTGGTTGACCAGATTCAGCAGCATCTTGATGCCGGGATGGAGCCTGCCAAGGCGATTACGGAATCGGCGATTGTGCGTTTCCGTCCGATTATGCTGGCGGCTTTCACTACGGTACTGGGATTGATTCCGATGTTCGCCAGCCAGTTCTGGAATGCAATGGCTGTAGCTATTGCCTGCGGCCTGACAGGTGCAACGCTGCTGACGCTGGTGGTACTGCCGGTGCTGTATGCAATTGTGTTTAAGGTTAAAGCAGAATAGAGCTGAGATTATAGTGTTTATAAAAAAACTGCCTTGCTGAAAATTTCAGCAGGCACAAGTCTTGTTCTCCCTTGACATTCCCCTGTATTTCAAGTAAACTTAAACTAAGTTCTTCAAAACCGCAAGTAATCTTACGCATCAAGTTCATTTACCTGCGGACAATTAAATAAGCAGTATATCCTGCAGATGCATTTTCTGCAGAAGCTTAAGCAAGGCCATTTATCTGGTACATTCTAAGAGTAGTACAAACTGACGATTTTTTTATCGTCAGGGTACTGCTCTTTTTTTGTTTTTGCGCTGCTTATGTATTTTTTATTGCATCTGTGTTAAAATGAAAGAAGAAAAACCATGCAAGACCTGGCAACAAAATTTGCAAACATGACGATTCAAAGCGACTTCATCTTCAAAAAGGTTATGTCACGCAAACGCATCTGCAAGCATCTGCTGGAGGAACTGCTGCAGATAGAAATTGCTGACATTAACTACATTGAGGCAGAAAAGACGCTTGAGCCTGAGTACACCAGTCGCGGCATCCGCCTTGATATCATCGTAGCGGACGATAAAAACACACACTATAATCTGGAAATGCAGGTAAAAAACAAAAAGAATCCCCAAAGCAAAGCCTTCGTTCTGCCCAAACGCTCGCGCTATTATCAGGCGCTGCTTGATTTTGATTTGCTGCAGGCAGGCCAGCCTTATGACCTATTGCCGCCGACCTTTATCATTTTCATCTGTATTTTTGATTTCTTTGAAAATGGTAATTATGTCTATACTTTTAAAAAGTGCTGCCTGGAGGATTTGGAGCCGGAGCTTCCGGATAAAGCAACCACCATGATTTTGAACACTAAGGGTACGCATGGCGAAATCTCTAAGGATCTCAAAAGCTTTTATGATTATGTAAACAATCACATTGTAACTACTGATTTCACCAAGCAGATTGATAATGAAATCAGCTATTTGAAACTCGATACGAAAGTGAGGCGAGAATATATGCTTATGGAAGCTCGTTTGTTAGACGAACGGCGTGAAGGTATTGCTGAAGGCAAAGACGTAGGCCTTGTTGAAGGCGAAGCTGTTGGTATTGCAAAAGGCGAAGCTAAAGAAAACTCGTTACTGCTAAACGTATGCTGGCTAAAGGATGCTATTCTCTCGAGGTTATCGCTGAACTTACAAATTTATCTCTCGCTGATGTGGAGAAGCTGAAGAAAGAGGTTTAAGCACGTAAAGCAAGCCTAATACAAAAATAAACACAAAGCACTAAAACCCATGTCCCGCCGAAATCGGCAAGACATGGGTTTTCTGTATTCTCAGCGCACGCTTTAGCAACAGCGTGCGCTATTTTATTATCTTCTGCAGTACGCCTGCATCCGCAAGCCTCTGCTTTAATCCTTCTGATACAAATCATAATAATGCCCCTTGCGCGCCAGCAGCTCCTCATGGCTGCCGCATTCCGCAACAGCACCCTCGTCAAGCACCACAATCTTGTCCGCATGACGGATGGTGGAAAGACGGTGCGCAATAATCAGCGTGGTGCGTCCTACCGCCAGCTCGTCTAGCTCCTTTTGTATCTGCTGCTCCGTAATATTGTCGAGCGCACTTGTAGCCTCATCCAGCACTACTACCGGAGGGTTTTTGAGAAAGACACGTGCAATCGCCAAACGCTGCTTCTGGCCGCCGCTCAGCTTCACGCCACGCTCCCCCACCTCGGTATCGTAGCCCGCAGGCAGCTTTCGGATAAACTCATCCGCCGCCGCTGCCTTCGCTGCCGTCTGCACCTCGTCCACTGTCGCATCCGGTTTGGCGTAGGCTATGTTGTAGCGCACGCTGTCGCCGAAGAGAAAGACATCCTGCTGCACCAGGCCGATTTGCCTGCGCAGCGACTCCTGCGTAAATTCACGGATATCGCAGCCGTCCAGCAGAATTCTGCCGCTCTGAGGCTCGTAAAAGCGCAGCAAAAGGCTGGCGATGGTTGTTTTGCCTGCTCCCGTAGCGCCCACAAAAGCCACGGTTTCACCTGCTGCCAAATTCAGGGAAAGATTGCGGATAACAGGTCTGCCGTCCGCATAGGCAAAGCTGACGTTATCAAAGCTAATATTCCCCTTGCAGGGCGGGCAAATTTTAGCATCCGGTGCATCAACAATCTCGGGCTTTTCCTGCAGCAGCTCATAAAAACGCTTGAAGCCTGCCATACCGCGCTGATATACCTGAATGAAGCCTAAAAGCTGCATCAGCGGTTTCATAAACAGGCCCACGTAGAGGAAGAAGGCCACCAGCTCGCCGAAGCTCATCAGCCCCTGATTTATCAGCAGGCCGCCCACTACTAATATCGCCACATTGATAAAGTTGCTGAAGAAAATCATACTGCCGACGAAATAAGATGTTATTTTGAAGGATTTTTTGCATACTTTCAGATAGGCATCCGCCTTTTCCATAAACTGCGCCATATCGCTGCGCTCACCGGCAAAGGCCTTGATCAGACGCACGCCGTTAATGCTTTCCGCAGCCTTGCCCGTTACCTCGCCCATTGCCACACGATTGGCAAAAAAGGCCTTTTTCATGCGCAGGTTGACGAAAACGGTATGCACCGCCTTCACCAGAAGCAGGAAGGCAATAAGGCTGCCCAGCATAGGATTCATGTAAATCAGAATAACCATCGTGCCAAGCATCGTCAGCCCACAGACGATAAGATCAATCGGCGCATTGCCTGCGAAGCCGTTAATTTCGCTCAAATCGCTGGTGAGGCGCGAAAGCAGCTGACCGCTTTTGTTTTTATCGTAAAAGCCGAAGGACAGCTTCTGCAGATGGCTGAATAAATCGCGGCGCATATCGCGTTCCATGGAATAGCTCATGGACTGCGCCCAGTAGATGATGCTGAAATGCATGCCGAAGTTTACCAGATACATGGCAAGCAGTGCTGCCGACCATTCAAGGAGCAGCGGCAGATTCTTAAGCGGCAGCTGCTGTTCCAGCATCAGCTTTACTACATAGGGAAAGAACAGCTCGAGCAGTGCGCGCAGCAATGAGCCAATCACGAGAAAGAGCAGGATGCCCTTATACGGTTTATAATAGCTGAGAAATGTTTTGAACATAAAGCTTTCCTATCCTCTATTCATATATATTCCAAAACGCGGGCAGCAGCTTTTGCCGATGTCCCCGGCGTAAAACGCTGCCGCAGCATGATAATCTTTATTTTATAATGATACAGTCTACACTATATAGCAGGTATAAAGTCAATAGGATGTGTTCTTAAATAATATCGCAAGGCAAGTTATTTGCCAATTGCTGTAACGCAAGCGCTTCACTAAAAAACTGCCCTTCTGAAAATCGAAAGGCAGTTTTTTGTGTTGCTTCAGCCTTATTCGGCAAGCAGCTTGCCTGCTTCCGCCAGCTTGGCCATTGCTTCGTCATCGGGAGCACCCAATGCCAGTACGCCGTCAGCTACAAGTGTTGCGCCCGCGTCCTTAACGCGTGCTTCCCAATCCTGCATATAGCTTCCGCCCCAGCCATAGGAGCCGAAGAGCGCTACCTTTTTGCCTGCCAGCTTGCCTTCAAGCTCGGTGAAGAACGGCTCGAATTCGCATTCCTCCAGCACCTCTGCACCCATTGCCGGGCAGCCCAGTGCCAGAGCATCATAGCCTGCAGCCTCGTCAGCAGTGATTTCGCTGACATTTTTTACAACAGCCTCCGCACCGGCAGCGTTAATTGCTTCCGCAATAGCGTCAGCCATCATTTGTGTGTTACCGGTACCGGTCCAAAAAATTACAGGAATTTGTTTCATGATAGTGTCCTCCTTTTGCTTTAAACTTTACTTTTGATAATAACCCTGGATTTGCTCCAGCAGGAAATCAGCACCCTTTTCGCCCATAAACGGCAGGTGTGTTGCCACCACACCGTTCATAAACGGCGCGCTGATGAGCACCTTCATGTTGCTTGCATCTGCCTGCGTGAGCGCCACGTCATCCGCGAAAAGCAACTTGTCGCGCAGCTCACGTATTTCCTGCAGCCATTCGCCCTCCTCGGCGTAGGCTTCTACATCTGCCGCCGGTTCGGTGATGGCCTTCAGGCTGTGCGCGCACATTTTATGCGTCACGGTGATGCCTGCCTGCGCCAGGAAAGTGCTCACACCCTGCACCAGGTCATAATCACCCTTGACAGCGGCCTGCCTTGGCTTGCTGCCGCCCATGGTAATCAGCATCACGATGTCGGGATTTTCCTTGGCTACGAATTCCATGCTCAGCGGAATGTAGCTGCTATCCTTCACGTTTTCGGCCTTGTCCGCAATATTTACGGCACCCAAACGCTCTGCCAGATCACCGCCAAAGCTCTTTTTGGTGGACATGTTGAAGCTGTCCGGCGAGCCGAAGATGATCAGCACCTTCGGTCCCCTGCCCTTCTGTACGTCCTGCGTCAGCGCAGCATATTCCTTTTCTATCTGCGCACGCTTGACGGCAGCTTCCTTTTCTCTGCCGGCAAAGCAGCCAAAATCGTCTATGCTTTTCAGCACATCCTCATAGGAGTTTATCATGTTCAGGTAAAGCGGCACGCCGGCCATTTCCAGAGGCTTGCGCAGCATTACGTGGAAGGGTACGTTGGTGCCTACAACCAGATCAGGCTTCAAGCTCATGATTTTTTCCAGATTCGGCGCGTGGATCATGCCTACTTCAGGGATGTCCTTAATGCTTTCCTTGATGTCGTTGGGATATGAAGTGCTGGTAGGTCTGCCGACGGCCTTGCCACCGATGGAGGCGAAGATTTCCAGATTGGAGGCATTGAGAAAGACGATTCTTTTGGGCTCCGCGGGGATGTGTACCTTGGCGCCGGTGCTGTCGGTTACGCTGACGGCGGCGTTGGCTGCGAGCTTGTGCTGGCCTCTTGCCAGCAGGAAGTAGCCTGCCAGGGCTATGATTACGACAAATACGAGTAAGATATATTTTTTCATACGCAACTTCCTTTACAATATTAGCCAGTGCTATCTTTAAAATTTAATTAGCCTGCTCTAACTTTACTATGACATTATCTTATAAGATGAGGGTTTTGTCAAGATAAAATTAGCGTAGGCTAATTTGGTGTTAGAATTATATTCTCTCTTCATTCGAGCAATAATAAATAATTTTCTGAAAGTATTGTAAATTGCAACGATTTATGATATACTAGCATAAAGCAATCAAAAAGGAGAGAAATTATGGACCTCAGAAGCAAAATGCATAACCTTTATAAATGTTTCCGACAAGATAAGTATAGTGACTACTTGGATACTAAAAAAGCCCTTGCTAAACTAAGTAGTACAACTACTAACGAAGATGAGCAAGCGATCATGAGCGAATGTTTAGCAACACTTATTGCACTCGAACAGCATCATAAAAAACTAAGAGAAGAAAAGCAGCAAATCATTAATCATGCTGCCGTAGATAATGCATTAAAAACGCTTACATACTCCGAGTGTAAAGCATTTAAAAGTATCTTAGAGGAACTCAACGAAAGAGATGAGGGAGTACTTATAGCTTCACAATATGCTGATAAATGTCAAGTCAGCAAATCAGCTATAGTTAATTCTCTCAGAAAACTTGATAGCGCTGAAATAATATAGGTACTGTCAATAGTTTTGCGCAAATTTCTTCAGACAT
>ULUJ01027175.1_pt1 | contig 21443 bp, 20 predicted proteins | sample 1958381 | NCBI WGS metagenome assembly ULUJ01 (sample SAMEA4835757, study PRJEB28245) | human gut metagenome | biome: gut microbiome; material: fecal sample | place: Denmark | collected 2008 | reverse complement strand
ATATTATAATTCAAAAAATTATATAATAAAAAAAGACAACAAGATAGGAGAAAAAGTATTATTAAAAAAAGGTACATTACTTCATGGAACATATAAAAATATAGAAGGTCTAAGAGAGATAATAAAAAATGGACTAATATCAAGTTGGTTCATAAATGCAAGAACTTCTAAATATCCAAGCTCAGTTGGGGTATGGAATTTAAAACAAGATTATTTATTAAAAGACTATATTGACTTTTATTCTGGGGGAACAATTCTTTATAGTGGTATATTTGAAAATAATATTGACACAGGATGTAATAAAACAGCTATTATTCCTTATAGTAAAATGAATAACATTATAAATGAAATTACAAAAATAGATTGTCATAAATGGAATATAGAACAAACAAAAGAAGCAAGATTTATGCCCAGTTTAGTTCAAGATAGAGTACAAATTGGAATAATTTTTAATGGAGAAAATGATTATATTCATGAATTATTAAAAGGAGATATCTTATCAAATAATATAAGTGATATAGATGTAAAAGATTTTGTGAATCCAATCTATTATGAAACTTTTATCAAGGACAGAAAACGTAAGGATGACTTATTTACTGATCGTGAAAGTGCAATACTCTTTGGAATACCATCTAATTTTATAGAAGGTATATTAGTTGGAAGAAAATATGAAAAAGATATAGAAATTTTAAAAGAAATAAAAAAGTTACTTCCAAAAGCATACATATGTAATTTAGATGGTATAATCATAAGATAGCATATGAAAATAAAAAACAAGAAAAATATTGGTATGATTTTAGCATTTTTAAGTGCTTGTCTTTATGCGTTCAACGTAATAATTGAAAAGAAATATGTTAGATTTGAAAGTTCTAACAAAATATTATTTCTAATGTATCTAGGTGCAGGAATAGGACTATATTTAATTCATAAATTATCCTCAAAGAGCAGTAATAAATCTCAAAAATTAACTAAAAAATTCAAATGCTAGTTTAGTATCATTGTTATCTATTTTTGAAATAATCATGACATCTTTTATATTCATACTAATGATAATAGGAATAATATTTATGAACAAATATAACAAATAATTTACAATGTAATGACAAAATAATTTTCTTGACATTAGTATTTAAAAATATATAATATATCTTGAAATGGAGGATATTATGGAAAAATATGTAAATGTTTACTTATCAAATAATATTCATAAGTCATCAGGTATATATGACAGTAGTGTATTTCAAGATTGCGTTTATGTTAAAAAATCAGAGAAAAGGACAGATAAGGTATTATTTTGGTCATATGATTATGATCAAGAAGTAAAGGGACTAACTGACGTGCCAATAATTTGTGAACGCTTAGAAGATGGAAGTTTAAAAGACATTATAACAGGAGAAATAATAACATCATTAGGTGAATATGAAGATGAAGAAAGATGTTTATATCAAATGTTTTTAACTTATAATCGCTTAAATGAATTAAGTATATCAAAAGTTGCTGAAATAATAAAAAAATATTTTGATGGACCATACAAACAAGAAAATATAGCAAGATATAGACAAATGATGGAAGATGTAAGAATAGAAAGTGCTAACATGACTTATAGAAGAATTGGAAGAAAAAAAGAACAACAACAACGAACAGAACAAGATGATGAATATGTTAGACGCTTTATAAATAATTTACGTTAACTATACAAAAAAGTAATAGATGTTAGAATTTATTACTTTTTATTATGATATAATTATCAATGGGAGATAAGATTGAATAAACATTTGAAAATTTTAATATTGATAATTTGTATAATAATTGTAGGATATGTATCATTTAATTATGGCCAAAAATACAAAAAAGATATTTTAGAAAATGATTATACATATATAGATGTTCTAAGTGGAATGTATGGCACGTGTGAAAATGATAGCTGCTATATACTTAATATATTTAAAGAAAACAATACATATGTATTTACTAGTGGTATATATGCTACTGACTTCGTAAATACAGGAAATATTACTAGAAGTATTAAAATTGATGATAAAAAATATTATTTAAATGTTTACTATCCAGCTATACATGATGAAATGGAAGATACTGAAGAAACTAATAAAGATTATATTTTAGAACTTGTTAATAATGAACAAATAAAAGTAAATAATTTATCTTACAAAAAAATAAATGGCGACATAGAAGAATTTTTTGATAATGAAGGATTTAGTCACTAGGAGGAAAATATGAAAAATATTACAATAATAGGTGGAGGAGTTTTAGGATCACAAATAGCATTTCAAACAGCATATTGTGGATTTAATGTAACAGTATGGTTAAGAAGTCATGAAAGTGTTAACAGAACCAAAGCAAAACTACTAGAATTAAAGAAAAAATATACTGAAAATATTAATTTAATGAATACTAATGAAGGAAAAATGTTTAACAATTGGTGTAATGGAATTTCAAATTATGATAATTTTAATTATAAAGAATGCATCAAACGTGTAGATGAAGCATATAAAAATATTAAATTTGAAATAGATCTAGGAATGTCTATTAAAAATGCAGATTTAGTTATTGAAGCAATGACGGAAGATTTTAACATAAAAAAAGATTTATACTTAAAAATGTCATATTTACTTCCAAAGAAAACAATTGTTGTTACTAATTCATCAACTATGCTTCCAAGCAAACTAGCAAAATACACAGGTAGACCTGAAATGTTTTTAGCACTTCATTTTGCTAATTCTATATGGAAAAATAATACAGCAGAAGTTATGAAACATGGCGAAACAAACGACAAAAGCTTTAACGAAGTAATAAAATTTGCCAAAGAAATAAATATGGTAGCACTTCCAATAGTGAAAGAAAAATCTGGATACCTTTTAAATTCTATGTTAATACCATTTCTATTTTCAGGCTTAGATTTATTAGTAAATGGTATTTCAGATATTGAATCTATAGATAAGGCATGGACACTTGGAACAGGAGCACCAAAGGGGCCTTTTCAAATACTTGACACAGTAGGGCTTAAAACTGCACACGAAATAGTACTTATGTATGTAAAAATACCATCTTTTTTAGCACCATACAATTTTAAAAAAATGGAAGCACTATTAAAAGAATATATTGAAAAAGGAAAACTTGGAATCGCTAGTGGAGAAGGCTTCTACAAATACAATAAATAATTCCTATTGATACAGTATATTATAACTATTAATAATTTTATTAGGTGGTTCTATAAAAAATATTAATATGTATATAAATAAAAATCAATTAAAAGACTAGATAATTTTATAAAAGTTGTTTAGTTTTTTTCTATAAAAAAAGAAGATCATTTTAATAAATCTTCCAATGTTTTACTATCAACATAATTTGTTATAACTTCATCAAGACCTTTCCAAAAATTATAAGTCTTACATTCTTTTTTTCTTTCACAATCATCATGTACACAAAAAACAGGAGTCAAATCCCCTTCAGCAATTCTTAAAATATCTCCAATTCTATATTCACTTGGCTTTCTATTTAATTTATATCCACCATTAATACCACGCAAAGAATCTAAATAACCAGCTTTATTTAATAAAGATATAATTTGTTCTAAATATTTCATACTTATTTGTTGTCTACTTGATATTTCTTTCAAAGAAATAAAACTATCATCATTATTCATTGCTAAATCAGTCATTATTCTTAAAGCATATCTTCCTCTAGTAGATATTTTCATATAAATCACTTCCATAAATAGTATATCATATATTATAATATTTATGGTGTTATTATGATATTAAATTTTATAAAAAGTATTTTACATTATGAATTATACATATTGCCAATATATCTCATTATAAGGTTGCTTTATCTTAGAAATAAAAAAATAAATATCAAAAGGGAACTATTATTGATAATATTTGCATCTACAATTATAATGCTATTATCTCAAACAATCATCTGTGAATTTTATTTGGAGAATGGAGTTCATATCAAAAAAGGAATTCATAACAATAATTTTATTCCATTCAAAATATTTTATGATAGCTATATAAGTCACATTAAATATGGGAATTACACTTACTTTATCATAAGTTTGCTAGGCAATATAGTACTATTTATTCCATATGGATTTCTATTACCATCATTATATGAAATAAAAGGAAAACACGTTGTATTACTTGGCTTTTCTTTATCGTTATTTATAGAACTATCTCAATTATTTTTACCAAGATGGACTGATATTGATGATATAATCTTAAACACATTTGGTACTTTTATTGGCTATCAATTATATAAATATTGTGTTAAAATATACAATAGAGAGTGATAAGATGGATAATAAAAAAATAGTATTTATAGTATCTGGAATTGTATTCTTTAGTATTGTTACACTATTAACAGCTATTTTAATTAAGAATAATATAAGAAATAATAATGAAGAAGAGCAATCTTTTATAATTACAATAATTAATGATAATGAAGAACAAACTATTAATGGTAAAAAGGATGAAATTATAAAACTACCAACTTATTCAAAAGAAGGTTATAATTTTATTGGATTCATCGATGAAGATGGCAATAACTACAATAACGAGCTTGTCATTTCCAAAGACCTAACATTAACAGCAAAATATGAACCATTAAAATACTATAACATTAATTTTGTAAGTGAGCCAGGAGTTGATTACTCAGTTATAATGGCTTATTATCAAGAAAAAATTTCACTTCCAACGCCAATCAAAGAAGGCTATACATTTAGCCATTGGATAGATGAAGAAAATAATGTCTTCAATTATACTGAATATCCATATGAAAAAGATGTATTATTAAAAGCAGTGTGGATAAAAAATGAAGCAAAAAAATACACTGTTAAATTTGACACAGATGGTGGAAATAAAATAGATGACCAAATAGTACTTGAGAATGGTACAGTTGCTAAACCAAACAATCCCAAAAAAGAAGGTTACTGCTTTACTGGATGGCAATATAATTATAATAATTACGACTTCAATAAAAATGTAAAAAGCAACATGACCTTAAAAGCAACCTACAACGAGTTATTCGCTTTAAACAAGGATATATTTAATTTAATAAATTCAACATATAAAGATTTATCAAATAAATTTGGAATTCAAGAAAATACCATAAAAAAGCAAAAAACTGTAAGTACAAATAAAGGTAAAGGGTATTCAGCAGATGGAAGTATTCTTTATAAAAATGGATACTACGCATACTATAATTTTTTCACATTTTCAAGTCAAAATTACATAGCAAATTTAAATAAACAAAAGCCAAAATATATAGCATTTGACTCAAATATCCTCTTTACCAATTATAAAAGAGAATTTATTACAGAAAGTAACCTTAAATGTCTAGGCTACACAAACATAAAATACATTAAAAAGGAAAGCATCTACAAGTTTAACTATGGAAAATATATAATAGAACTATACAACTTCAATACAGAAAAAGAAAAAGCCTACGTTTGGAACATTAATTAACAAGTTATTAACACAAAAATACTAGCAATAGTATTTTTTTAATGATAAAATATCATCAAAGGGTGGTTATATGATTATACAATATGCATATCGTTATGATGAAAAATTTGATGTTTACACAGTTAGAAGATTAGATGGAGAATGTCTTAACTATCACGTTCCAGATGGATTATTATTAAACATTTATAATGCCGGCAAGTATGATAAAGAAGTTCTTAAGAATTTGCAAGCATATGTACACTTTGATACTGAATGTATGAATGCAATAGTTGACTTTAAAAGACGTGAATATGAAGATAGAGACATTGATTTCATTATTCGTGAAATAGAAGAAGAATATACATTAAAATTATAATTATTAAGAGACAACATTGTTATTAATGTATTTTTATGTTAAAATTTTCTCATGGAACAGAAAGAAATATTAAAAAAATTAGAAGAATATAAAAGCCTTATTAATGATATTAAAAATAAATTAGATATTGATAATAAGAAAAACAAAATCAGCGAACTAGAAGGTATCTCTAATGATTCATCATTCTGGAATGATATGGAAAATGCTAAGAATGTTTTAAGTGAACTTAAAGGACTTCGTGATATATGTAAAAAATATGACACTGTTAATGAATCTATCAATGACGTTAATGATATAGTAAATACAGGTATCAATGAAGAAGATGCAGAACTTATCGAAACAGAGATGGAAAGTATAAACGAATCCTTATCAAAACTCAAATTATTCGCTCTTTTAAGTGGTGAATTTGATAGTAGTAATGCTTATGTAGAAATACATAGTGGCGCAGGCGGGACTGAAAGTAATGACTGGGCTAATATGATACTTAGAATGTATACAAGATATTTTGATAAAAATGATTATAAATACGAAATAATAAGTAAACAAGATGGTGAAGAAGTTGGTATAAAAGGATGTACTTTGCTTGTTAAAGGATTCTATGCTTTTGGATACTTAAAGGGTGAAACAGGAGTTCATCGTTTAGTTAGAATTAGTCCTTTTGATAGTAATAGTCGACGTCACACATCATTCGCATCTGTACTTGTCACACCAGAAATAAATAAAAATATGGATGTTGAAATAAAAGAAAGCGATTTAAGAATAGATGTATATCGTTCAAGCGGATGTGGAGGACAAGGTGTAAATACAACAGATTCTGCTGTTAGAATAACACATATACCTACTGGTATAGTAGTATCAAGTCAAATAGAAAGAAGTCAACTTCGTAATAAAGAAATTGCAATGAACATGTTAAAAAATAAATTATTCCTTTTAAATCAAAAAGAATTCAATGACAAAATAAAAAGTCTTAAAGGAGATGTAATGGATGTTAACTTTGGAAGCGCAATTCGTAGTTACGTAATGTGTCCATATACACTTGTAAAAGACACACGAAGTGGATATGAAACATCAAATGTTGATAAAGTACTTGATGGAGATATAAAAGAATTTTTAGAATCATATTTAAAAATATAGCATTTACGAAAGTAGATGTTTTTAATTTAAAAAATATATCATTCAAAAAATTAACAAATTTATACACAAATTATTAACTTTTGTGAGTAATTTTGTAAAAATATGATATTTAGCATTACATCAACAAGTCAAGAACAAATAAGCTTTCAACATAAAAATTCAACAAAATAAAATCTCAATATATGTAAAGTAAAAAACAAACAAAATTAAACACGTAGAAAAACATTTGAAAATTTGATATAATTACACTGGAGTACTAGAATATGAAATGGTTTAAAAGAATAAATAGCGGTGAAATTAAAAATAGGGTTATTAAAAAACAAAGTTTAAAGGGAGCAATTCTATTCGTTGTTGGAACTTTAACATCTGCTTTATCATTTAATTTATTTTGTGTACCCAATAATTTTGTATCAGGAGGACTCGGAGGAATAGGTATAATACTTAATCACTTCTTTTCAAATATAAATGTTAACTTAGTGATACTACTTGGCAATTTACTATTCATAATAATAAGTTTATTCACTCTTGGATTTAAAGAGTCCCTTATGAGTATAGTTGGTGCTACTGTATTCACAGTATTTCTATATGTAACAACTGATATACCAGAACTAATCAATTTTAAATTTGATAATATATTACTTTATGTACTAGGTTATGGTGTTGCGAGTGGTTTTGGAGAAAGCCTTGTTTACAAATCAGGATTCAATACCGGTGGAACAAGTATACTTGCTCGAATACTTCAAAAATATATATCATTACCACTTGGTAAAATATTAAGATACATATCAATAATAATAATTTTATGTGGTGGAGCAGTTTTTGGATACACTGCACTTATGTATTCTCTAATCATTATGGTAATATCTACTAGCATTGTTGATAAAATGTTGATAGGAATAAGTGATTCTAAAACATTCTTTATCCATACAACTAAAGAAGACGAAGTAAAAGATTTCATATTAAAAATAATAGAAAGTGGTGTTACAGAATTTGATACAAAAGGAGCATATAGTCACAAAAGAAGAAAAATGCTTATGTGCGTTGTTCCAACCGAAAAATATACACTTCTTAAAAATGCAATACATGAAATAGATAGTGATGCTTTCATAGTAGTAAGTGATTGCTACGAAGTACTTGGCGGAACTAAAAGGAAAAAATTGTCTTTTGACAATTAAATAGATAATAATTATAATATATAGTTAAATAAATTATATCAAAGGAGGATATATGCAGTTAATAGAACTAAAAAATATATATAAAAGATATCCCAACGGTGTTACTGCTTTATGCGATGTTAATCTTGAAATATCAAAAGGAGAATTTGTATTCATAATAGGCGCATCAGGTAGTGGAAAAAGTACACTCATAAAACTTTTATATAGACAAGAAAAGCCATCTCGTGGTGAAGTATATGTAGGAGGAGTAAATGTTTCTAAACTTAGAAATGGTAAAGTATACAAATTAAGACGTAAACTTGGAATAGTTTTTCAAGACTACAAATTATTACCAAAACTAACAGTATATGAAAATGTAGCATTCGCTCTTGAAGTATATGGACTTCCAGAAAGCGATATTAGAAAAAGAACATTAAAAGCAATTGAACAAGTTGGCCTTAAAGATAAACTTAGAAGTTATCCTGATGAGCTTTCTGGAGGAGAACAACAAAGAGTATCAATCGCAAGAGCCATCGTAAACGATCCAAAAGTTCTTATATGTGATGAGCCAACTGGTAACCTTGATCCAGAAACATCAATGGAAATAATGAACGTAATAGACAATATCAATAAAGACCTTGGAACTACTATAATAATGGCAACTCATGACAAAGAAATAGTCAACAAAATGAAAAAAAGAGTTATCGTTATAGAAAAAGGCTTAGTAGCAAAAGATACTATGAAAGGAAGATATAAGAGTGAAGGCATTTAGAATTTTAGAAAATAATATAAAAGAATCATTTAAAGGTGTTTTTCGTAATTTCTCTTTATCATTAGCAAGCATATCATGTATAACAATAACACTTATATTAGTAGGATTTAGCATTCTTTTATCTTGCAATGTTAACAACTTCACAACTGAAATAGAAAAAGACATGACAATAGTTGTATTCTTAGAAAGAGGAGTTACAGAAACAGAAATAGAATCAATAGGTGTAAGACTTAAATCATTACCAAATGTAAAAGAAGATGGTGTTACATTTAATTCAAAAGAATCAGTTAAAAATGACATGCAAAAAGAATCAGAAATATTCAACAGTATAATGGCACAATATACAGAAGAAACAAATCCACTTCAAGATACATACTTAGTTAAAGTAGATGACCTTGCTGATATAACTGAGACAGTAAATGAAATTAAAAAAATTGACAAAGTTGATATAGTTAAATATGGTGAAGGTAGTGTTGAAGAACTAGTTAAAATATTTGATGTAGTTAAAAATGTTACATATGTAGTAGTAATAGCCCTTATAATAGTTACAGCATTCTTAATATCAAACACTATCAAAATTACAATTCAATCAAGAAGAAGAGAAATAGAAATAAGAAGACTTGTAGGAGCAAGCAATACATTTATACGTCAACCATTCTTCTTTGAAGGAATCATTTTAGGATTTATGGGATCAATTATACCAGTACTAATATGTTGTTATGGATATAGTTATTTATATAAAAGATTAGGTGGACAACTATTTACAGCGATAATTAAATTAGTAAAACCAAGCACAATCATATATACTTTAATGTTAATTTTAGTAGCAGTAGGTGTAGTAGTTGGAGCATTTGGTAGCTTTAAAGCAGTAAGGAAATATTTGAAAATATGATGAAGAAGATATTTAAAGTTATATTAATCATTTCTATTTCAATATTTATATTTATTAAAGTTGATAGTATTTATGCAGTTAATCAAAACTCATCACTAAAAGATTTAAAAAACAGTATGGCTAAACTTGATAAAAAAAGACAACAAGCAGCCGCTCGCAAAAATCAAACAAAAAATGAAATCAAAAATATGGAAGGCGATATTGATAAGATAAATAAAGATATCGAAGATAATAATAAAGCAATAGAAGACGCTTATGATAAAATCGCAGACCTTGATGAAGAAATAATCAATAAACAAAAAGAAATAGATAATTTACTTTCATTCTTACAAGTATCTAAAGGAGAAAATGTTTATCTTGAATATGTTTTTCAAGCAAAAAACTTTACTGATTTTATATATAGAGGTGCTGTTGTAGAACAACTTACTAAATATAATGATGAACTTATAGATGATATGTATAAGAAAATAGAAGAAAATAAAGCATTACAAGTTCAACTTCAAAAAGATATTGAAAAAGGCGAACAAACAATTAAAACACTTGAAGAAAAATTAAAAACTTCAAATTTAACGCTTGATGACTTAATTGAAGATGAAACAGATGCTGAAGCAGAATATGCAGCTAGTAAAAAAGAAGTACAATATTATGAAAAAATATTTAAAGAAAATAAATGTAAAGAAACAACTAGTATTAATGAATGTCTTGGAGTAGCATTTGCCAACAAGTTAACAAGACCAGTAAACAGTGGATGGATTAATAGTGAATGGGGCCTTCGTTATCATCCGACAAAGCATGTATGGAGACTTCATAATGGTATAGATATTGGTGTATCAACTGGTACTAAAGTTTATGCATCAGCACCAGGCATTGTTGTTAAAAAGATAGTTAGATCAAGTTGTGGTGGTAATGAACTTTATATTAGACATAATTTAAAAGGCGTAGGAACAGTTCAAACATATTACTACCATTTATCAAAATTTAAAGTAAGCGTAGGAGATAAAGTAGACACTAATACAGTAATTGCTTTAAGTGGAGGAGGAGAAAGTTATGATGCTTGTTCAACCGGACCACATCTTCACTTTGGAGTAAGTGTTACATCTCCTAGCAGTAACAGTAGAAACAATCCAAGAAACTTTGTAAATTTTCCTAAAAAAGGAAAAAAATTCAAAACTAGATATTATTAAGAGAATTCATACATTTTGAATTCTTTTTATTTTTATGCTATTATTATATTGGTGAAGAAACATGTCATTTACTAGCAATATAAAAAATGAAATATCAAGTATAGAATATGGTGAAAGTGAAAAAATGGCAGAACTTTCTGCAATACTTAACATAGGCGTTAAAATATATGAAGATAAATTTGAAATATATACAGAAAACATAAGTGTTGCAAGACGTATATATTTACTTATAAAAGAAATATATCATGTAGAAATAGATATGGATACAGGTTACAATAGCTTACGTGGTAATAAACTTGTTTTATTAAGTGTTCACGATAAAATAGATTTAATTTTAAGTGATTTATGCATTCAAAAAAATAATGAAAGAATATATGTACCTGATAATTATCTAGTAGATGAAGAACATGATAAACAAGCATACTTAAGGGGAGTCTTCATGATATGTGGAAGTATAAATGATCCTAAAACAAGTAGATATCATCTTGAATTTGTTATATCAAATGAAGATACTGCTAACTATGTTAATAATCTTTTAAATGAATTCTACTTCAATAGCAAAGTTATCAAAAGAGATAAAAACTATATGGTATATATAAAAGAAAGTGAAAAAATAAGTGACTTTATAAAATTATTAAATGCAAGAACTTCATTATTCTATTATGAAGACATAAGAATATATAGAGATCATAAAAATATGACAAATAGACTTAATAATTGTGAACAAGCTAATGTAGATAAAATGATACAAGCAAGTAGTGAACAATTAGAACTTATTCGTAAATTACGAGAAACAAGAGATTTCGACCTTTTAGAACAAGGTATAAAAGACATTTGTATCTATAAAGAAAAATATCCAGAAAGTTCAATGGCAGAACTAGCAGAAATAATAAGTACGGAAACAGAAAGACCAATTACAAAAAGTGGTATAAATCATAGATTTAGAAAAATAAAAGAAATGGTAAAATAAAAACACTTAAATAATCTTATCAATAATTCCATATTTAAGTGCTTCATCACTATCCATATAATAATCTCTTTCAACATCTTTTTCTATTTTAGAAAGAGATTTTTTTGTATTACGAGATAATATAACATTTAACTTCTTCTTAATCTTTAGTATCCTTTCAGCAACAATTTTAATTTCAGTAGCCTGACCATTAACACCACCAAGTGGTTCATGAATCATAATTTCAGTATTATTTAAAGAACATCTTTTGCCTCTAGTACCACTAGATAAAAGAAAAGCAGCCATAGAAGCACAAAGTCCTATACCAATCGTAACACAATCACTTTTAATATAATTCATCGTATCATATATAGCCATACCAGCAGTGATACTACCACCAGGAGAATTAATATATATATTTATATCATCATTACTAATAGAATCTAAATATAAAAGTTCACTTACAACTAGATTAGCCTTTTCATCATTTATTTCTCCTTCAATAAATATAATTCTTTCCTTTAATAATTTAGAGTATATATCATATACTGTCTCTTTCTTACTATCAACATCTACTATGAATGGTATTTTCATGCATCCTCCTAGTAATATTTTAGTAAAGTAATGCCATATTTATTCACAAAATTAAAAAAATTTGCTATTATATTTATATGATAGAGGTTGATAGTGTGGAAAAAGAAATAAAACTTATATTTGAAGATAGCAATATTATAAACGTAAAAATCGGTACAACAGTAGGAAAAGTAATAGAAATGCTTAATAATGACCAAGTTATCGCACTTCGTATAAATGGTAAAATAGTAAGTAGTGAAACAGAACTTACAACTGATTCATATGTAAACTATATAACTATTGCTAGTAGAATAGGAAGAAAAATATACATGAAAGGTCTTACTTATGTATATCTTTTAGCAGTGAAAGAATTATATGAAGATAGAGCATCTGTATATATAAAGCATTCACTTGATAAATCACTTTACACAGAAATAAAAATGAAAAGCCAAGTTGATCATTCAGTAGTAGCACAAATAAAGAAAAAAATGAAAGAAATAATAAAAAGAGATATACCATTTAGAAATATAAGTGTAGATAGAAATGATGCAATAGAATATTCTAAAAGTGTAGAAGAAAATGAAAAAGTACTTAACTATACTTATATGACTAAAGATTCAGTTACTATGTGTGAACTAGGAGATATGTATAATTATTTCTATTATATAATGCCTGCTTCAACTAAAATATTAAAAAGATTTGATTTAACTTATGTTTCACCATGTGGAGTAGCAATAAGTTATCCAATAGATAATGTAGTTCCTAAATTTAATCCAACACCTAAAGTATTAGAAGCATTTAAGAAGTATGAAAAGAAACTATCTACTTTAGGAGTTCACTATGCAGGAGATATAAATAAAATAGTATGTGATGGTAATATAAGTGATTATATACAAAAGAACGAAATATTATATGATGAAAATATAAGAGAAGTAGCAGAAAAAGTATCAAAAGATAAAAATATAAAAGCAATATATATAAGTGGTCCATCGTCATCTGGTAAAACAACAACTTCTAAAAAACTAGCACTTTATTTAAACGCTAAAGGATATGATACATTAGTTATTTCAACAGATGATTATTTTGTAGATAGAAAAGATACACCAAGAAAACCAGATGGAAGTTATGAATATGAAATAGTTGAAGCACTTGATATAAAATTATTTAATTCACATATAAAAAGTTTACTTAATGGAGATGAAATAATTAAACCAACGTATAATTTTATTACAGGTGAGAAAGAATATAAAGGTAAACCTATATCACTAAAAGAAAATCAAATACTTATAGTAGAAGGACTACATGCGATAAATGAAAGATTGAGTTCAAGTATAGATAAAAAGAATAAATTAAAAGTATACATTAGTCCATTTACACCAGTAGGATTAGATAGACATAATCATATATCAACAACAGACTTAAGATTATTAAGACGTATGGTAAGAGATTATAAACATAGAGGATATAGTGCTACTGATACATTAGGGACTTGGAAAGGTATGAGAAGTAGTGAAGAAGAATATGTATATCCATATCAAAGAGAAGCAGATATGGTTATAAATACTTCATTATCATATGAAATAGGAGTATTAAGAACATATGCTGAACCATTATTATATTCAGTAGATAAAAATAATGATTGTTATGAAGAAGCAATAAGAATACTTAAATTCTTAGATGGATTTTTAGCAATACCTAGTGAGTACGTACCATATACAAGTGTACTAAGAGAATTTATTGGAGATAGTTATTTTGAATAAAAGGGAGATGAATAAATAATGTTAAGAATAGCAATAAATGGATTTGGAAGAATAGGAAGAACTGCTTTAAGGTTACTTGAAAATGATAAAGATATAGAGGTTGTCGCAATAAATGATTTAACTGATCCAGTACAACTTTCATATCTTTATAAATATGATTCAGTTCATAGAACTAATAAAAGTAAAATAAGTTTTGATGAAGATGAATTATTCGTAAAAGGAAGAAGAATTAAAGTATATGCAGAAAGTGATCCATCTAAATTACCATGGGGAGAACTTAATGTTGATGTAGTTCTTGAATGTACAGGAGTATTTACTTCTGCTGAAAAATGTCAGGCACACTTAGATGCTGGAGCAAAACATGTTATAATAAGCGCTCCTGCTAAAGATGAAGTTAAAACTATAGTATATGGTGTTAATGATGATATATTAAGTTTAAGCGATAAAGTTATAAGTGCAGCAAGTTGTACAACTAATTGTTTAGCACCAGTACTTAAATTAATAGACGATAAATTTGGTATTAAAAAAGGATTTATGACAACTGTTCATGCTATGACAAACGATCAAGAAACACTTGATATACCACACAAAAAAGGTATAAAAGCAAGACGTGGTAGAGCCGCATCATTAAATATTATTCCAACAAGTACAGGAGCAGCATCACAAATAGGTAAAGTTATTCCACATTTAAATGGCAAACTAGATGGTATAGCATTTAGAGTTCCAACTGGAGATGGAAGCGTTATAGATGTAACATTAGAAATAGAAAAAAATACTACTATAGAAGATGTTAATAACATGTTTAAATCTAATCAAAGTAAAGTACTTAAATATACAGAAGATCCAATAGTAAGTTCGGATATTATTGGTGAAGAAGTTGGAGCTACAGTAGATGGGCTTCTTACTAATATAATTGAAGAAGATGGAAAACAATTATTGAAAGTAGTAGCTTGGTATGATAATGAAGTAGGTTATACTGCTCAAATGATTAGAACAATGAAATTATTTATGTAAAGGCAAAATGCCTTTTTCTTTTTATTGAAAATTCATAATGATTATGTTATCATTTTAATAGATAATAGGAGTGACTAATATGTATATAGATAAATTAATTAAAAAAGAAGTTATTACATTACTTATATCAGTAGCATTCTTAGTAGTAGTGTTTATTGGAGTAACTTTTGCTAAGTTCTTATCAGTAGATAAAGGAGAAAAGACTGTTATTAATATGGGGGACTTAAACATAAGTTTTTGTAGTGATTCAACTTGTGATACTACATATTCTAATATAGGACAAGTAATAGGAACAAAAGTAGAAAATGGAGTAACTGTTCCAGCAAGTATTTATCCATTTAAAAATGATGCTACATATTCAAATGAAACTCCTTATATATTTAAAGTAGAAAATACAGGTACATTAGACTCAACGGTAAAGATTAAATTAAAAGAAGATGCAACATATACACCAACAGGCGATTATTCAAGTTATACAAGATTATCATTAAAATATCCAGAACATTTAAAAGTGGCAATAAGAAAGAGAGTTCTATATCAAGATACAGGATACCAACTTGGCGATGTTAATATGGATGGAATAGTTAATGAAACTGATGCTAATTTAATTCTTGATTATACTATAGGTAATGTGACTTTTTCAGATTTACAAAAGAAACTTGCTGATATAGATTCTGATTCAGGTATTGATTCAACCGATGGTGTTTATTTATTACTATTAATAAATGGTAAAGAAAATATTGAGGGTGCTGCACCAACATATGTTTATTCATACACTGATTTAGAAGATGGAGTGATATTTAAAGATGATATTATTAAAGCTGGAGAAAGTGCAACATACTTCTTATGGTTATATTTAGATGAGACAACTCCAAATGATGTACAAAAAACATTCTTTGTAGGAAATATAGATGTAGAAGGAGAATTTATACCTAAAGTAAACCCAGTATCATTTAGTACAGATTCATGGGAAACAATAGTTAATGCAGTTAAAAACAATAATATAAGTAAATACAACGTAGGAGATACTAAAACTATAGACATGGGAACATATGGAACACATACACTTCGTGTAGCAAATACATCAACACCAAGTGAATGCAGTACTAGTGGCTTTTCACAAAGTGCATGTGGTTTTGTACTTGAGTTTGTTGATATAATAACAACACATAAAATGAATAATTCAATCACAAGTAAAGGTGGATGGCCTGCTTCTAAAATGTATACTTTTGTAAATACAGATATATATAATGCATTGCCAAGCGAACTAAGAAATGTAATAATTGATACTGCGACAGTTTCTGGACACGGAAGTACAAATGGAGAAACAAATTTCACATCAACAGATAAATTGTATTTACTAAGTACAGCAGAAGTATGGGCACAAGGAAGTTCAAGTACAATAAGCACAGATTCTGCAAGAAATAATACTAGGCAATTAGATTACTATAATAATTTAGGAACAAGTACAAGCAACTATAGTGGAGCGATAAAGAAAAAAGAAGCTAGCGCTGCTATATGGTGGCTTCGTTCGGCCGGTTCTGGCGATAACAACTATTTCTATGCTGTGAACGACAGAGGTGACTGGAGTCGCACCGATGCTAATGCTACACGCGGCGTTTCTCCGGCTTTCCGTATAGGTTAACTTAATGATATTGAAAAGTAGCGATACTTTTCTTTTTAATTGTCTTTTATAATTACTTTACTCATTTAATGTAAAGTTTTATTTAATAATTAGGTTTTTATAAATTTATATTATATAATTTAAGTATAAGGAGAATTATTTATATGTGTGGAATAGTAGGATATAAGGGAAAAAGAAATGTTAAAGATGTTCTTGTGAATGGACTATCAACACTAGAATATAGGGGTTATGATTCTGCTGGTATAGCAGTTCTTGATAATAATAAAATAAGAATTGTTAAATCAATAGGTAAAATAGAAAATTTAAGAGAAAAACTTAAAAAATATGTATTTGATAATACAACATGTGGTATAGCACATACTAGATGGGCTACTCATGGAAAAGTAACAGAAGTAAACTGTCATCCACATAAAGTAGGAAGAGTTACTGTTGTTCATAATGGTATTGTTGAAAATTATAAATTATTAGAAAGTGAACTTAAAGGATATAAATTCTTAAGTGATACTGATAGTGAAAGAATAGCTGCTTTAATAGATTCAAATTATAATGGTGATAATGAACTTGAAGCTATAGAAAAATCAATTGAAGAAATGACTGGTAGTTATGCTCTTGCGATAATGTTTGAAGGTAAAAATAAAATATATGGTGTTCGTAAAGATGCCCCATTAATCGCTGGTATTGGTGATAATGAATATTTTATATCAAGTGATATATCAGCAATATTACCATATACTCATAAATATATTGTTCTTGATGATAAAGAAATAGTTGAAATAGATAAAGAATGTAATATATATTACAATGGAGTAATACTTGATAAAGAAATACTTACTGCTGATTTTGATATGGAAAGTGCTCAGAAAGATGGATATGATCATTTTATGCTTAAAGAGATACATGATCAAATTGATTTAAGTAAGAAATTATATTCAGTATATCTTGAGAATGATATGATTAGTGATAAAGTTATTGATATTACTAAGTATAAACGTATTGATTTTGTTGCTTGTGGAAGTGCTTATCATGCAGCTTTAGTAGGTAAATATTTTGCTGATAAGTATTGTACTAATAAAGATTTTTATGCGAATGTATATGCTTCAAGTGAATATAGATATACTAATCATTATTTTGATGATGAAGTTCTTGTTGTACTTTTATCTCAAAGTGGTGAGACTGCTGATACATTAGCATGTCTTCGTATGTGTAATAGTGAGAATGTTGATACTTTAGCAATAGTTAATGTTACATCTTCTACTATAGCAAGAGAAGCTAAATATGTTATGCCTATGCTTGCTGGTCCTGAAATATGTGTTGCGACAACTAAAGGATTTTATAGTCAAAGTTATTTATGTAGTTTACTTATGCTTAAATATATGTATAAGAAAAATATTATCAATAAAGATGAAGTTGATAGGATATTAATAGAATTTTCTAAGTTACCTAAATATGTAGAAAAGGTTATTAATATTGATTATAAAGGTGTAGCTAAGAGTATTTATAAGAATGAAGATATATATTATATAGGACGTGGTATTGATATATATTCTTGTTATGAAGCAAGTTTAAAGCTTAAAGAGATATCTTATATACATAGTGAATGTTTTGCTGCTGGAGAGCTTAAACATGGACCAATAGCATTAATATCTAAAGGTACTCCGGTAATTGCTTTACTTAGTGAATTTTCTGTTCGTGAGAAAACAATAAGTAATATTATTGAGGCTAAAAGTAGAGGTGCTAAAATAATAACTATACGTAAGGAATCAGTTAATATTGATAAGAATATTAGTGATTTTGATATAGTTGTTCCACTTACTAGTGAATATATTCAAAATTTGGTAATTATGGTGGCATGTCAAATGTTATCTTATGAAGTTGCATTACTTAGAAAATGTGATATTGATAAACCAAGAAATCTTGCTAAAAGTGTTACTGTTGAATAGAAAAATGGACTCATTGAATTGAGTCTTTTTTAATTGCTGTTAGTTATACTTTTGTTCCACAAAATCATATATTGTAGGTACGAAAGTAATTGAAACTTTAAAAATGGTATAGTAAAGCACTGAAAATTGAGATAGTAAAATGCTGAAAATTTAGATAGTTAAGGCGAAAATGTTGGTTAAATTTAAAATTAAAAATGTAAGGCATATTTACAAAAGTGTGATTTTTTTGACATAAAACCTCGCAAAAGTGTGATAAATTGTTGGAAAAAGCATGCAAAAGTGTGATATAATGAATTTGGAAGGTGATAAAATGAAGAGATTTATTGCAGAAAAACTAGTTAAATGGAAGGAAAGCAAAAATAGAAAACCATTAATTTTACGTGGTGCTAGACAAGTTGGAAAAACATTTATATTAAAAGAATTTGGTGAAAAGTATTATGATTCAGTAGCTTATTTTAATTTTGATCATGACGATGGACTATCTTCATTATTTAATAACACGAAAGATCCAAAAAGAATATTAGAGCAATTAGCGTTAATCAGTGGTAAAAAAATTAACCCTGAAACAACATTGATAATATTTGATGAAGTTCAAGAATGCCCAGATGCACTAAATTCATTAAAGTATTTTAAAGAAGAAGCACCATCATATCATGTAGTATGTGCTGGTTCACTTTTAGGAATAAAATTGTCTAAAACTTCTTTTCCAGTAGGCAAAGTTGAATTTTTAGATATGTATCCTATGACATTCAGTGAATTTTTGTTAGCTGATAATTCGGAAAATTTAGTAACCTTAATGAAAGAAACTAAAAATATAAAAGCATTCCCTAAAATATTTGAAGATATGCTAATAGAAAAATTAAAGATATATTATATAGTAGGTGGAATGCCAGAAGTAGTTTATTCATGGGTAAATGACAAAGATATAGAAAAAGTAAATAAAATACAAAAGGACATATTAGATTCATATGAGAATGATTTTTCTAAACATGTTGATTCAAAAGAGGCAAATAAAATATCATTAATATGGAATGGAATTCCATCACAATTAGCTCGTGAAAATAAAAAATTTGTATATCAAGTAGTTAAAGATGGAGCACGTGCTAGAGAATATGAAGGAGCGTTAAATTGGCTTAATGATGCCAATCTTATAGCAAAATGTTATCTTGTTAGTAAATGTTCTTTTCCACTAAAAGCATATGAAGATTTATCATCTTATAAAATATATATGAATGATGTTGGACTACTTAGAAGAATGTCTAATTTAGATAGTAAAATCATATTAGAAGGAAACAAATTATTTGAAGAGTTTAAGGGTTCGTTTACTGAAAATTATGTAGCTAATGTATTAAATTATCTTCTAAATGAAGCACCATATTATTATACATTTAGTAGAAATGAAATAGATTTTGTTATACAAAAGAATAATAAAGTTATACCAATAGAAGTCAAATCTGATAAAAGTACTAATCATAATAGTCTAACAAAATATAATAATATGAATAATAATGAAATATCATTTAGATTCTCTTTAAACAATTTAAATAAAGATGGCAAAATAATAAATGTCCCATTATATTTTTTAGAATATATTGACAATATCATTTAGAAAAAGCTTGTAAAATAAGATTATATGTTACCATATAAATAATTATTGAAAGGGAATTAATATGAATAATAAGTTAAATAATATGATTAATGATTTTTTAAGGAATACTGATGCTAAAGATGAAAAAGAATTGAATGAAAAGTTACAAGAATTTATTTTAAAAATGAATAATGATGAAATTGAATACGAAAACACACCACTTGATGATGCGTATGAAATGTTAGAAAAAGCAGAGAATGCTAAAAGTAAATCACAAGCTATAAAGTATGCTAAAGAAGCTTATAAGATATCTCCAGCATGTTTTGATGCTATATTATTTCAAGCGAGTTTAGAAGATGATTTTGACAAAATGTGGGAATTATTAGATACAGGTTTGAAAAATGAAGAGAAAAGATTAAAAAGTGAAGGATATTTTGATAAAGAAAATATAGGCATGTTCTATGGTATATTTGAAACAAGACCTTATATTAGGGGACTATATAATAAGATACAATTTCTAACAGCACAAGGTAAAATTAAACAAGCAAGAGATGTTTGCAAAGAAATACTTAGATTAAATAATAATGATAATATGGGTATTAGATATACACTTATGGCAATATATGCTTTCTTAGAAGAAGAAAATGAAATGCTTGAGTTATATAAAAAATATAAAGAAGATAATTTAGAAATGTTACTTCCATTATTTGTACTTTATTATAAAAAGGGTGATGATAAGAAAGCACTAAAATATTTAGAAAAAATAAATGATGCAAACCTTAGTTATGTTAAATATTATAAAGGAAATATAAAATTGAAAGATGATTTTTTAGATGATTGCTATAGAAAGGGAGAACCATCAGAAGTATTTGTTTGCATTGATAATGATAGATTTCTTTTAGATACAGTTCCAATGATTTGTGATTATGTACTTATGAATAGTAAAAAAAAGATAAATAAAAATATTTTTACACAATTTTGACAGCATATAAATATT
>ULUJ01022622.1_pt1 | contig 21544 bp, 20 predicted proteins | sample 1958381 | NCBI WGS metagenome assembly ULUJ01 (sample SAMEA4835757, study PRJEB28245) | human gut metagenome | biome: gut microbiome; material: fecal sample | place: Denmark | collected 2008 | reverse complement strand
TACTTTACAGCAGGTAATTGCCTACTTGCGAAAGTTGAATTGATAAGTTACGAACATAGATGCGAAAGTTAGCGCATCACTAATATTTCGACATTACTAAAGTACATAAGTCCGGAAGAATTTCATCAGATGTATCAGGGGCTGTGTTTGAGACTGTGTCTTGGCAGGAGTATCAGTTGTATCTTTCAGACGAGGTACCCCCGTTCCTCACTCTTTCGTCTCTGCATGGGATGTAATGCCCTGACTATCATTGATAAAGTTACTTGTCTTCGGTATGTTTGAACCAAAGGCATGTCGTTGGTTATCTGACATTCAATGCTTTAATCCGCACTGGTTGATTGTCAAGGAGTGACGTGTAATACTTTGGAAACAAATACCTTAAGACGAAGTGTTAAATTGCATCTGACCAATGCTTTACGTGGCACTGATTGATAATCAATCGGTGGCGATTAATATGCTGAAAATGAATCTAATAACGTTGAGTCTTTGGCTGGAATCAACCAAAGGGAATCGGCTTTTTTTCTGAATATGAGTGCGTTATCAATAACGGACTCTTCTACCAGATGAGGCGGTTCACTCATCAGGCACCTGCGAAAAACGATTATCCTTCCGCCGGAAAGGACGGAAGGATAACGCATAGTTTGATATTCATAATTAGTTGACCTTCATGTGAGCCGAGGCCTGTTCCATGCTGTTTGGCTTTGGTGGCCGATTGCTGGTCGTGTCTATGATTCCGACGTCTGTCACTTCGACAGGCTCATTGACCGGAAAGTAAATTTGGTCAGTGGCCATGACTTCCCTTGGCCTTGCGGCGGTCACTTTGACGGGTTCAGTGACCGGTTGCAAAGTAAGCTCAGTGACCGTTCGGCTCTCCGAAGGCCGTGAAACATCTAGTCGAGTGTGTGGATGGCGAGGCCGGAACGGAGTTTCGGCTCGAACCATGTGGTCTTCGGAGGCATTATGTTTCCGGTGTCGGCGATGTCGATGAGCTGCTGCATCGAGACAGGGTAAAGCGCGAAGGCGACCTTCATCTCACCGCTGTCAACCCTGCGCCTGAGCTCGCCGAGACCTCTGATTCCACCTACGAAATCAATTCTCTTGTCCGTGCGCAGATCCTTGATTCCAAGCACTTTGTCAAGTACGAGGTTCGAGAGGATGGTCACGTCAAGAACTCCAATCGGATCCTTGTCGTCGTACCGGCCAGGAAGAGCCTCCATAGAGTACCACTTCCCGTCAAGGTACATCGAGAAGTTGTGCAGATGGTCAGGGTGGTAGATTTCCTTACCCATCTCGCGGACCGTGAAGTTCTCCTCAAGAGCGGCGATGAACTGTTCCTTGGAAAGACCGTTCAGATCCTTTACGACACGGTTGTAGTCCAGGATCTTCAGCTGGCTCTCAGGGAAGCACACGGCCATAAAGAAGTTGTACTCCTCGTCTCCGGTGTGGTTCGGGTTCTGAGCCCTCTTCTCGGCTCCGACTCGAGCGGCTGCTGCTGTACGGTGGTGACCGTCAGCAACATAGAATGCGTCAACATCGTTCTGGAAAAGCCTTGTGATCTGGTCGATGGTCTTGTCGTCATCGATCACCCAGAACTTGTGGCCGAACTTGTTCTCGTCGATGAAATCGTACTCCGGAGCCTTCTTGACGGTCTGGGCGACAATCTCGTTCAGAATGTGGTTGTCCTTGTAGGCGAAGAACACCGGCTCGATGTTGGCGTTCTGGATGCGTACGTGAACCATTCTGTCGTCCTCCTTGTCCTTGCGGGTCAATTCGTGCTTCTTGATCTTGCCTGAAGCGTAGTCGTCCGTGTGGGCGCAGAGAACGAGTCCGTACTGTGTGCGGCCCTCCATAGTCTGTGCATAGACGTAGTAGCACTCCTTAGGATCACGCTTGAGCCAACCCTTCTTCTGCCACTCCTTGAAATTCATCACGGCCTCGTCATAGACCTTCGGGTCGTGATCCTCAAGGATAGGATTGAAGTCGATCTCCGGCTTGGTGATGTGGAGGAGGGATTTCTCTCCGGCCATCTCCTTGGCCTCTTCGGAGTTAAGCACGTCATAAGGCGGGGCTGCCACCTCTGTCACAATATCTTTCGGCGGTCTGATCGCCGCGAACGGTTTTACTCTTACCATAATATTCTTGGAAAAATGTTGAATGAATATGCCAATGTGCCTAGAAGAATCTCTTTCAGGCAGCCTGAACTGCTTTTGAAATAGATGGCACCGGTGCAAAGGCAGGGGTGCCATCTGAATATTCATGAATTACTTGTTGACCTGGAAGCGTGTGTTGCCTGTGGCGAAGAAGTCCACGATCTGGCGAGCGGCAGCAAGGCCTGCGTTCATATTCGCCTCGGCGGTCTGCGCTCCCATCTTCTTAGGGGTGGCGAAGATGCGCACACCGAACTTCTCCTTCAACGCGGCGTAGTTGTCCGGAGCCACGTCGGTGATGTATTTCAGATCAGTCCTTTCCTCAAGAGCCTTCTCCAGTCCGGCCTCGTCGATGACCTCCTTGCGGGCGGTGTTCACCAGACAGGCACCCTTAGGCATCTTGGTGATCAGGTCGTAGCCGATCGAACCGATGGTCTGAGGGGTGGCAGGAATATGCACGGAGATGAAGTCGCAGGATGCGTACATATGCTCAAGCGAATCGGCTGGCTCCGCTCCGGCCTCACGTATCTTCTCCGCAGGAATGAACGGGTCGATGGCCATAACACTCATTCCAAGAGCCTCGGCCTTCTTGCCGACCAGACGGCCGACGTTGCCGAAAGCCTGGATGCCGACTTTCTTGCCCTGGATCTCGGATCCGGTGGCAGGGGTGAACTGGTTGCGGCACATATAGATCATCATGGCGATGGCAAGCTCGGCGACAGCGTTGGAGTTCTGTCCCGGAGTGTTCATAACGACCACGTTGTGCGCGGTCGCCGCGGCGAGGTCAACGTTGTCATAACCGGCTCCGGCACGGACAACGATCTTCAACTGTTTCGCGGCGTCAAGCACTTCGGCTGTGACTTTGTCGGAGCGGATGATGAGAGCGTCCATGTCAGCGACGGCGGCGATGAGCTCCGAAGCGTCGGCGTATTTCTCAAGAGCGGCGAACTCGTGTCCTGCTCCGGTGACGATTTCCTTGATCCCGGCGACGGCTGCCGCTGAGAAAGGCTTCTGTGTTGCGACCAATACTTTCATGATGTCTATTTCTTAAGTTCCTCGAATTCCTTCATACAATCAACAAGGGCCTGAACGTCCTCGACGGTGCAGGCGTTGTAGAGGGAAGCCCTGAAGCCTCCGACCGAGCGGTGACCCTTGATGCCGATCATTCCGCGCTCTTTGGCGAACGCCAGGAACTCGTCCTGAAGAGCCTCGTAGCCAGGGGCCATAACGAAGCAGACATTCATCAGCGAGCGGTCCTCCTTCGCGGCGGTGCCGACAAACAGAGGGTTGCGGTCTATCTCTGAATATAAAAGGTCAGCCTTCCGCTGGTTGATCTTCTGGATGGCAGGAACTCCACCGATGCTCTTGAGCCACTTGAGGGTCTCGTTCATCATAAAGATGGAGAATACAGGAGGGGTGTTGTACATAGACAGCTTCTCGATGTGGTTGCGGTAGTCAAGCATCGCAGGGAGGTACCTTGAAACCCTTCCGAGGGAGTCCTTCCTGATGATCGCGAAGATCACGCCGGCAGGACCTACGTTCTTCTGCGCGCCACCGTAGATGAGATCGTACTTGCTCACGTCCACAGGACGGCTCATAATGTCGGATGACATATCGGCGATGAGCGGAACAGGGCAGTCGATGTCCTCCTTGATCTCGGTGCCGTAGATGGTGTTGTTCGTGGTGATGTGGAAGTAGTCGATGTCCGTAGGAATCTCGTATCCCTTAGGAATGTAAGAGTAGTTCTTGTCGGCAGAGCTTGCGAGAGCGTAAGCCTCGCCGATTCCCTTGGCCTCCTTGAGGGCTTTCTTCGCCCAGACACCTGTCTCAAGATAGGCGGCCTTCTTCTCAAGGTAGTTCATAGCCACATAGAGGAACTGCAAAGACGCACCGCCTCCGAGGAACACGATCTCGTGTGTCTCGGGAATATTAAGAAGCTCTCTCCAGAGTGCGCGGCACTCGTCCATAGTCGCGTCCCACTCCTTTGTGCGGTGGGAGATGCTGAGAACAGAGACACCTGTGCCTTTGAAATCCTTGAGGGCCTCAATGGCATTGTCGATGGCCACCTGCGGAAGCAGGCAAGGGCCGGCGTTGAATACGTGTACTTTCTTCATTTCTATTTTAGTTTCAAAGTATTATTAAAATATACGGTTTAAAATCAAAACTGATTTCGCGGTAAAGATAGGCAATTAAAAGGATTTGCCCAACATTTACCGCGAAATTATAAATTATCTGTAGCCGAGGAGGTACGAGATGATGGCCATCCTGACGTACATTCCGCCGCCGGCCTGCTGGAAGTAATAGGCGTATGGGGTGTCGTCGATGTCCGTGGCGATCTCGTTGACCCTTGGGAGCGGGTGCATTATCTTCATGTTCGGCTTGACGGAGCCAAGCATCGAGGCGGAGAGTCGATAGACATCCTTTACCTTATTATATTCATCCATGTCAGGGAACCTTTCCTGCTGGACTCTTGTCATGTAGAGCACGTCGCAGATGTTGAGACCATCCTCTATCCTGTCGGTCTGCCGGTAGTCAACTCCTTCACGGTCAAGGAGCTCAAGATATTTCTTTGGCATATTCAATTCTTCAGGAGAGGTGAATATGAAGTGTGGGTCGAACCAGCGCAGCGCTTCCACAAGGGAGTGGACGGCACGGCCGTACTTGAGGTCTCCGACCATATTCACTGTCAATCCATTGAGTTTGCCTTGGGTCTTCTGGATGGCGTAGAGGTCGAGCAGGGTCTGCGTAGGGTGTTGGTTCGCTCCGTCGCCGGCGTTGATGACAGGCACCGACGCCACTGACGCGGCGATGTCCGCCGCTCCCGCTTGAGGGTGCCTCATCACAATCATATCCACATAGTTGGACACAATCTTTATGGTGTCCTCCAGGGTCTCTCCCTTGGTCTGGCTGGTGTTGCGGTTGTCAGGGAAGCCGATGACTCTGGCTCCCAGCCTGTTGACCGCGGCCTCGAACGAGAGCCTCGTTCTGGTCGAAGGTTCGAAGAACAGGCAGGCCACCACCTTTCCGGCGAGGAAGTTCTGTTCACGGTTCGCTTCGAATTCCTTTGCTACCTCAAGGATGTGAAGGACTTCGTCCTTTGAAAAATCCTGGATTGAAATTAGACTTTTAGGCATGATGTTTATGATTTAAAGTTCGTTTATCGTACAGTTTTCGATTTTCCCGATTCTGGTACGGAAGTCATCCTCGGCGGAGAGCCGGATCCAGACCTGAAGTGTGCACTCCGCTCCGAAAGCCTGTCCTTTCTGCTGGAGGTCCATGTCTTTGAGAATCTTCATGACGCTGTTCATAGCCTCGTAGCCGAAACGGACGCTGAACCATTTTCCGGCGATCTTCTCAACGCATCCGGCCTTGTCAAGGGCTTCTGCCGTGGAGGTTTTGTAGGCTCTGATAAGTCCCGGGATCCCGAGCTTGATTCCTCCGAAATAGCGCACTACCACCACCAGCACATCGCTCAGCCCTCTGGAGTCGATCTGTCCCAGGATCGGTCTGCCGGCCGAGGAGGAGGGTTCTCCGTCATCGTTGGCCCTGAACTTGTCCCCGAGATAGCCGAGGCGGTAGGCGTAGCAATGGTGGCGGGCATCGTGGTACTTCTTTTTCAAGTCACCGACAATGCTCTTGACCTCTTCTTCTGTCTCGACAGGAAAAGCGAATGAGATGAAGCGGCTGCCGTTGTCTTTGAACAGCCCTTCAGCCGGTCCGGGAATGCTCTTGTAGGAGTCTCGGATGATGTTTTCTGGTCTTTCCATTCCTAAGACACGAAAATAGCGTTTTTCACATAATTTTGCAACCGAACGATAAATTTTGTAATTTTGAAATGGTTTTGAATCAAAAATATTTATGGTTTATAAATACAGGGTGACTTTGGCCGGGATCAAAGGATTCTACCGGGTTTATGAGATGAGGGGCGAAACGACCCTTTACGAATTCCACAAACAGATGCGTGCGGACATGGAATTTCCGCAGGATCAGCTGATTATGTTCAAGGCGATGGATGCCGGCGGCGGAGTTCTCGCCCGCTACGGACTGTTCGACCTTGGCAGCGGCACAGTGGACAATGTAACCGTGGCGCAGACTGTCAAGAACGGGGTCGCCTCGTTCCTGTACTTCTACGATGTGCCTAACCGCAAGAGCGTGATCGTCACGTTCGAGGGCGTGGAGGAGAAGCCGGAATGCTCTCCTACGATCGTCGAGGTGAAGGGCCCGAATCCTATCGAGTTCGAGAACGGTTATGTGGCTTTTGAGGATCTTCCTGATTCTCAAAGACATCTGCCTGGCCAGAAGCCAGACTGGGGTTCGGATGATGATGATGACGATGAAGGTGGCTCGTCCCTTTCCTTGGATGAAGACAGGGACGATGAGGAGGACGATGACGACGAGGACGGAAAGATAGTCTTCGACGGGACCGAGGATCTGGACATCTAAGAATCAGTTCCTCTGCTTCGAATATGTCCCGGCGGCTTCTCATAATCCTTGGACCTACCGCAGTCGGCAAGACTGACTTCAGCGTCTCGAAGGCTTTGGAATATGGCTCGCCGGTGATTTCCTGCGACTCCCGTCAAATCTTCAGGAATATGTCGATCGGGACCGCTGTCCCGAGTGCTTCGCAGCTTGCCGCTGTGAAGCATTATTTCATTCAGTCCGTTCCGGTCACGCAGGCCTACACGGCGGGAGACTACGAGCTGGAGGCTGTGGCTCTGGTCGAGAGACTTTTCGATGAGGGACACGAGACCTTGGTGATGACCGGCGGCTCGATGTTCTACATAGACGCGGTCTGCAACGGGCTTGACAATCTTCCGGACGGGGATTCGGCTTTGCGGGCCGAGCTGTGGGAAAGGCTTGGAAAAGAAGGCGTTGGGACTCTCGCCGAGGAACTTAGGCTGAAGGATCCGCTGACATATTCACAGATTGACACCCGCAACAGCCAGAGGGTCATACGGGCCTTGGAGGTCTGCCTGGTCTCTGGGAGGCCGTTCTCGTCGTTCAAGACGGGGGAGAGGCGCGGGCGTTCCTTCGAGATAGAAAAAATAGGACTTACGCGGCCGCGTGAGGAACTATATTCACGGATTAATCAGAGGGTTCTGAATATGATTGACGAGGGGCTTGTGGAGGAGGTCCGGTCGCTGCTGCCGTACCGGGATTGCCAGGCGCTTCAGACCGTCGGCTACAAGGAGATCTTTGAATATCTTGATAAAAAGATTCCTCTGGAGGAAGCTGTCCGCCTCATCCAGAGGAACACTCGTCATTACGCCAAAAAGCAGCTTACCTGGTGGCGCCGCGATCCCGACATCCGTTGGATTGATCTCTAGAACGGAAGATCGTTGCTTGGGTCGTCGGCAGGGAGATCGTCGATGGTCGGGGCTGGAGCAGCTTGAGGCTGCGCTCCGTAATTCGGTTGAGGGGGCTGAGAGTAGTTCTGCGGAGCCTGACAGGCCGGTTGCGGTGTCGGTGCGGACTGTCCCGCCGGAGCGATTCTCCAGACACGCACATCGTTGTACCAACGTCCGTTGTATTCCCGTGCCCTTAGATTGAAAGCCACCTTAACCGAGTCTCCGACCTGGTACTTGTCCAGATCCGCGACCTTGTCGTTGCCGAAAGCCGTCAGACACACGTCCGCCGGATAGTTGCCGTCTTGATATTCAAGGACAAAATCTTGTTTTGTCCAGGAGCCCTTGGCTCCCTGTCCGCTCTGCTTGGCAAGCTTCTGCTTGATCCTGCCTTCTATTTCCAATGCCATGATATTCTTTGTCTTGTAAAAATTAAACCTGCTCGGCGCACGGGCGCGAAGCAGGCTTGTCATACGCTGCCTGAAGGCAGAGATTATTTTTTGTCCTCTACAACCGGCTCAACGAAGTGCTTTACAGAGTCGAGCTGGATGTCGAACACGAGAGTCGTGTTAGGGTCGATGCCGTTAGATCCGCGCTCGCCGTAGCCAAGCTCTGAAGGGACATAAAGAGTAGCCTTTCCACCCTCACCAAGAAGCTGGAGACCTTCTGTCCATGCAGGGATGACCCTGTTGAGTGTAAGCATGACAGCGTCCTGCTCCTCCTTGACCTCCTCGATGACGGTGCCGTCGGTGAGGGAAAGCTTGTAGTGAACATAGACGGTGTCCTTGTTGGAAGTAGGCTTTACCTCGCTTCCGGCCTCGGCGATGATGTACTGGAGTCCGGACTCGGTCTCCTGAACACCGGCCTTCTTGCGGTTGGCCTCAAGGAACTTCTGCTCTTTCTCCTTGTTGATCGCGCCTACATATTCAGCCCTCTTCTGAACGAACTCGTTCATGATCCTGTTCATCTCCTCAGGGTTGACCTTGAACTGCTTTGTGAACTCCTCGTCGCGCGGGTTGCCCTTGGAGGCCACGAAATCAGCGGCTCCCTTCTTGATCATGTTGAAGTTGAGGTCGCCCATGTTGTAGTTCTTGATCATGGAACCAAGCTGGATACCAAGAAGATAACTTACTGAATCAACGGTCGCTTTTGAAGGAAGGAGATCCTTTGCGCTGGTCGGTTTCTGAGGAACCTCGGCAACGGCTGTGCTGTCCGCACCATCCGCCTTGCCGTCAACCTTGTTTGAGTTGCAGGCCGCGATTGAAAGAACCATCGCTGTCGCCGCAAGCATTTTGAATGTCTTCATGATACTATTAAAAATTTTAAAAGTTGCCGATTTGTCGCTTCCAGGGTAAAGAACCCCGAAAGTTCCGCAAATATCGCAAAAAATATTGACTTTATTGTCCATTAAATTTCAAAATGCTTGTTTATCCCGAAAACAATCACTATTTTTAGAAATAATTAGGTAATTCTATGGAAATCGACTCGTCATCGCTGAATTCCAAGTTGAAAGAATTCTTTGGTTTTGATTCCTTCAAGGGGGATCAGGAGAGAATCATCCGGAACCTTCTGGATGGCAAGGACACTTTTGTCCTCATGCCGACGGGCGGCGGAAAGTCTTTATGTTTCCAGCTGCCGGCCTTGGTTATGCCTGGCACCGCCATCGTGATCTCTCCGCTGATCGCCTTGATGAAAAATCAGGTGGCTGTGATCCGCGGGTTTGTGGAGGAACAGAACGGAGTCGCTCATTTCCTGAACTCGTCCTTGAACAGAGCCCAGATCCAGGAGGTCAGGGCGGATGTTCTTTCCGGTGTGACCAAATTGCTTTACGTGGCTCCGGAGTCGCTTACAAAAGAGGAGAATGTGGATCTGCTTCGGGAGGTGAAGATCTCTTTCTACGCCGTGGATGAGGCCCATTGCATTTCCGAATGGGGACATGACTTCAGGCCGGAGTACCGCCGGATCAGGGACATGGTCCAGATGATAGGCCGGGCTCCTATCATGGCCTTGACGGCGACAGCCACCCCGAAGGTCCAGAACGACATTCAGAAGAATCTCGGAATCATGGACGCTACCGTCTTCAAGTCGTCGTTCAACAGACCTAACCTGTACTACGAGGTTCGTGACAAAGTAGATCCTGACAAAGACATAATAAGGTACATCAAACAGCATCCAGGGAAATCAGGAATCATATACTGCTTGAGCCGCAAGAAAGTTGAGGAAATCGCCAAGCTGCTGGAGATCAACGGAATCCGTGCGCTTCCTTATCATGCGGGACTGGATGCGAAGACCAGGGCGGAGAACCAGGACAGGTTCTTCATGGAGGACGTGGAGGTCATTGTGGCGACCATAGCCTTCGGCATGGGAATCGACAAGCCGGATGTGCGCTTTGTCATACACTATGATATTCCTAAAAGCATCGAGGGCTATTATCAGGAGACCGGACGTGCCGGCAGGGACGGGGAGAACGCTGAATGCATCACGTTCTACAGCTATAAGGACATCCGCAAATTGGAAAAGTTCATGCAGGGCAAGCCGGTTTCGGAGCAAGAGATAGGCCGTCAGTTGCTTATGGACACCGTGGCGTACGCCGAATCCAGCATGTGCCGCCGCAGGATGCTGCTGAACTATTTCGGAGAGGATTATCCTAAGGACAACTGCGGATTGTGCGACAACTGTCTCAATCCGAAGGCCACATTCGACGGGCGCAAGGAGATGTGTCTGGTGATAAGACTTGTAAGGTCCCTTCCGGAACATTTCAAGATCGAACATCTGGCATCGGTCCTGGCCGGGCAGTCGACGGCGATGATCAAATCCTACCGTCACGACACATTCCCGCTTTTCGGCTCGGGTGCTGGCCACAGTCTGAAGTTCTGGTGCTCGGTCATCAACCAAGGGCTTCTGCTGCATCTTCTTGAGAAGGAGATCGAGACATACGGTCTGATCTATGTGACCAGGAAAGGCGAGGATTTTCTCAGCAGCCCTTATGAGATCCGTCTTGTGGAGGACAAGAATTTCAAGGGGAAAGGTACGGGCGATGAGGATGATGAGGACGCACCTGCTGCCGGCATGAAGGGTGGGGGAGGCGACGCGGCGCTCCTGTCCATGCTCAAGAACTTGAGGAAGGACATCTCCCGGAAGTTGAATCTTCAGCCGTGGATCATATTCGGCGATCCTGCTCTTGAGGACATGTCCATCCTCTACCCGATCACTTACGATGAGCTTCATAACTGTCAGGGTGTAGGCGAGGGGAAGGCAAGAAAGTATGGCAAGGAGTTCATCGACTTGATCCGAAGGTATGTGGATGAGAACGACATCACAAGACCTGAGGACTTTGTGGTCAAATCGGCTCCGACCAAGAGTTCCGACAAGATATTCATCATCCAGAGCGTTGACCGGCGGATGTCTTTGGAGGATATAGCTGACGCGAAAGGCTGGGAGATGGATGAACTTGTCGGGGAGATCGAAGGCATCGTGTCTTCCGGCACCAATCTGAATCTGAATTACTACATCAGCCAGACCATTGATGATGAGGTTGTTGATGAAATTTATGAATATTTCAAAAGCGAGGCAACCTCTGACTCAGTGGAGGAGGCCATCAAGGTGCTGGGCGCTGATTATGAGGAGATGGAGATCCGCCTTGTCCGGATAAAGTTCCTTTGCGAGATAGCCTCTTAGATGGTCACCATCTTGAGTTTCCGGCCTTCAAAATGTCCGAGCCGTCGGAATCCGAACATCTTGACATACTGTGCGAAATAGTCGAACCTGTCACCCACCTGCCTGGGCGTGTGGGAATCTGATCCCATGCAGATGATCTCGCCTCCGAGTTCCATGTACCTTATCAGAATGTCCCTGTCAAGCTGTGGGGTGCGGAGACCGTAAGTCTTGTAACTTTTTGTGTTGATTTCCAGACCTTTGCCATTCTCTATCAGGTACTTGAATATCTCGTCGAACAATCCCGGAAAATCCCTGTACAGCACACTCTCCTTGGGATATGGCGCATAGCGGGCGACATAGTCGAAATGCCCCATGATGTCGAAGTCGCCGAGCCATTTCATCTCCCTCAGGAGGGTCTCAAGGTAGCGGCCGTAAGCCTCTTTCCAGTTCTTGCCTTTGTAGTACGGGCCGAAATACGGATCCGTGTCCTCAAGGTAGTGGACCGAGGCGATGATCTGGTCGAACCTGTACTTTGAAAGTAACGCTCTGGTCTGTTCGTGGTTCTTCTCTCCGAGACCAAGCTCTATTCCTTTGAATATCTTGAATTTCTTTGATGCCGATTTCCCGAAAGCCCCGTCGGTTGCCAGTCCGTTCACCCTGTCTATCTCCGCCTGCTGGGCATCCACATCGAAAACCTCGCAGACGATCGGTTCGAACTCTTCTTTCATCTTCGGGACATAGAAATCACAATGGTCGGTGAAACATATTCCTCCGAACCCTTTTTCCACCGCCGCCAGGGCGCTCTTTTCAACAGTTGTTCCCTCTCCGTCGAAAGAGAATTGGCTATGATTGTGTGTATCGAAAAACATAGGCACGAATATAGCATTTTTTACTTAAATTTGTAAGTTGTAATATTAAGGAATGGAATTATGTTCACATTTGGCTACAAAACTTCGTTCAGCAGCATTCTCAGAGCGCTGGCTACCATCGGTATAGGTCTGGTCATGATTTTCGACAACGCGGCTTCCGTGACTGTAGTGAAGGTCGTGGCGGCGTTCTTGCTCGCTTCGGGAATCGTGTCGTTGGTTTATGGTTTCATCCGTAACAAAAGGGACGGGGTGCTTCCATTGATGGCGGTGAACGCTGTCGTGGATTTGATACTTGGCATTCTATTGTTCCTCAATCCTGTCTGGGTGGCCGGCTTCATTGTTACGCTGATAGGAATCGTTCTGATTCTTTTCGGCGGCATCCAGCTGTTAGCTTTGGCCGGAGCCATGTCTCTGCTGGGGGCCGGATTCTCCACATTGATCCTTTCGATCTGCGCGGTGGCGGGGGGCGCGTTCCTGCTTTTCAACCCGTTCGGTGAGAGGATCATGAGTGTCTGCGCCGGAAGTTTTCTGCTTCTGTACGGTGTGTCCGAACTGATCTCGTCGTGGCGGATCCGCAAGGCCAAGGAGGCCTATGAGATTCGTTTCAACACACCGGACGAGCCTCAGTCTGACCAGGATGTGATCGAGACCTCTGGTCTTGATGATGCCAAGGAGGTGGACTACACAAAGGTGGACGAGTAGGATGATTCCTCAGGAAACGGTACAGAAAATCCTTGACACCGCCCGTGTGGAAGAGGTGATCGGCGACTTCGTGACTCTGAGAAGGCGTGGGGCCGACCTTTGGGCCTGCTGTCCGTTCCATGGTGAGAAGACGCCGTCTTTCCACGTCATTCCTTCCAAAGGGCAGTATTACTGCTTCGGCTGCCACAAGGGCGGTTCCGCTGTCGGGTTCATCATGGACTACGAGCATCTGTCCTACGTTGAGGCTCTGCGGTACCTTGCCAGGAAATACAACATCGAGATAGTCGAGAAAGAGGAGACGGCGGAGGACATAGCGAACCGTCAGCGGAACGAGAGTCTCCTGCTTGTCTCTGAATATGCCGGCAAGTTCTTCAAGGAGCAGCTCCATACCGATGAGGGACGGTCCGTCGGTCTTGAATATTTCCACTCCAGAGGGCTGGAGGACGCTACAATCGAGAAATATGGTCTCGGCTGGGCCCCGTCGAGCCGGCATGCCTTGACAGACGCGGCGAAAGCGGCCGGGTACAAGGATGAATATCTCCTTGAGACAGGTCTGTGTGCCGCATACGATTCTGACAACAGGCTGCACGACAGGTTCTATGACCGCGTGGTGTTCCCGATCCATTCGATGAGTGGAAGGGTTATCGCGTTCGGGGCCAGGACATTGAAGTCCAAGGAAGAGGGAAAGCCATACGCCAAGTATGTGAACTCCAAGGAGTCGGACATCTACGTAAAGAACAAGTCTCTTTACGGCATCTGGTTCGCGAAGAACGAGATGGCCCGCAAGGACAAATGCTATTTGGTCGAGGGCTATCTGGATGTGCTCTCGATGCACCAGCTCGGTATCACGAACGTGGTGGCTTCCAGCGGCACGGCATTGACCGAAGGGCAGATAGGTCTCATCAAGAGATTCACGCAGAATGTCACGATCATGTACGACGGGGATTCCGCCGGCATCCATGCGGCTCTTAGGGGAATCGACATGTTTCTACGCGAGGGGATGAACGTTAAGGTCGTCCTGATCCCGGACGGAGATGATCCGGACTCATATTCAAGAAAGCACTCGCTTGCGGAGGTAGAGGAGTTTCTCGCCGCTGCTGAGATGGATTTTGTGGATTTCAAGTCCTCGCTGCTTTTGAAGGACACAGCGAGGGATCCGCTCAAGCGTGCCGAGGTGATCAATGACATAGCGGACACGATAGCCGACATCCCGGATGCCGTGAAACGTTCTGTCTATGTGGATTTCCTGAGTGACAAGTTCGAGATCCGCAGGGATATTCTGGACGAGAGGATCGGCGCGACACGCTCCAAAAGGCTTATTGAACAGAAGAAAGCCGCTGACCGTGACAGGGAAAGGCTTCGTAACCAGACCTCGCGGTCCGGAGCCTCGGCAGGCTCAGCCACCATATTGCCTGGGAATGGTTATGCCACCGGCTCCGGAAATGGTTCGATTGCCGGAACATTCGGAGTTTCTGGCTCTTCTACGGATGGTTTGGCCTACGGAGGAGCGCCGGTGGCTGAGCCTGTCGAAGCCACCCGTCAAAGCACCGGCCTCGATGCCCTTATTGACAACCGCATCATGGCTACAGCCGAGCGCGATCTTCTGAACTTCATCCTCACCTACGGTACCACGAAGCTGGAGTTCCAAAGTGATTCGGCTTTCTATTCCGGATCGGACGAGGATGCGTTGACCGTGTTTGATTTCATAGGCCAGGCTTTGGAGGGAGACAACTCACAGTTCGCCAACTCCGTTTTCAGAAAAGTGTACGAGGCTTATTCCAAAGACTACTATGAGGGATATTCGCAGGATGAGATTGTCAAGCGTCTGATGGACGGGGAGGATAGGGACATGGCCTATGTGGCCGCCCAACTGTCAACGGACGAACGGTATGACTTGTCTGTGAAGAATCTGCGGCAGTCAATGATGTCGAAAGGGTCATGGCTGACGATCTATGTCCCTAAAGCGATCCTGGTCTATCAGCAAAGCCGTTTGGAGGACAAGGAAAACGAACTGAAGGAAAGACTCGGAGAGGCGCAGGCCGCTTCCGACGATGACCGGGTGCTTGAGATAATGCAAGAGATGCTTAAAGTGCAGAAGGCACTTAAAATGGTGAAAGTCAGATTGGGAAGAGAAAAATAATATTCATGAATATGGAAAAGAAATTCAAGAGAACACTTGTGACCTGTGCGTTGCCTTATGCCAACGGGCCGGTCCACATCGGTCATTTGGCCGGGGTATACGTGCCGGCGGACATCTACGTCAGGTACCTCAGGATGAGGGGAGAGGATGTGCTTTATGTCTGCGGAAGCGATGAGCACGGAGTCCCGATCACGATCAAGGCCCGCATGGAGGGCTGTACCCCTCAGGATATCGTGGACCGCTACCACAAGATCATCAAGGATTCGTTCACGGGTCTGGGAATCAACTTCGACATCTATGGCCGTACATCCTCTGCGGTTCACGAGAGGAACGCTTCCGAATTTTTCCGCAAGTTGTACGATGAAGGAAAGTTCATCACAAAGGAGTCCGAGCAGTACTATGATCCGGAGGCCAAACAGTTTCTTGCAGACCGCTACATTATGGGTACATGCCCTAAGTGCGGTAATCCTGATGCCTATGGTGACCAGTGCGAGAAGTGCGGAAGCACGTTGAGCCCGGAGGAACTCATCAACCCTAAGTCCAAACTCAGCGGGGCCGAGCCGATAAAGAAGAAGACAACCCATTGGTATCTACCTCTGGACCAGTACGAGCCTTGGCTTCGTGATTGGATTCTCGAACAGCACAAAGAGTGGCGAAGCACTGTCTATGGCCAGTGCAAGAGCTGGATTGACGGCGGTCTTCAGCCTCGCGCCGTGAGCCGTGACCTTGACTGGGGCGTGCCTGTCCCTGTGGAGGGTGCCGAGGGCAAGGTGCTCTATGTCTGGTTTGACGCTCCGATCGGGTATATTTCCAACACTCAGGAACTTCTGCCGCAGTCTTGGGAGAAGTGGTGGAAGAGCGGGGACACTCGTCTCGTTCATTTCATCGGCAAGGATAATATCGTGTTCCACTGCATCGTCTTCCCGTCGATGCTCAAGGCTTACGGTGACGGTTACATCCTGCCAGACAACGTTCCGGCGAACGAGTTCCTCAACCTTGAAGGGGATAAGATCTCTACATCCAAGAACTGGGCGGTCTGGGCTCACGAGTATCTCCGCGATTTCCCTGGCAAACAGGATGTCATCAGATATGTCCTCACGGCCAACGCTCCGGAGACCAAAGATAACGATTTCAGCTGGAAGGATTTCCAGACACGCAACAACAGTGAGTTGGTGGCCATCTTCGGCAATTTTGTCAATCGCGCCATCGTGCTGACCCACAAGTATTTCGAGGGGAAGGTTCCGGCCGCGGGAGAACTTCAGGAAGTGGACAAGGCCGCTCTTGCGGAGATTCCTGCGCTCAAGGCTTCGCTTGAGAGGGACATCGAGGGTTATCATTTCCGTGAGGCATTGAAAGATGCTATGTCGATCGCCCGTGTGGGGAACAAGTATATTTCCGACACTGAGCCTTGGAAGGTGGCCAAGACAGACATGGAGCGTTGCGCCACGATACTGAATGTCAGCCTCCAGATTTGCGCTGACCTTGCGATCGCTTTCGAGCCGTTCACACCGTTTGCCGCGGAGAAACTTCGCAAGATGCTGGGTGTCAGCCTTTGCGCCGGAATTGACCATAGGAAGGGCGAGCAGGAGACCGTCAACACCTACAAGGATGGTGAGGGTGTGGCTCTTCACACTGTGTCTGCCGCCGCGGAGCAGGAGTGTTCGGGCGTATGCCTTGGTTGGGATATTCTTGGCAATGAGAATATCCTTCCGGTGGGCCACGAGATCGGTGCCGCGGAGTTGTTGTTCGCCAAGATCGAGGATGAGGCCATCAATGCTCAGTTGGCGCGTCTTGAGGCCATCCGTGCCGCGAGAGAGGCGGCTGCCAAGGCCGAGGCGGCAAAGCAGGTCGCACCTCAGAAACCGGAGTGCTGTTTCGATGATTTCGAGAAGATGGACATCCGTACGGCCACCGTGCTTGCCGCCGAGCGTGTGCCTAAGACGGACAAGCTGCTGAAACTCAGCATTGACACAGGAATCGACAAGAGGACGATTGTCTCTGGAATCGCTGAATATTATTCCCCTGAGGAGATGGTCGGCAAGCAGATCTGCATTCTCGCGAACCTTCAGCCGAGGACGATCCGTGGCATCGAGTCCAGAGGAATGATCCTTATGGCGAAGCAGGGTGACGGCAAGATGAGGTTCATCACTCCTGCGGAGGCGCTTGGCAACGGAGCTATAGTAGGTTAATATATTCGCAAAACATCATGAGAAAAATTTTCACTTCATTTGCCGCGGCCGCTCTCGTTATGGGGTGCGCCCAGAGTCCGACCCTCACAAAGTCAGGATTGAATCCGGAGAATTTCAAGGGAGAGCGTGACGGTGCGCAGACCGCTCTCTACACTCTGACAAACAAGTCAGGAATGGAAGTCTGCATCACCAATTTCGGTGGAAGGATTGTGTCAGTGATGGCCCCGGACAGGAACGGGGACTACAAGGATGTTGTCCTTGGCTTCGACAAGGTTTCCGACTATTTCCCGGAGAACAACCAGACTGATTTCGGTGCCACCATCGGTCGTTACGCCAACCGCATCAACGGCGGTAGATTCACTTTGGACGGAATTGAGTATCAGTTGCCTCAGAACAACTACGGGCATTGTCTGCATGGTGGTCCTGACGGGTGGCAGTACAAGGTTTACAATGTTCTTGAGGCCGATGCCTCGCACCTGAAACTGGAGATTGTCTCTCCTGACGGGGACGCGAATTTCCCAGGCAAGGTGACCGCCGATGTGACTTTCACCCTCACTGAGGATAATTCCATCGACATCAGGTACTCCGCCACGACGGACGCTCCGACGATCATCAACATGACCAATCATTCGTACTTCAATCTGTCAGGTGATCCGGCGAACCATCAGATTACGGCTGACTCGTTGTACATCAACGCGTCCAACTATACTCCTGTGGATTCGACGTTCATGACCACAGGTGAGATCGCTTCCGTGGAGGGCACTCCGTTTGATTTCAGGAAGGCTAAGTTGATAGGTGAAGACATCGACTCTGACAATGAGCAGGTCCGCAACGGCCACGGCTTCGACCACAACTGGGTCCTTGACACCAAGGGCGACGACACCGTTCTCGCCGCCGAGGTCTATTGCCCTGAGACTGGCATCGTCCTTAAGGAATATACCAACGAGCCAGGCGTGCAGGTTTATGCCGGCAACTTCCTTGACGGCACCGTAACCGGCAAGAAGGGCGTTGTCTATGGCCACCGTACCGCCATCTGCCTGGAGTCCCAGAAGTACCCTGACACCCCGAACAAGCCGGAGTGGCCGTCAGCCGTCCTCCGTCCGGGTGAGACCTACACCAGTCACTGCGTCTTCGCATTCAGTGTCAGATAAGACCTAAGGATTGTCAAAAAACCTTGGCGCTTCGACAGGCTCGGCGACCTGATGATGCCGGTTCGAACTTCATCACTTTGGCCGCTGAGCCTCTAAAAACCCTGATTTGTTTCAAAAATGAGATGACGGAGCTGAATGTCAGTAAGAATGTAGCGCTGAACTATCTGAACTGTGCTACCAACAAATTGACCAGTTTGGACATAAGCAAGAATCCGGCTTTGACATATTTGAACTGCAATAATAATACTATAAGCAGCATCAATTTCGGCGACGGCGACGCTTTGGAGGAGTTGCGGTGCCAAAGTAATCGGCTCACGGAACTGAATCTAAGCAAATTTGCCTCGTTAAGTTTATTGGGCTGCGCCTATAATCAGATGACCACCTTGGATGTCAGCATGACCGCCATAGGAAGCGGCAAGGAAAGTACGCCTCTATCGTGTCAAATGGAATCTCTAAAGACCCTGTACCTGAAAACAGGATGGGAGATTCAATATATTACTGTGGACAGGTCCCCAAACTTCATTCACGTGAACACCGTCATCGAGTACAAGGATTAGCACTCATTTCGAACAAAGGTTAAAGCCATGGCGGCCATTCACCCGGACAGGGCGCGAAGCGTAGGCCGCCGTGGCTTTTACATTTGTTCGAATCCAGCCCTTTATAGTTTCCGGATGGCGTTGAGGCCGTCGCGGAGTGGGAGAAGAACGGACTCTACACGGGGGTGATTGATCTCAAGGGTGTCGATGTGGCCGTCCTCCGGCCGCATGAATTGTAATTGTATTTAAAATTCAATGTGTTGAAAGAAAATAATATAAAACGTTGATATGTTTTGCATGTTGTCGTTTAATTTCCTATATTGCCAAAGACTTATTCAAATAACCAATTATGTATGAAAGCATTCCTAAGATTTTGTCCGTTGCTATAAATCCTCGTACGGGGGATGTGTTCAAACCTGGTGATGCGATTTATAAGGGAGAACTATTAGGCTACACTGGGAGGACAGGAAACGCCTATAATGTCACCAATAAGCACCTTCACCTCGTTTATAAGGTGAAAAACTCTAATGGGGTATATGTGTTTGCGAACCCAGAAAAGATAATCAACGGTTCCGTAAATTGGAAAGACGGTGATCCTTCCACCAAAATAATTATTGGTGGAAAGATAGTTGGCGTGGAATGCGATACTGAAGAAAAAGTTAATATTTTATAAATCTATAATGAATATGTTTAGGAAGATAGTGACAATATGTTTGGTTGCGTTTTTGTACGTGACAGCTGACGCACAGGACTTTTATGATGAGTTCCGGGCTAAAAGCATTGATGTGGAAGGTATGAAGATTGGTCATAAGATGACTTACGACCAGTTTGTGGCGAAATTCGGGAAGCCGGACAGATATGAGCAAAAGGATGTCGGAGAATCCGGCTGCCCTAGTATAGCCGAGTATTATGATGTTGGCGGAAACTTCTTTTCTTGTAGAAACAATGGCGTTTTTGGTACATTCGTATTGGATGACAATCGTTATGCCGCTCTGACATTGTGGATTCCAGGTGGCATCCGTGTGGGCGACAAACTGTCGAGTTTGGACAACTTTAAGTATGGAAAGCCCAAGGTCGCGTCATGGCTTGAGCCGAAAGATGGTTTTGTCACATATACGTTGTTTTATGATTATCTGGATGATCTGGTGTTCCTCTCGGTAAAGGATGGCATAATTTGCTCCATAAGCTATTCGGATCCAATATGATTTAGATAAAAGATGAGTGTATATAGAACTTTACAATCAGGTGAATAAAACATGAATATATTTAAAACGATAGTGACAATATGTGCAGTTGCGTTTTTATACGTGACGGTTAGTGCGCAGGACTTCTATGATGAGTTCAGGACTAAAAGCATTGATGTGGAGGGTGTGAAGATTGATCAGAAGATGACTTACGACCAGTTTGTGGCGAAGTTCGGGATACCAGACAGATATGAACAAAACGAACTTGGAGATCCGGGTAGCCCTTGTCTTGATGAATACTATTGGGTAGGAAAAAATTTTTTATCATTTACGGAGAATGGTACATTCTGTGAGTTCTTTTTAAGAGATGATAGATTTTCTGCTCTAACTCTGTGGATTTCTGGTGGCATTCGTGTTGGTGACAAGCTTTCGAAACTTGATAATTTCAAATACGGAAGGTCTAAAGTGGCATCTTGGCTTGAACCTCATAATGGTCTTGTGGAATATGTTCTATTCTATGACTATTTGGATGATTTGGTTTTTCTGTCCGTGAAAGATGGTGTGATTCAAATTATACACTATTCTTCTTCGATGTAGAATGACAAAAAGAAGAGACATATTGAGAAAGGTGTTGGTAATTTGCTTGTTGGCGTTGCCCGCTGTTACGATGATCGCTCAGGACTTCTATGATGAGTTCCGGGCTAAAAGCATTGATGTGGAAGGTGTGAAGACTGGTCAGAAGATGACCTACGATCAGTTCGTGACGAAGTTCGGGAAACCAACGGAATATATTCAAAGTGATTCTGATTCTGGAGAAGAAGGTACCCCTACAACTGATGAATATTACAGAGTTGGGAAGGATGTGTTTTATTTTAGGAATAATGGGAGTTTTTGTGGATTTTCCATAAAGGACAAAAAGTTATCAGTTCTTACATTGTGGATTGATGGTGGCATCCATGTGGGCGACAAACTGTCGAGTCTTGACAACTTTAAATATGGAAAACCTAAGGTCGCATCTTGGCTTGAACCGAAAGATGGTGTTGTCAAATATACACTGTTTTATAATTATTTAGATGGCCTTGTGTTCCTCTCGGTAAAGAATGGCATAATCTGTTCCATAAGTTATTCGGATCCAATATGATTTAGATAAAAGATGAGTGTATATATAACTTTACAATCAGGTGAATAAAACATGAATATATTTAGGAAGATAGTGACAATATGTTTGGTTGCGTTTTTGTACGTGACAGCTGACGCACAGGACTTTTATGATGAGTTCCGGGCTAAAAGCATTGATGTGGAAGGTATGAAGATTGGCCAGAAGATGACCTACGACCAGTTCGTGGCTAAGTTCGGGAAACCAACGGACTATACTCAAAGTGATTCAGGAGAAGCTTGCGAGTCGAGTGTTGACGAATATTATAAAGTTGGTCAGGATGTTTTCTATTTTCAGGATAACGGGACTTTTAGTGGCTTTTCCATAAATGAGAATAAGTTTTCGGTCCTTACTTTGTGGGTATCTGGCGGTATCTGCGTTGGGGATAAACTGTCAAAGTTGGATAACTTCAAATATGGTAAACCCAAAGGGCAGAGTCAAAAAGCAAGTGCAACATTACAACAAATA
>ULUJ01019131.1_pt1 | contig 21873 bp, 14 predicted proteins | sample 1958381 | NCBI WGS metagenome assembly ULUJ01 (sample SAMEA4835757, study PRJEB28245) | human gut metagenome | biome: gut microbiome; material: fecal sample | place: Denmark | collected 2008 | reverse complement strand
AGCTCTATTAGATAGTATGCTTGGATATGATGAAGAAGAATTTGAAACTCCGATAGAAGAGATGATTACTTTTGTTCAGTGGTGGGTGGAAGGATTAAGGAAACATGTAACAAGCGGAAATAAAAACAGACGATATTTTGAAACAAAACTTTTTAAAATAGAATTTATTTATTTGGATTGATTGGAGGAATGACCTATAAGCGGGAATCAAAATATAATTAAAATCGTGGATGACATAATGGGAAGTGGCAAAAGCACTTGGGCAATTAATTACATTAATCAACACCCGGATGAACGATTTTTATGTATTGTACCATTACTTTCAGAGTGTGACAGATTTAAAAACGATACAGAAATTGAAATCGTAGATCCAGAAAAATGGGGAAATAAATGGAAACATTTTCGATGGTTAGTTGAAAATAATAAAAATATTGTGACAACACATTCTCTAATTCAAAAAATGGATTTAGATATGCTAGAACTATTGAAAAGTAGAGATTATATTCTGATGATTGATGAATGCTTAGATGTATTGGATACATATAAGATTACAAAAGATGATCTGAAAATTATTTTCAATGAAAATCTTGTGTCATTAGATAAAGATGGTTTTCTTATTTGGAATGATGATAAACCATATAAAGGTGTATACGGAGATATAAAACGTTTATGTAGCTTTAAATCATTGATGGGATTTAGAAAAGATAATAGTGATGATCTTGCTCGTATTATCATGTGGAATTTTCCGGTTGATTTTTTCAAATGTTTTGAAGAGAGTTATATTTTCACTTACTTGTGGGAAGGTAGTATTCAAAAGTCATATTTTGATATTCATGGGATTCAGTATGAAAAACATATGTTGAATTATAATGGTCAATTGATACCTCATAATAAGAAATTAGAATATGAAAAAAGAAGAAAAGTCGTAGATTTGATAAATGTATATGAAGGAAAATTTAATAAAATTGGCATGAAAATTGGAAAGTCTAATCCTTTATCTAAATCATGGTATGAAGATAAAAGGAAAAAGAATAAGAGCATATTTACAAAACTGAAGAATAATACAGAAAATTATTTTAGAACAGTTACAAAAACTGGTTCAGAAGATAATATGTACACAGTTTTTAAACCATATTCTAAATATATTAGTGGTAAGGGATATGCCAGAGGATTAGTTCCGTGTAATGCAAGAGGAACTAATGAATTTAAGGATAAAAAGTCTCTTGCGTATTTGATTAATTTCTTTATGCATCCAGACATCAAACAATTTGTAAAACATTATCCAATTGAATTTGATGATGATTTATGTGCTTTGTCAACATTATTACAATGGATTTGGAGAAGTCAAATTAGAGTTGGGAAACCCATTAATATTTATATTCCAAGTGAAAGAATGAGAGAATTACTTTTACAATGGATTGGAGAATGTAAACAGATTGAAGATGTTGCATAAAATGTGCAAAATGCTCAATTGAAATTGCACATTTGGTTCTGAAAATGCCCTGTTTATAAGGGTTTTCAAGGTTGTTTCCTAAAAGAAAGAGATAGGGAATTAAAGAAGAATTATTCAAATAATCACATATGATTTTTCGGATTGGAATGGCATATTGCGAAGCAATGTGACAGTCCATATCTGAAAAAAGACTGACAGCTTAGATTGACACCGCAAGGTGGCAAGATAAGGTGGCTGGCTAAAGGGGAGTGGGGATTTCCCCACATATAAATAAGGAGAACAAGAACTATGAATAATTTATCAGATAAATATTATAAACAATATGAGCAGTTAATCAATCAGATTGTTACATCACAGCATATGACATTCTTTGATAAGGCTGATTTGTTAGAGAAGATGGATGAAGATTTACAGAAGAAGCTTGCAATGGTAAAAGGATATGATATTTCTTGTTGATATATCATATTACTTTCTTTGACACCAACTATTTACCATTAAGCTGCACAACGCAATCAAAGATTGCTGTTCCGCTAAAATGCTAAATACCTTACCGCAAAGAAAGTAACAAAGAAACGGTAGTTGTATCGTACTTATGATAAAAGAATTTTGGAGGAAAATGTATTAATAATGGGATTAAAGGAAGAAATGGAAGATATGATACATCTAATTGCAGAACCATTAAATAAAGAGGAATATGATATATATTCGGTTGAGACAGACTGCATTAGAGATGTGTGTGAACTATATAATGAAGATGTCACATATGGAGAAAGTGCTATGTGTGATAGAGGGTATTTTGCTTGTTTAAAATGCGAGCATTGTCAGAGGATAAAAGTGGATCTCTCATTCTGGGACGGCTCAGATTTGTATTACAATTACAGATTTGGCAGTAAGGAAGAAGCACCAAGCGTCAAAGTTATCAAGAATCGTAAACAGTTGTTGAAGGAAATGACAGAATTAAAAACTGAAATGGAATATTACAAAGATTTTTGTGCTGAGTTTGGTGAAAAATATAAGGAGTATTTGGAGTATGCAAAGAAATTTGCAGATAAAGTACAAAAGAAGCATTTTTCTATATTCGGTGTGGTACAGACAGAGATATTACCTATTATTTTCCATACAGATTATGAGACTGATAAAGAACATAAGATTAATTATCGGACTCAAGGAAATCTTAAAATTTGTGGAAAACAGACCGTAATGAATATATACTGCTGCTTTTCTGATTTTGAAGAAACAAAGAAGTACATTCGTCATGAAGTATTGCATTATATGTTGTACATAGCCGGATTCCAGTATAAAGATGATAGCGCAATATTCCATTATTTCTGCAATAAGTATGATGCTCATGCGTATAAGAAGATGCCGGAAGAACAACAGCAATTCTATGATAAGCTTCAAAATGCGGAAGTTGCATTGACACAATTGAAAGAAATTCCAGAAGACCAAAGAGATGCAGCTGTGAATGGAATGATTGTTACTATAGGTGTCACAGAAGAAAATGAAGAGTTATACAAAGATACGATATCATGTGGCAATAAATTGATGAAAATGTATGGAATGAGGTCAAAAATATCCGAATGAAATTCATGTTTCATATCCCACAAAATTCGTGTATAGCAACGGGTTTTAGACGTTCTGAGAGGTCATATTTCAATCGTAATATCTTAGCCGAGTCCTTCTTAGAGTGGTTGGAAGAAGAACGAAATAAGGTACGAATTCATGCAAATAAACCCACGGATATATGCATTTGAGAGTAATGGATGAAGTGTGTTTTTGTGAGATGTTTTGCGATACAGATGGAGAATTATATATATGTAGAGAACAAATGAATGGAGAGTGATTGTTATAAAAATAAATTATACGAAAAAATTAAATCCGATATATGTTGAATCGGTAGATGCAAGCCTTCTTTATATTAATGAGATTGCTCAAGAACAGGAATTACCTATTCAATGCAAGATGGGGAAAGAATGGACTGACTTTGAAAAAATCTACACAAAAGAAGCTGTATTAAATGACAGCCTGTTTCTTAGATTTATGCAGAAGAGTATCGTTAGAAGTGGCAGTGATTTTTGCAAAGATTTTATTGTTGTGAAATTTAGATACCCGGCAAAGTATATGATTGGAGAAGAAGAATTTTCCATTTCCGCACATGATCTTAGAACGCATTATTACGAAAATGGAGTGACATTTTTATCCGAAAAGAAAACTGGCAAAAAGAAAAAACAGGAAGATACAGAGTCTATTCATTACAAAATGCTTTATCGTTCACCAGGCAAAGCTAAGAAAGGTGAATGTATATTCATCAGAGAGAACCTGTTTCATAAAGCAATTAATTTTCTAACGATGGGATTATATGATCTTATGGAAGAAAAAGCTAAAGCTGATCCAGAAGCAGTATTTAAACTTGTGGAACTGTCAGCATATCTCAGTTTAAGTACAGCAACAGCAATTGGATATCTTCATATTCCTTGGGAACAGATATTGGTCGTTGAAGATGAAAAAGTATTATCTGCTCCAAAGATGGCAGAAGTAGTTAGAACACATCCTGTATCATATTATAACGATGAATTTGTATTAAATTTTGATGATCCAAGACTGGAACGAATACTGAACAAACACGAATGTACATTATATGAAGATGTTGCAAATGAGAAAGGATACGAGCTGATCCAGAATCGTACTAAGGAAGAAGTGCAGAAAAATGGTATACGAATTAATGGTAAGTTCCCGGGCAAACATATTAAAAAAGAAAAAATCTTTCAAGAATGTACTGTAGATAGAAAAGAAGAACAGATTGAAAATATTTTATGGGATGGTATGGGATTGATAGATGAATCTATTTTCCCAGAATATGCAGATGGATTCGTATATTGTCGATCACACTTCTTTAAGAGTTGTCTGTTTCGTGGAAATGTACAGGAATATTTTAAAGATTTCTGCATGAAAAATAATTTCGACTTTAAATCTTATATGGTAAAAGATATGTTCGGTAATAAGAAGAAATTATCCAATATCAAAGTAGTGATAACGGACAAGTCTCTTAAATGGTTGAAGTTCATTGATATGATGGGTGGAGATAATAAGAAAGCATACAAAATATATAGACAGTATATGAAAAAGAATGATGATTGTTTCTCGGTTGTAAAAACGGCTCATAAGAGTAAATGGGGTGATTTGCAGTTAACAGCATACCAGATGAATAATTCATTACCAACCACTGAAGAAAAAACACTAAAACCAATTACCGAACAGGCAGTCAGAATTATTGAAGAATTGAAAAAGCCTGATGATATAACATATCTGAAATATTTAGATTGGAAGAAAGATGATTTTAATATTAACGAAGTTCTGTGCGCATTGGTAGAGCGGAATCCGGACTTCCGAAAAACAGAACTTTTCAGAACCAAGAAATCAAAAGATATTAATCGTTTGGTTGATAACTTTGCAGAAGGAAGATTGCCACAACAAGGTGATAATCTCACAATATGTGGAAATCCAATAGCATTGTTGATGAAAGCGGTAGGAGAAAATCCTTTGGATGAAAATATATTTAGAATTGAAGATGATGCTATACAGTGTTACACAGAAAGATTTGAAGACAATGCAGATCTTGCAGCATTTAGAAATCCACATAACAGTCCGAATAATATTTTACATTTTCATAATATCCGAGCTGATTTGATTGCAAAGTATTTTCCAAAGTTAGGGCAGAATGTAATCATTATAAATCTGATAGGAACAGATGCGCAGGCGAGAGGATCAGGATTTGATGAAGATTCAGATTTCGTTTTGGTGACGGATCAGCCGGAACTAGCCAGCCTTGCCAAAGATGCATATGTAAAATATCCGACCATTATTAATAAAGTAGAGGAATTGAAAAGTAGCGAGTATCATTTCCGATTAGAAGATTATGCTGAGATGGACAGTAAGATCGCAGATGCACAAGCTTCTATAGGAACATCTACAGATGCCGCGCAATTAGCTTTGAGTTACTATTATGATGATGGAATGAAAAGCAGGGAGTTGGAAGAAGTCTTTATCATATTATCTGTAATTGGACAAATATCTATAGATCTGGCAAAGAAAGAATTCAATTTGAATGTGGGACGTGAAATAAAAAGAATTCGAAATTTGCCTTGCATGAATAAAAAATTTGTTCCGCAATTTTTTGCTGATACGAAGAAAAGAAGAAATAATAAAGACTTTGAAAATGTGAAAAGAATGAACTGTCCGATGGACATAATGGCAGAGATGATAGAACAACAGACTGGATATTCTGAAAGAGTATCACATGTTTTGATTCGAGAGCTGTTTAATAAAAAAATCAAAGGAAAAGCTAACAAATATAAATTCAACAAACTGATTGAAGAATCCAAGAAATATAATGATACAGTTAAAATATTGGCATCTTCTAAAAGAAAAGGAAGATTAGAAGATGATGAATTGTATAAATTGAAAAGACGTCAGATGGAGCTGTTTTTAAGAAAAGCCAGCAAAAATCTTGACCAGATAACAATAATACAATTGGTCAATCATGCTCTTATGGATAGCAATTCAGATGTTATGGGTACATTATTAAATTTCTTATATTTCAACTATAGAGAAAAATTTTTGAATTGTTTTGTTAAAAATAGCTAAAAATAGGCGCAAAAACTTATATAAAATGCTGAAAAGCAGCTAAAACAGGGAGTTTTGAAATTCCCGTAATGAGAGAGAAGAGTTCAGTTGGCTTCGCTCTCAGGGCAACATGAAAGAATCGTAGGTCGAGTAGTGGTGCTAACTGTATAAGTGCAAGTCAGGGCGGTAGCCAATAGTCGTTCTGGCTTGGGTTTATATACTATCGAATTCGTTTATAAGAATTATATCAGAAAAGGATGTCTGTAGGATTAGGGATATGTCGGACATCCTTTTTCTTATCAAGATTTTTTTGAATGAAATTTTATCCGTAGGGGGTAAAATTTTATTCAAATGTAATTTCTCCATGGCAAAAATCACAATAAAACCATCATATTTTTGTGTATTATTTGTGTAGCATTTTCCCCATGGAACGGGTATAATATAAGCAAGAAAACAGAGATGTTTTCTTTATATCTGGTGTGAAGCAGCGAAATGCGACTGCTATATATAACCTGTGAAGTGTGCGCCGGGCTAGGAGCCGGTTCCCATGGAGGTTTACAAAGGTATAAGGATTTACCATAGCCTAGCTTAGGGAAACCGAAAGAAAGTCCTTTTAAATGGAAGAGTTTCACCAGGACTCTTCTATTTTTGTACAAAGGAGAACTAATGGATTCGATTCAGACAGCCCTAGATACTTTTAAGTATATGGCAAATTATACATATGATTTTGTCATTGCACATGATAAAGAATTGCACGGAGTTAGACTGACATTTGACTATAAAGATTTTCATCATTTAGTAGGATTACATTATTTGAATGATATTGATATACCAAAGAGTCAGAAAAAATTATTTCAACAAATTAATAGTGGTAAAATAAATGATACATATTTATCCACAAGTGAAAATTATTTAAAAGTGAAAAATAGTGACGCTATTGTAAAAGATCGTATTTATCACTTTAGAAATATAGAAAAATTTCTTGATTCAAGAAATTTAGTATTCAATTATGTTGGATATATGAATAAAACTTCTAAAATAGAAGCAGATTATATGATAAAAAGTTCATATAAAGGAGTAGATGCTTATATTTTCCTTAGAGAAAGAAGTAATAATAAAAATAATGAATATTGTATTTGTTCTTTCTTCACAAACCCATTCGGTATTTATACAGGACAAAAAGCATACTGGTGGTACAAAGCAAAAACTGATTGCCAAAGTAATTCAATCAAAATATTTATAGATAAAATGTCAAAAAATAAATAATAATATCTGAGCAGTTTATCCCTACTGCTCTTTTATTATGTACAAAAATTATTTAAAATGAGATTTTTTATCAAGAAAATTAGTGATAACAATATAAATTGGAGGAGGTGACAGATATAAATATGGAGCAGAATGAACTTAGAGCAATGTATAATAAGCGTTTAGAAAGAGAAAAACAGTGTTATATCAGTAAACAAGTACAGATTGATAGTAGTCTTTTATCAAGATTCAAAACAGGTAAGATTGATCTCTATCCACATTTATTTAAGAGATTAGAAGAATATCTTACAAATTCATAATATCAATTCAAACGGCATTTCAGCCAACAAATCACAAATTAAAAAGGAATAACGCAATGAGCAAGACATTCACTTCAATGGATGCACTAAAAACAGCCATTCAGAAAGAAATAAGAGATGCAATGACAGAAGTTGCAGATCAATCACTTCTAAATGTCCATCAGAACGTAGATTCATTCTATGCATTTGGCGGTGGTGGACAATATCAACGAACAGGTCAGTTGGCAGAGTCACCAGAAGTAAGACTATCTGGCGGTGGAGATAACTATAATCTTCAAATCAGCTTAGATACGGGATTTAGATATAATCCGTCCGGCAGAGATACCATGACGATATATAACTATGCCGAATTAGGTGGACTTCGTGGAAATGGTGGATTCTGGGCGAAGACGAAAAAAGATGTAGAAAAAAATATTAATGTAGCCTTTGGCAAAAGGTTTGAATAACAGGAGGATTTATTATATGAACGAACAAAATAAAGAAAAATTAATTGCACATTTAGAAAAAGGAACAGAAATTTTCCTTGTATTAAATGATGATACAGGAATCATCGGAGTTGTTGAACGTAATGTACTGTGTTGGGAAGAAACAGATGGAAACTGGCATGAACTGACGGTATATGTCGGTGGACAGCATATTACTATCAATTCCAATAACGTTAAAGAGGTCAGAAAGTGTATTCCGCATACAGAGGATGAACATAATCAGATTATCGGTAGAGATGCCTTTGAAATTTATAATGTTCCATATGGATTATCTGATGTGGATTTTCTTAAAACGGTACTAGATTCTTGGGATGGATTAGAAGATGATGCAAAAGAGGAGATTACTGATGTCATTGCACCATCATTAACAAGTGCCATGTTAAAAGATATCTTTGGTGCGTATGCAGTGGTAGAAAAAGACAATAAGAGATTACACGATAAAGTGATGGAATTACTGGATGACCTGGAAAAAGAGATTAATAAGAAGACTCAGGACGATAAGAAAGCATCTTACGAAGCCGGGAAAACTCTTGCAGGAGTATTAGGAGTTTGTAGTCTTGCAAGCACCGTATTAAATGCTATGGATAAAGTTACATCAGAAAAGGAGTAATTAGATGGCAGAAGACTTCAGAATTCAAGTCGAAACTGATCTTGATACCTCGAAAGCAGAACAAAAATTAAATGCTCTGCTCAAGGAAAAGAGACAGATTAAGCTTGACATTGATATAAATAACCAAAATATAAAAAACATTTCTAAAAATATTGAAAAGGGTATCAAAGATACCAAAATCGACACGTCCGCTTTAACAAAACAGTTAGCGGACTCTTTTAATATTTCGGACAAATCGGTCTTGAAAAATCTCAATAAACAATTGAACAGCATGGTCACAAATCTTGGAAAGACCTGGAATGGCAGTAAATTTGACTTTGGCAAAGCTACAGGATTCTATTCTGGGTTAGATGATATGGCAAAGACCCTTACTACAAATTCTAAATTAGTGAAATCTGCAACGGGATATTACGATGATTTTTATAATTATTTCAAAAACAAGAAAATCTATGTATCCGATGATTTGAAGAAAGCTCTTGGCGGTGATAACTACAAAGAACTCCTTCAAAATAATATCGGTAAAATTACGAAAGATGCAAAAAAAGGCATCAGTGTTGATTCTCTTTGGGGTGAGATGTCAAATCTATTCCCGGAGCATTTCTCCCAGAATATTACAAATCAGGCGGATCAGATTATCCATGTTTTTGATTTGATAAAGAAAGCTCGTCAGGACATGACGCAGAGTATAAATTTCTCTGATTTATCAACCAATCAGAAGTTTGATGTGACATCATCGGCTTATGAACAAGTTGTAACGATGGGGAAAGAGGTTGCTGATAAGCTTAAGAGTAATATTCAGAGTGCAACAGAAGCATCTAAGACATCAATAGATCTTGATGTGAATGTGGATAAGGAAAAGATAGCATCACAGATTAAAGAAGCTATTGCATCAGCTGGGAATAATGCTGGTGAAGCCATTAAGTTGGATTTGCAGATTAATGATGAACAGATTTTATCAAATCTCAGAAGTTCTATTTCCAAAATTGCATCAGGCGATGAACCTGTAAAGGTCGATATTGATGTTGACGTGAATGGATTACAAGAAAAGCTGAATTCGGCTTGTCATGATATGGAAATTCCAGTTGATTTCAAGATAGACTCAGAAGATATTGCGTCCAGAATTAAAGCTGCGGTTGATGGAATTACAGATATTGAGTTAGACCTGAAAGTTAATACTGATTCTGTAAGACAGGCAGTTGATGAGAATCTTAAGAAGATTGAGCCAGAGGTAGATGAATCTGGACTTACTCAGTTACAACAAGCATTGCACAATATTAATACAGCCGGACAGCAAAGCCAGAGTGTATTTAGTTCTCTCGGAAGTACATTTAAAGAAGCGTTTTCTGCATATTCGTTAGCCAACGTTATGCAAGATATGTTATATAAGATTGCTGATGGAGCGAGAGAAGCAGTTGGTACGGTCAAAGAATTGAATGACAGTATTACTTCATTAGAGATGGCGACTGGTGAGAATTATAATACTGTTAAACAGATGATGTCTCAGTATAATGAAATGGGACAGGAACTTGGTTCTATCACTACGGACATTGCTGAAGGTGCAGACAGTTGGTTGAGACAGGGCAAATCCGTACAAGAGACAAATCAGCTTCTAAAAGATTCAATGGTATTGAGCAAGGTTTCTGATTTAAGCGCAGCAGACAGTACACAGTATCTTACTTCAGCTATGAATGGATACAAGGTGGCAGCAGAAGATGTTATGAGCATTGTGGACAAAGTATCACAGGTAGACTTATATTCAGCTACTGACGCTGGTGGACTTATGGAAGCTATGTCACGAGTAAGTACGACCGCAAATACAGCCGGAGTGTCAATGGATAAGCTTCTTGGATATGTTGCTACAACGGGCGAGATTACAGGTCGAAATATGAGCAGTATTGGTGAGTCATTTAAGACAATCTTTGCCCGTATGTCTGATATCAAGGCACAGAATTATGAATTAGTAGATGATAATGGTACTGTTGAATTATTATCTGACGTTGAATCAAGTCTGAAGAAAGTAGGAATTGACTTAAGAAAAACAGTTACAGAATACAACAGTTATGATGATGTTCTTGATAATCTTGCTGACAAATGGAGTTCATTGAACCAAGTACAGCAGAATGAATTGTCAAAAGCATTTGCCGGGGTAAGACAGCAAGAAGTCTTCAGAACTCTTATGGAGAATTATGACCGAGTTAAGAAATATACAAAGCTTGCTGAAGACAGTGCCGGAACAGCAGAAAAGAAATTTAATGATAATTATCTTTCTTCGTTAGAAGCGAAGACACAATCTTTGAAAGCATCTCTTGAAAGTTTATCTTCTTCATTAATCTCAGATGATATGTATGCCGGAGTTCTGGATGGAACGAAAGCTATTGTTGATTTTACAGAAAAGACACAGATATTAAAAGGAACATTAGCTGGACTTGGAACGGCCGGAGGAATCTTCGCATTCCAGAAAATCGGTTCATGGGTTGGAGAAGCTGTCAAAGAATTCTCAAATCTTGGAACGGCTATGAATATGTTGAAATCTGGAAGTGTTGATAGCAGTGGCTTTAAAGATTTACTTAGTCTGACTCAGAATCTTTCCAAATCACAAACAGAACTTGTATTATCAAGCACAGCATTAACAGATGCTCAGAGAGTTGCAATATTAACAGGACAAGGTATGTCTGCAAGTGAAGCTGAAGCAGCAGTATCAGCAATGGGATTATCAACTGCGAATGCAGCGGCAACAACAAGTACACTATCATTAGGAACAGCATTTAAAGGTTTATGGGCGACTTTGATGGCTAACCCTTTTATCCTTGTTACAGCCGGAGTGACTGCTGCCGTTAGTGCTTATTCCGCATATCAGCAGTCTGTACAAGAAAGTGTATCATCAGCGAAAGAAGCTGGTCAGAAGTTCTTGGAGAACACATCATCTCTCCAAGATAATATTGCAAAGGTACAGGAATTACGATCGCAGCTTGCATCAGGAACACTGTCTGAGAGTGAAGCATACCAAGCTAAGAGTGATTTGCTTTCTATCCAGAATCAGTTATCAGATTCATACGGCAGTCAGGCACAAGGTATTGACCTCGTAAATGGTAAGTTGGATGAACAGATTGCAAAGATGCAATCACTTGCTCAAGAAGAAGCCAAGAAATATCTGAATGAAGAAAAGTCCGGAATTGACAAAGCTCAATCTGAAATGAATAAGAATAGAGGTTACAATCTGGGAACTTTTTCAAATTGGGATATTCGTTCTAAAGATACAAAAAATACACTTGAAAAAGTAAAAGATATTGCAGATCAGATTAAAGGTATTGACTTTGGCACAGATGAACGTGGTCAGGGTGCAATTTTCAAATTTACGGGTAAGGCTGAGAATGCAGAAGAATCCATCAACAGCTTTATGGATAAAATCCGTGACTTGAAGTCAGAGATGCAAGATAATGGTCAGGATACCACATTCTTAGATTCTATTCTTGAACAGAGCAGTAAATCTCTGAAAAAGAATAAGGATATCTTAGATGAATATCAGGATATTAACAAACAGGCTCTTGAAGCACAGATGACATCTGAAGGATTCGGTAAAAACAAACCGGCTACTGTATACGATGATTATAAGAATGCAGTTGAAAAATATAATGATGCATTGACAAGTGGTGATACATCAAAGATTGAGAGTGCTGAATCAGCATTTAATAAAGTAAAAGAATCTGTTGACAGTGTGACTAAATCTTATCCAGAATTCAAATCTTTATTTGATGAAGTTGGTGAGAGTTTAGATAAAAGTGCAGTTAAAGCTTATGACTTCCAAAAAGCATTAAATGACTCTAGCATGAAAGATGTCGTGAGTCAATTTAAAGATTTACAGGATGTAGACTTGAAAGGAATTTCTTTCGATGACAAGACTACGGCAAAGGGTGAAGAAGCTTTAAAATCTGTGGTAGATAAAGCTATCGAATTAGGAGTAGTATCTGATGATTCCGCAGAATCAGTAGCAAAAGTAGTTGATATGCTTACTGAGATGGGGCTTACAGGTACTGTATCAGTAGATGCACTGAATGAGTCGTTCTCCAAGGCTCAAACATCTATTCAGCAGACCATGAGTGATTTGGATAGCATGAAGAGTATCATGGCAGAATCTGTGACGGGTTCTGGAATATCTGCGGATAATGTAAAAGCATTTAAAGAGATGTTTGGAGATGATGCAAGCAAAGCATTGGAACAGACTGCCAATGGTTATCACATCAATCGAAAAGCTTTAGAACAGCTACAGGAACAACAAGCGCAGGGGACAAAAACTGATTATCTTTCAGCGATCGCAGAACAGCAAGAAGCATTAAGAAAAGTTAATGAGCAGATGGCTAAAGCTGCATTTAATGGTGAAGATATATCTGGTTTGCAGTCACAGAGACAGAGCATCGAAGATAATATCTCTTCTTTAAAGGATTTAGCTTATCAGTATCAGACTGCGACCTCTGCCTTCCAGCAGTGGCAAGATGCTATGTCTGGTGGCGAAGAAGGAGATATGTATGATAGCATACAAGGCAATCTAGAATCAGCGGAATCCTTATACGAAAAAGGTCTGACTGGAACAAATAAATTCCGTGAATTCGTTGATCTTATGAGTAACAAAGATTTATCCAATGCTTCTAATGAAGACATCGTATCTGCATATGAAGAAGCTATACCGAAGATTAAGAGATACTTCACTGAAGGCCAGGAAGGTGCACAGAATTTCTTATCCGATATTCAGAATATCAACAAAGAATGGGCGCATATGAACGAAGATGGTTCATGGGAGATTAATTTTGGTGCTGGTAATGACCAAGAGATAGCAGATGCATTAGGTATTGATGTTGAAGCAGTTCAATCTATTATGCGTAAGCTTTCGGACTATGGATTTGATATCAATCTCGATGAGCCTGTAGCGTCTTTAGAGGAGCTTAAATCATCCGCAGAGTCGGCAAAAGAAGCATTAGACGGCATGAATGATACAAGTCTGGACGGAATTAATCTTGATGCTGATTCATTCAGTGCAGTGACAGATAGTATTGATAAGGTCAAAGATTATATCCAACAGGTTCAGGATTCAGACATTGAACCAGAGGTGAAAACAGAGAAACTTCAAAATGCTAATGCCATTCTGGAATATCTAGTTGAAAAACAACAGGAATTAGGTTCTTCAGATATCGAGATTGGTGTTAATATTGATGAAGTCAATTCTAAGATCACAGAAGCTCAGAGCGCATTAGATCAGTTCAAGAACAGTGATGGTGTTGTGGATTTGTCTGTTGAAGGAGCACGAGAGGCAGCAGACAACTTACAGAGTCTGCTATATCAAAAAGAAGCATTACAAAATTCTTCTGTAGTGTTAAATGTAGATGCAAGTCAGGTTGATGGTTCTGTCGGTAATGCAATATCAAAACTTCAGGAATATCAGACAGCAGTCAATAATCTGAACGCACAGACAGAATTACAAAAAACAGGAGTACAGATTGATACTTCTGACGCACAGGCTAAAGTACAGCAGTTAGCGTCTCAGATTCAGGGTATCGATGCAGAGACAAAAGCGAAGTTAGGATTGGATACATCCGAATTCAATGCAGCTTTATCATCAGTAACTAATACAAAGGTGGATGTTAAAGCCGGAGTGAACCTTGATACATCTTCACTTGGCACAATCCAATCTATGATTTCTGCCATATCTCCGAAGATGCTTGTAAAAGCGGGTGTTGATAAATCTCAGGTGGATGGATATCAACCTTCAGACAAGAATTCTAAAGTTAAATATAAGGTGGATTCTTCTGCTGTAGATGCATTTAAACCAGCAAATAAGAATGCAACAGTGACATATTCTGTCGTTGTTGCGGGACAGGTTCCAGGGGATAAGACCAGAACTCTTACCTATAATATTAAAACAAATGGAAGTGTATCTCCGGCAAATGGTACAGCACATTCTCTTGGAACAGCTCATGCAAAAGGAACTACAAATGTTAGTTCAAATGGCAACTGGGGACTCAGAAAAGATGAACCAAGAGCTTTAGTGAATGAATTAAAACCAGAGATTATTGTTCGGGATGGAGAACCGTTTATAGTCAATGGTGGAGATCCGGCATTCACAAGCCTAAAAAAGGATGACATCGTGTTTAACGGAGAACAGTCAGAAGCTTTGCTAAAGAATGGATATGTCACAGGATCGCACGGTAAATTAGCATATGAAGGCTGTGCCCATTCATTAGGTTCTGCATTCTCAGGTGGTACTGGTAAATTCAATGTAAAGAGTAGTGGTTCAAAAGCTAATTCCACATCGTCGAAAAAGAAAAACTCTTCTTCTTCAAACTCTTCAGGGACAAAATCAAGCGGTTCTTCAAACAAATCATCATCTAATAGTTCATCTGATTCTACCAAAGATAAGACAGAAGAAGTAATTGATTGGATCGAAGTGTATCTTAACGAGATGTCTCGTGCTACAGAGATTGCAGTGGATAATATTGATCGTGCTATTGGACTTGCCAGTAAACAAGCGAAATCTTATGAAGCAATAGGAAAAGTTCAAGAAGAAATCACCGCAAATCAAAGAGCAGCAGATAAATATTTGGCAAAAGCTAATTCTGTGAAATTAAATGAGACATATGCATCTAAAGTCCGTAATGGAACATTGGATATCGAAACAATTACGGATGAAGATTTCAAGAAAAAGATTGATGACTATAAGACATACTACAAAGACTATGAAGATTCATTAGACAAAGTACGTGACCTTGAAGATAAGCTGTCTGACCTTGCTGAGAAGAGATTAGAGATTATTGAAAAGGAATATGATGCGATTGTTGATATCAATGATGCAATAAAAGATGTCGTAGATTCTAAGATGGAATTAAATGATGCTCTTGGTACGGCGGTTGATAATGGGGATAATATCAGTAACCTTAATAAATCCATCAAAGCACAAGAAGATACTTATAATCAGTTGACTAAGAAGTTGAATGAATATCAGGCAGAAGTTAATTCTCAACTTAGTTCTGGATTATTGAAACAAGGTTCAGAAGCATATCAAGAAGCCATGAAGAATATCCAAGACTTTTCTGCAAAGATATATGATGCATCGAAAGAGTTAATTGAATTACAGGATAAATTGAATCAAATTAAAATCGACACGATTCAGAATGTAATAGATGCATTTGAGAGACGGACATCTAAACTGGACAAGTATGCATCACTATTAGAATCTCAGGATAAAGAAGTGCCGGAATCAGTATATCAAGAGCAGATAGATACGAATAATGCTCAGGTTCAAAAGAATCAAGAACAAAGGAATCTACTGTTAGAACAGCAGTCAGTATATGACGTAAATTCTAGCAGATATAAAGAATTAGCTGAAGATATTAATAAGTTAGATGAATCAACACTTGGACTTTTGGAAGATAATGAAAAGTTGAAAGATTCTATCTACGAACTTAGAATCAGTAATTTGGAGAAAGCAATTCAGGGGTATGATGATCTTGAAGATGAACTGAAAGATTTTCGCAGTTTGTTGAATGACGATGCATTTCTCGATAAGAACGGAGCAATTACTGATGAAGGACTTGTACAAATCACATTATTGTCGCAGAGCTTGGGGAATGTGAAGAAAAAGATTTCAGACCTTACGACAGGTTTATCTAAACTCACAGAGATGTATAATAATGGACTTATATCTTTAGATGAATACAATGATAAATCTTCAGAGTATCGCAAGGAAATTAGAAGTGCTACCTCAGATGTTAAAGATTATCAGGATTCTCTTGTGTCATTGTATACTGATGCTTTAAAAGCAGAAGTAGATGCACTTGATAAAGTCATAGATAAAAGACGTGAAGCATATAAGCAACAACGTGAGTATGCGGACTATCAAAAGAAAGTCAATTCTCAACAGAAAGATGTTAATTCGATTAAAGCTCAGATACAGGCTATGGAGAACAGCTCAGATGCATCTACATTGGCTCATGTTAAGAAATTGAAACAAGATTTGGCTGATGCTGAAGATGATTTGAATACAACTAAACAGGATCATAAGGACGATCTGATAGACCAAGGTTTTCAGAAATTATCTGATGACCTCAATCAGATGCTTGAAGATACCGAATATGAAATCTCACACAATGCCGATAAGCAGAATGAAATCATTCAAAGTATGCTTAATAAGCAAGTTGGAATGTATCAAGAAGCTTACAGTAAGATTAATTCTATCATCAAGAACACTGGTTGGGTTGGAAGTAATGACTTTAATAATAATCAGTCTCAGATGTCATCTCAGACGGGTGCACAGAACCAAGCGTCTAATGCATCTCAAACTCAGCAGACAGCAAACAGTAAACCATCTGGTTCTGCATCTGGTACAGATACAAGCGGAATCAAAGACAATGCTTCAAAGAACGATAAGATAACTGAAAATATTATGAAGCCTGAAAATACAACAAATAGACCTGTTGCAGAGCTTACAGTATCTAAGTCATCAGTATCTATTGAAGAAGGAAAGTCTACTTCTGTTAGTACGAAAATCAGACCTAATGATGCTGCCAATAAGAAATTATCTTGGAAGTCAAGTAATACTGCTATTGCTACAGTATCAAATGGAACGATTAGTGGTAAGAAGCCGGGTTCATGTCAAGTAACAGTATCTACAACTGATGGTTCTGGAATTTCTAAGACTATTGCTGTTACCGTTACAAAGAAGCCAGATCCTCCGAAACCAGCAATTCCTTCAAATAAAGGTGGAGATGGAGTACCTAGAGTTGGTGATGTTGTAACATTTAATGGAAAATATTACTACGATTCTTGGGGGAAAAGACCTGCCGGAAGTTTATATTCTGGTGTCAAGAATGGTGTTGTAATTGATAGCTATTCTAGCAGAGATTATGGCGGAAGTGCTAGATATACAGGAGATCTTAAAGTTCATATCAAATCTAGGGACGGAAGATATGGAGATTTAGGATGGGTAAGATTAAGTCAGATTAGCGGATATGCGAAAGGTACTCCGGGAGTTGACAGAGATCAAATTGCTATTGTGGATGAAGAAGGTCGTGAACTTCAGATTCCTAATGGTAAAGGTGGAAGAATTACAAAACTTGAAAAAGGTACTGGTGTAATTCCACATACAGCAACCGAAAAACTCATGGCTCTTTCTGAACAGCTTGATAACAATGGAAATATGATTATCAACGGTAGAACAATTGAAGAGTATGTCAATGATATGGCTAATATGCAGAGTATTGCTGTGCCAGATTTCAGTGATGTTACTGCTTCTGTTGTTAGTCAGTTAGAAGGTAAAGGTATGGGTAATGTGACGGTTGAGAATCATTATGATTCGTTGTTGACTGTAGAGGGTAATGTTGACAAAGATGCATTGCCTGGATTAGAAGATATTCTTAAGAGATCGTATGAATACACGTCTAAGCAGATGGTCAAAGAACTTCGAAAAGGCGGTATGCAGATTCGGAGATAATTAAGAGGGAGCAGTGTCACAACTGCTCTCTTCTATTATATAAAAATATGAAAGGATGGTGAAAATATTGTGAAAATAAATGGAATAAAACAGCTGACAGATGCAGTCTATGATAAAGCAAAAGAGATGAATCATCCTATCCGAAAGCATGAAACCTACTGGGCGATGAAAGCATTCATGGAAGTTATGGTAGATGTCATAAGAGAAGATGGATATTTGCGTATTTATGACATCTTAATATTAGAACGTAAATGGAAGAATGCTAAAACTTATGGTAATTTTGGAAGAGGTGTTGTGAGGAAAGAAGGAAAGTATGTTCCATCTATAAGATTCGGAAAGAGAATGAATCGTGTTGCACAGGAAAAAGCAGATGAAGGAGAAGAAGAGGTTGAATAATCAGAAAGTTGAAAGCATGATTTCATGTGCAAAAGAGAAAAAACTTTTGGTTGCATATGAGATCGCAAAAAGTGATATGACAGTTACAAGTGATAATGTCAAAAAGCTATGGATTGAATGGTATCCAGAAGACGAAGAGTATTTTAACAGACTTCCATATAAATGGAACGACTGCTATAACTGGATAAGCAAGTTCATAGATTTGCATCCGGCAAATAAGATTCCAAAATATATTATGAACCAGAGGACTAAGCAAAAGAAGCAACTGAATAAGAAATGTAAATTTGCTTATGAATCTGGTGCGTATGTAGTAATGGTCAAATCTAAGATCGAAGGTAGTCAACTTGCAAAGTATCTATTAATTCATGATTCTCTCAGAAGATATGGAAATTATGGCTCTCTGGTAACATATCTTAAATCTCAAAAAGAAAATCCAAAAATTAATGGGAAAAACGAAAATAATATTCCACTTAATATAGTAGAAAAAGAATAGTTTAAAAGAAGATATATTTGACGTGGAATCGAAATTTATTTTCGGTTCCAAATAGAATCTCTTTTAGTAAAAAGAATCTACTGTAGTAGCAGTATCAGAATCGTCAAAAATTGACGTTTTGTTTTAGGTGGTCTTACACAAAAAAGTCAAAAATTGACGTTTTTAATACTCAGGATGGAGAGTATAAGGACGGTGTAGAACTTGACTTATCAGTGTTCCCTGAATTAGAAGTCGATTGCGAAATCGAATCTGTTTGGGGAGAACAAAATCCATTAGAACAAATTAATATGGAAGATATATTTGAAATAGAGACGGCATAACAACCGTCTTTTATAATACAAAAATTTATTCAAATCTTATGGCAGTTATTCTACTGTCAATTTCCAAAAACAAAGGTCTGAGATGCGCCTTAAGACATCCGTTGAAGTCCCTAGCAGTCCGGGAGTAAACAATAGACTGCACTGATGCAAGGCTATGTTTGTGTCAGTTTATATGATTGGAGGACAAATGAAAAATGACAAAAATATTAAAAATAACAATGAAACAAAAATCTGTAAGTGCTGTGGGAGAGAACTTCCGTTAAGCAGTTTTGCTAAAAGTGGGAAAAAATATACTCGTAAAATTTGTAAGTCTTGTGAAAATAAACAACGACGGGAAAAGAGAGAAGATAATAGATTTTCAAATGGAATAGAGCAATATCTTTCAGATGATTCTATGCATATTCAACGTCAGTATAAGAAAATTAATCAAGATAGAATTTTGAGAAAGAAAATATCCGGGATAGATTTCTGTGCTAAAGATGAAAAATTTGTAAGACTTATGTATTACAAAGATGCGTGGATCAGTAATTACGGTAGATGTATCGTCTATGAGAACGGTGAGTATAGACTGCTTCGTGGCAGTATTGACAAATGGACAGGTGATACTATATACACTCTTCGCAAAGAAAGATACATTAAATATACTCAGACGTATGCATATAAGAAAATTAAAGTCACAGGGGATTCTCTAGTTGTAGAAAACTTTATTGTGAATTACGATATGGCGAATAATACCCGGATTTGGCATTTGAACAATGATATCTTGGATGGATATTATAAGCATTTATATCCAGTGACAGAAAAGCAGTATCTTAGATTAACAGAATTACAGGAGCAATCTTCAGAACCTTTACCTGAAGATGTGATTATGGATGTGATTAATGCAGTTGAGTATAAACAGGATGATTGGAATCCGTGGGACTATCACAGAGGATTATGTGGAATCGGTTATTCTGGTATGAAAATGAATCCAGAGATGCGTCATTCAGTTTCTTACTATAAGTGGAAGAACATGGTTCAAAGATGCTATGACAAAAAGGTACATAAGAAATATAAGCCGGAGTACAAAGATAAGTCTGTCTGTGAAGAATGGTTGAATTATTCAAATTTTAGAATCTGGTTTGATGAACACTATGTACCATGCAAGAATAATCAAATAGATTTAGATAAGGATTTGTTGGTACAGGGGAATAAGGTTTATAGTCCTGAAACGTGTGTATTCCTATTGCATTATCAGAATACGATGTTCGAGCGTAGTGCGAAAGATAAGATTTATGAAAAAGAAGATGGTACATTTGTTATTGGTGGAGGTAAAAAGAAAACATACGCAACATTGAAAGAAGCCGAAGACATTGTTTGTGAGAGAAATCAGAATCGTATAGAAAGTGTTGCAGAAAAATGCAAAGGTTCAATCCCGATGTGTGCCTATGAAGCAATGCTAAACTGGGATGTCCGACTTGCAATGTGCAGTTAAAAATAGAATATAGATTAAATTAACGGGTTCACTGGGATATTCCTAGTGAGCCTTTATCTTATCGTAAAAAAGAAAGAAGGAAATTACTATTAAAGAGATAGATATGAATGACCAGGAACTCTTGAAATATATGCAAGATAATAATATTATTGATATGGCATATGTACAAGAACAAATAGAAATGAAGAAAAGGAAGGATATTTTAAACAAACATCCATACAGAGTATGGTTGGCACAAGACGGATACTGGAAGACTTATTTTCCAAAAGCTGATGGAACAAAGCGTTTGATAAAGAAGAAAAAGCAAAACGATTTAGAGGATTGTATCATTGAATTTTATCAGAGCAATTCCATTGATTGTTCATTCAAAGTAAGATTTGAAGACTGGATTGAGCGTCAACAAAAATGTGGCAGATCAGATAATACAATATATAAGTATCAATGTGATTACAAAAGATTCATTAAAGGAGATACTTTGGAATTTATGAAGATTGATGAAATCACAGAGATAGAATTATCTGAGTATTTAACCAGATTATTAGATTCAAATACAGTGGTATATTGGAGAGCATTGAAAGATTTGTTTGGATACATAAACGGAGTATTCAAGAAAGCAATACGAGATAGAATTATTGCTGAAAACCCATGTGATTATGTCGACTTACCATTGTTCAGATCTAAATGTACACCCGATCGTGAGAAAACAGCAGAGGAACGTACCTTATCTGGTGGTGAAAGGAAAGCATTGTTATACAAGATCAATGATAGTTCCAATGTAGCAAGTATGGCTGTAGAGCTTTCGTTATATACAGGAATGCGAGTAGGTGAACTTGCAGCGTTAAAATGGGAAGATATCAACTATGAACATCGAACAATAAGAATCTGTCGTTCAGAAAAGAATAGCCGTTTGAAAAAGGAACGTTATATTTCTTCTACGAAAAATGATAAAATCAGAGTTATTCCATTGACAGATGAT
>ULUJ01050883.1_pt1 | contig 21890 bp, 17 predicted proteins | sample 1958381 | NCBI WGS metagenome assembly ULUJ01 (sample SAMEA4835757, study PRJEB28245) | human gut metagenome | biome: gut microbiome; material: fecal sample | place: Denmark | collected 2008 | reverse complement strand
AACATGGAGAAATTCGACACCATCAACGAAGAGCTGCGCCGCCACACATTAAAGGCGACATTCTTCTCCTCCATCACAAACCCCGCCACGCGCTTTGTAAACTCCGTTGTGTATGCGGCGGTCGCGCTCATCGGCGCTTTTCTGGCCGTGACCGGACAGGGTTTCACCATTGGTATGCTCTCCTGCTTTTTGAGCTACGCAAATCAGTACACGAAGCCGTTTAACGAGATTTCCGGCGTTATCACCGAGCTTCAGAACGCGCTCGCCTGCGCAGACCGCCTGCTTGAATTCCTCGACAGCGAAGAAATGTCTGCCGACCCCGAACTGCTGCCGGAGCACAGCGAGACCGCAAAAGGACAGGTCACGTTCGATAACGTTTGCTTCTCCTATACAAAAGACCGCCCGCTCATCCGCAATTTCAGCTTGGATGTACCGGCAGGCTGCCGCGTCGCCATTGTAGGCCCGACGGGCTGCGGCAAAACGACGATGATCAATCTTCTCATGCGCTTCTACGACCCGGACAGCGGCAGCATCAGCGTGGACGGCACGAATACGCAGACTATCCCGCGCCGCGCACTGCGCCGTAACTTCGGCATGGTCCTGCAGGAAACATGGCTGAAAACCGGCACTGTGCTCGATAACATCCGCATGGGCCGCCCGGACGCTTCCGAAGAAGACGTTATCGCCGCCGCAAAGGCCGCGCACGCACACAGTTTTATTGAGCAGCTGCCGAACGGCTACTATACGCAGATTGGCGAAGACGGCGGCAGCCTTTCCGCCGGACAGAAACAGCTTTTGTGCATCTCGCGCATCATGCTGACGCTGCCTCCTATGCTGATTCTGGACGAAGCGACGTCTTCCATCGATACACGTACCGAGCTGCGCATTCAGCGCGCGTTTGCCAAGCTGATGCGCGGACGCACCTCGTTCGTCGTCGCACACCGCTTATCGACCATCAAGGAATCTGATGTTATCCTCGTCATGCGCGACGGCAACATCGTAGAGCAGGGCGACCATGAATCTCTGCTTGCGAAAAACGGCTTCTACGCCGAGCTGTACCGCAGCCAGTTTACGGATGAGGAACAGCCGGTGGGTTAACGCACAAAAATGCAGCCTTCTCTATTCGAGAGAGCTGCATTTTTTATTTTCTGCCATACCGCACAAAGCTGCGTTCTGCACTTTGTGCGGTATTTTTTGAATATCAATATAGTGGAAGTTTTAGTCAATGCGTTTGAGGAAATCAAACGGCAAAACGATTATGATAAAGATATAGGCGAACCTTGCCCGGACTGCGCATGCGCAAACTGCGTGCGAAACGCCTTCGGTGCACAGCCGTAGCGCTCCGTAAATAAGCGGTAAAACCGGCTTAAGCTGTTAAAGCCGCATGCACCGCAGATTTCAATGACGGGCATGTCCCCCTGCAAAAGCAGCTGCGCCGCCAAAGACAATCGCTTGCCGTTGATGTACTCCGTCGGCGTCATGCCGATGTAGCGGCGAAACGACCGCGTAAGGTGCTCCTGCGACATATTTGCAAGCGCCAAAAGACACGGAAGACCTGTGGTGTAATTTTCGCGCCGCTCCATTTTTTCAAGCAGCTCCGAAAACCACGCAGGCAAAATCGCTTCCGGCGCGGGTGCTGTAAGAAACAGCTGCACCAAATACGGAAACAGGCTTAAAATGTAGCGGCACGCCGTTTCGTTATCGGCAAAGCGGTTCGTGTTCAAAAGCTTTTCCTGCACATCCGTTAAGGTGTGGCCGGAAAGCACACAATGTAACGGCAGCTCCGGCGTATCGAATATGGCGCGGTCAAGCTGCAAATAATCGCACAGCCGCTCAAACACCGTGCACGGAATACCGATATCGAGCAGCTCGAAATCCGCGTTGTTGAAAAAATCATAGCGGTGCACGTCCCTCGGGCGCATCAAAACGAACGAGCCCTCGGAAAGCAGCTGCGAGCGTCCATTCACGGCGTGGATGGCCCCGCCGTGCGAGACGAGAAACAGCTCGTAAAAATCATGCGTGTGAATTTTATACGTCGCCGGCACACCGCACTGGTGCAGAACGCGCGCACCCTCACCGGTGTGCAGATTTTCTTCGGAAAAATGCAGAAGTTCAACGTCGCTCATTCCGGTACCCCCTTTCTTCTGCTATTATAACGCGTCAAAAAAACGGAATCAAGAAATTTTAAATATAAATTGGGGAGGATAACGGTATGTTCAAGACCGATGTTCAAAAACTGCGCAATGCGTTGGAATTCACGCGCGTTTACAAAGAGAACGCAAACGACATTTACCTGCGTGAAGCCGCCTGCATGGATTTTCAGCTTCGTCATATCTTAGTGCCGATGGATAAAAACGACGGCATCGCGGGCCGCTATGAGCACGACTTTGTGGGCTTTTCCTCGCAGGTCGGCGGCATTTACACGTATTACTTTAACGAGCATGAATTTTTGAACGCATACATGGCTTGTAAGCAAAACGGTGAGATCACCGCTGCGGAGGACTACGCTTTGCAGGCTGTGCAGGCCTATTGGCACGAGGAAAACACTGCGCGCAAGGTTGAATTGGAATTTTCGAAGCGCTACGGCTATGTGCCGCCGAAAGCTTTTGCCGGTGCGGGCGTGGGCAACTGCGACTGCCGCGTGGCAGGTACAAACCTCGATTTTGAAAAGCTCATCCGTCTCGGCTTTGACGGGCTCGATCAGGAGATCGACCGCGCGGCGGAAGTGAACGGCGCGTCTTCGTTCTACACGGCTTTAAAGCTGTGGATTGAAAGCCTGCGCGGCGCATGCGAGCGTTACCGCGAACAGGCGTTGGAGCTTGCCGAAAAAGCAGAGGCCGAAGAAGCCAAAACGCGCTTTACAAAGCTCGCCGAAGCACTTTTAAACATTCAGCACAGCACACCGAAGACGTTCCTTGAGGGCGTGCAGCTGATGTGGATCTACGCTGTCAGCAGCGACATTATGAATTACAGCCGCATGGACGATTACCTTGGGCCGCTCTATGCCGCGGATATCGACGCGGGGCGCATCACGGAAGAAGAAGCCGTGCAGACCGTGCTGTATCTCTATAAGCACTTTAAAGAGATTAACAAGATCCATGACTGCCGCGTAATCATCGGCGGCGTAGGCAGAAAGCACCGGAAGGAAGCCGACCGCCTCGCCATCGTCATCATGGAAGCTTCCCGCCGCTTCCGCGAGACTGTGCCGCAACTCACCCTGCGCTATTACAGCGACATGGACGAGACCGTTTTCCGCAAGGCGATGGACGTGAATGCGGAGGGCACCACGTTCCCGATTATTTACTCCGATGAGACGAATGTACCGGCTGTGGAAAAGGTCTTTGGCGTTTCACATGAGGAAGCCGAGCAATATGTGCCGTTCGGCTGCGGCGAATACGTCATGGTCGGTTACAGCGTAGGCACACCGAACAACGGCATCAACGCGCTGAAAGCGCTGGAAATTGCGCTGCACAACGGCCTTGATTTCTACCAGAACGTTCCCTGCGGCGAAAAGACCGGCGACCCGGCGCAGTTTGATACCTTTGAAAAGCTGTATGCCGCCGTGCTTGCACAGCTCAAGCCGACCATTGACCGCTTTGCTGTACACAAATACCTCAACTATAAAATTGCGGGCGAAAACGCGCCGTATCTGCACCTCAGCCTGCTTTTGAACGACTGCATCGCGCGCGGCAAGGCTACGTTTGAAGGCGGCGTGCGTTACCTGAATGCTTCCAGCGAAATGTTCGGCATCATCAGCTGTGCAGACAGCCTGACGGCCATTAAAACGCTCGTTTACGACGAGAAGAAGCTCACTTTGCCGGAGCTCATCGATGTGCTGGATCACGATTTTGAGGGGCACGACGATATTCGCCGCATGTGCCTTTCCGCACCGAAATACGGCAACGACGACGACACGGCTGACGACATCGCAACGCGCCTTTTCACCGATATTGCCGACCTTACCATGGCGGCAGGTAAAGCTGCGGGGCTTGACCACTACAATATTGTCAGCGTCAACAACTCCATGAGCGCAGAATGGGGCAACTTCTGTGCGGCGTCTGCCTGCGGCAGAAAGGCCGGCAGCCCCATGGCAAACGCCAACGGCGCTTCTATCGGCGCGGATAAGTGCGGCATTACGGCGCTGCTCAACTCCATGTCGAAGTTTGACAATACAAAGCACGTGGGTGTTATCAACAATGTGCGCTTCACAAAGGAGCTCTTCAAGGGCTCTATGGATAAAGTAGAAGCCGTTTTAAAGGCGTTTTACGACAACGACGGCGTGCAGACGAACCTGTGCGTCATCGGCAAGGATGACCTTGAAAACGCCATGGTGCACCCGGAAAACTACCAGAACCTCCTCGTGCGTATCGGCGGCTTCTCCGCGAGATTCGTCACGCTGAATCCTGTTGTGCAGCGCGAGATTATTGAGCGTACGACCTACGGCGCGTAAGCGGAGGCCGATATGCGGGATCTTATTTTTGATATTCAACGTTTTTGCGTGTATGACGGGCCGGGCATTCGCACCACCGTGTTTTTCAAAGGGTGCAACATGCACTGTGCGTGGTGCCACAATCCGGAAAGCTTTTCAACCGATGCCGAGCTCTTGTTTCGCCGCGAAAAATGCACGTCCTGCGGAGCATGCACTGCAGTATGTCCGAACGGAGCGCATGAAATAAAAGCAAACGGCACACATGTTTTTGACCGTGCAAAATGCGCGGCGTGCGGCAAATGTGCCGAAGTATGTCCGAACGATGTCCTGGAGCTTTCTGGGCGCGAAATGACGGTGGAAGCCGTGATGAAGCAGATCGACAAGGACGCAAAATATTACCGCTCGTCAAAAGGCGGCGTCACCTTTTCGGGCGGCGAGGCTTCTTTGCACTTTGAACTCCTGAAAAAGCTGCTTACAGCCTGCCGCGAAAAAGGATACCACACCGCGCTGGAGACAAACGGTTTGATCTCTGCCGCACATTTAAAAGAACTGATACCGCTCACCGAACTTTTTCTGTTCGATTTTAAGCACAGCGACCCCGATTCCCTCAAAAAATGGGCAGGCGCGCCGCTTGCGCCGATCCTCGAGTCCCTGGCAGCCCTTGAGGACGCGCATGCGCATGTGTGGTTGCGCTGCCCGGTCATTCCGGGCGTGAACGACACGGACGCGCACTTTGAGGCGATTTGTGCGCTCAAGCATCAATATACCTGTATTGAAAAGGCCGAGATCATGGCATACCATGACATCGGCAAAACGAAATGGGACGCGCTGGGGATACCGTATTCGCTCGCCGCGCTGAAGACCGTTTCGCCGGAACAGAAACATATTTGGGAGACTAAAATAGCCGATTAGCGGCACTTTTGGGGATAAGAGAGGGAACGCTTCGTTCCCTCTCTTTGCTTTATCTCCCACATTTTTTCTAAACATTTGACAGATTTCCCGGAATATTGTATGCTATGGAAAACACCGCAGATTTTCCCTGCGGGACCACAAACATTAGGAGGTCACTTATGTTTTGTATATACTGCGGCGCCACCTTGCCGGAGGGCGCGAAAAAATGCACGCTCTGCGGCAACCCCGTTGTGCGCCCGCCGGAAGCCACTGCACAACCCGTAAGCGAACCGGAGTCGGAACCTGCCCCCGCGCCGGAAACGCCCACGGAGCCTGCCGTGGAAGACATCTCCTCAAATTCGACAGAGAGCCTCTCCGAAGCGGAGCCGACACCCGAAGCTGAAGATACCCCTTCAAACAGTCCGGACAGCGAAGATATTTACAGCCATTCCCCGACGGACTTCACGGAGGATATTTCCTCCGGCGATGCGCTCGGCGACAAACCTGAAGGCATGAAGCACGAGGGCACATTCACCGTTTCCCCCACCCCGGAGGAAAATTCAGGGCCGGAGCCGCGCGTGCAACCCATAGAATATACGTATAACGACGGCTACGCCTACGAGGAATACGACGAAAAGCCGAAGAAAAAGCGTTCTTTTAAATGGCTTTTCATCGTGCTTCCCATTCTCATCGCCATCGGCGCTACAATCGGCGGCATTTTCTGGTGGTACAATGCACCCATGCAAAAGCTCACCCGCGCGCTTGACGCTTACGATTATTCCGCTGCGGCGCAGGTACTTCCCACGCTTTCAAAGGACGAACTTGCTTCGGTCTCCGACCAAATGCAGGAATATGCCCAGACGGTCATCGACCGATACAATAAAAGCGAAGCGAACTACGACAGCTCCTATGAACTGCTCGACCGCCTGCAAAAGCTGTTCCCGAACATCGGTCTCGACGATCAGCTCGACGGCATTCAATCGCTGAAAGACTCCAAAGAGGCCTACAAAAACGGCAAAAGCCTGCAGGCACAGGGCGAAGACGGCCGCGCCATTACGGAATATCAGAAGGTCATTCACGCCGATGTGAACCACGACGACGCGCAAACGCAGATTCAAAACATCCGCACCGCGTACAAAGAAAAAGTGTTAAGCGATGCGCAGAGCCGCGTGGACGAGAAAGATTTTCTCGGTGCCGAAGCCATTTTGATGAACAGCGCCGATATCCTCGGCGATGATAAAGACATCCAGGCTAAGCTGGAAGAGATTAAGGACGCAGAGCTCAACAACTACGTGGAAACGCTGCTCAGCACCGCCAAAACGCTCGCGGACGACGGCGACCTGCCCGGCGCTGTTAACGTGCTGCAGGACGCCACACGCAGCGACAAGCGCATCGACGCGCAGATTGCCACCTACAAAAACCAGTATAAGCAAAAAATTCTCGATGCTGCCGCAAAGCAGGCCGGTGAAAGCCGTTATTATGACGCGGTGGAAACGCTGCAAAACGCCGACGACATCCTCTCCGGAGACAGCGATATTGCGGCTAAGATTGAAGAATACAAGGCGCTTTACCCCGTTTCGCTGACAGATCTTTCTCCAAGCGGCGGCGAAGATTGCAGCCAGAACTGGACAGCCTATGACGTAAACGGCAATGCGTACAGCAACGGCCTTAACTTCTCGCTGTACCCTGTCATTGCAAAAACCGTCTACACCGAATACGCCCCGAACGGACAATATAAGCGCCTGACGGGAACATGGGTCGTGGAGGGCGATACCTCCGATGATTTTATCGGCACGGTTCGCATTTATGTGGACGACCATTTGCAGTATGAAGTTTCCTCGCTCACGGTGAACAGCCCCGCAAGCGCGCTGAGCCTGAGTATTTCCGGCGCTTCCACCGTTCGCATTGAAGTGGAGGGCGCGTTCGCCTCGCTGCGTGCCGTCGGTTATCTGTACCTTGCAGATGCGAAATTTGAAAACTAAACCGCTATAAAAGAGATACCGCACAGGGTAAACTCACCTTGTGCGGTATTCTTTTGCGCAAAGCCTGCCGTGCGGTCTATGCACGTGCAGCTGATCCTTCCACAATACAGAAAAACTCTGTGGAAAACACAACGCGCATAAGAAACGGGATGTCCCTTTTTGGGGGACATCCCGTCTTACTTTGGCTTACGCCTTATGCTTTTGTTCCATCACACGTTTGCTGCGTTCTCGTCTTCGTCGTTTTCGTCCTTCTTCTTTTTGCAGAGGATCATAACAACGACCTGTACCAGCGCGATTACAACATGGAGGATTGTCCACTTATCGACGAAGATCATCGGCAGGGTCATGTCTTCGGTGAAGATGAAGACGATGATGGCAATCAGAGCCGGGATGATGCTGATGAGTCTCCAAAGGCCCTTCTTGTTCTTTTCGTACTCCATAACCTCTTTGCCGTTCTCATCGAGAACCACGTTGCCGTCTTCGTCTTCCAACGCCTTCTTTTTCTTGCCGATATAGCCGATGAGAAGGAGGATGGAAAGGAGGGTCGTCACGATGGTGAGGATCAGGTTGATGAGTGCCCAAGCGCCCGTGCCGAGACCTGCGAGCGGCGTTGCGTTATCTGCGATGTCTTCACCGTTTGCAAGCGGTGTTTCGTTATCGTTGATCGTTTCGCCTATTTCGCCGTCATTATTGCCATCGCCTTTTCCGCCGTTATCGCTCGGCGTTGTGGAAGGTGTGGCAGTCGGTTTCGGGGTGGGTGTTGCAACCGTAGCCGGAACGACCGGAGCTACCGGCGTCGGAGTAGGTGTTGCCGGGTTCGGGTTCGGATTCGGAGCCGGTGTAGGTGTAGACTCTTCTGTCGGAGCCGGTGTAGGTGTAGGCTCTTCTGTCGGAGCCGGAGTGGGTGTAGGCTCTTCTGTCGGAGCCGGAGTAGGTGTAGGCTCTTCTGTCGGAGCCGGCGTAGGTGTAGGCTCTTCTGTCGGAGCGGGTGTAGGTGTAGGTTCTTCCGACGGAGCCGGTGTAGGTGTCGGCTCTTCCGACGGAATCGGGGTCGGCGTGGGATTTGCTTCCCAAACAGCCTTCAGCACAACGTCCTTAGCCGGCATCGTGAACGCATCGTTCTCGATCGTAACCTCTTCGCTTCTCCAACCCGAGAACTTATAGCCCTCTCTGGTCGGGACCGTCTTTATAACCTCTACTGTTGCTTTGTACTCGTACTTGAACTCGTTGGTCGCTTCAGTCCACTCGCCGCCGTTGAGGTCGTACGTTACATTGTACTTGTTCGTGGTCTTCTCATACACTGCCACGTAAGTCTGGTTGCCCTTAACTTCCGTGTAGTCCTTATCCCAGCCCTTGAACGTGTACGTATACTGTGCATCTGCCGCCTTCGTCGGTTCAACACCTTCGAACTTCGGTATTGCTCCGTACTCGTAGTCCTTCTGGTCGATGAGCGTCGTTCCGTCTTCATCTACCCACGTTACCGTGTACGTCTTCACCTGCCAAACCGCATAGAGATCGTTATCGCCGTTAGCGTCGACAAAGACCGTAGCGCCTACTTTGTATGTAACCGTATTGCTGTCCGGCGTGGTTGCCCAGCCGAGGAACTTGTAGCCTGTGGGAGCGGTGAAGCCGACATAGTCACGCGATCTTACGGTTGCGGTCGTATTCTTCGGGTAACCTTTGTCTTCAAAGATCTGCGTGCTGCCCTCGAAATTATAATGATACGTAATCTTCACGGTTTGGGGCTTATTGGTGTAGACTGCCCTCAACGTGGTGTTCTTTGTGACGGTAATCTTATCGCCCGGGTGGATGAGCGTGCCGTCTTCCATTTTCCAAGCGAGGAAGTTTTCGGAATTTTCCGGCGGAAGTACGCGGGCGGAGCTGCCGCTTACATACTTCTGGTTATCCGTTGCTACGTTTTCGTTCTTGTCCTCAACGTATGTGACCGTGAAGCCATCCTTTGCGGAGGGGAAGAACGGGGAAATCGTAACGGAGCTGTAAAGCTCGGTATCTACATTGAACAGCGCGCCGTTGGTGGAATCAATCCAAGCAGAGGGCTGTTCCGGGAGCGTTTTAAGCAGTTCCTTAAACTTTTCGGAATCCGAAAGCTTTGTGCCGTACGGAATTTCAATCGTTACAGAATCTCCGTCCGCAGAGGCCGTCAGGTAAACCGTAGCTTCAATAACCGGCGCCTGCCACTTTGCATAGAGCGTAATGTTCTGTGCGGGCATCGTCTTGCCGTCGAAGACATATGCCGTGCCTCCGCAAAGCTCGTTATCATACCAGCCTGCAAACGTAAAGTTTGCGGGTACACCGGCCGGTTTTGTCGGGTTGTAGTTGACATCGGAAATATTCTGCTGATACTTGCGGCTAACCTCGCTATCCTTCGCACCGTTATTCATGAAAACGATATTGTAGGAATTACGATTATAATAGAACTTTGCGCCATCGTATGGCTTACGAATTTTCGTGCTTTTACTTTCATTAAGAGTAAAGCCTGTAATCGAATATCGATCTTCTTCGGTAACAGAGTCATCATATCCGTAAACCGTATCTTGATGATCCAACTCGTATCTTCCGCCGGAAACGGTTTCGAGATAATACGATGCAACCATCGTATGACTTGAATTTTGACCTCTCTGATAGAAAGTAGCACCATTGAGAGGCATAACATCTATACCTGCTTGCCAAGTATTGCCATTCTTAGAAACATTCCACGCGCTTTCCGGCTTATTCGGCCATCTGTCACAGATGACAGCTCCATATTTTGCTGTAATTCTAAGGCTTGTATCCTCTTCATAATAACTATGGCCAAACAAGCCGCCACTATGTCTGATGGTATAGAATTTCACATCGTAAACATTTCTCTTATAATAAACATTTACAATCGTGGAACCGTCACCGGCAATGGTTTTCTGCGTAATCGCCTGTGCGGTAAAGCCGGAATAAGATTTTGCTTTAGCATTCGTTGTGCTGTTTGTGGCGCCGGTCTTTTTTTCAATATCCATTGAGGAGTATTCGTCATCATTTGCATTTTCCTGCCAATGGATAACGGTGTATTTCGTTTCGGAATTGGCTTTCCAGTGTGCGGTGACCGTAGCTGTTTCGGAAACCGTTGTAACCGGTTTGCCGTCTGCGTCATACCAACCGTCAAACGTGTAGCCGTTGCGGGTGGGGGTGACCGTGTTCAGGTCAAGCGGCGTTCCCATCTGGAACTGCGGCGCCATGTAGTCGCCGCCTTTGGTATCAAATGTGACCCAGAAACCGGTTTTAACTACCGGGTAAACGTATGTATCGCCGGCTACAAATGTGATGGTTTCGGGGGTGTCGCTGCCCTGCGTGGTGCTCCAGCCGACAACGCCTTTTTCTTTGCCCATGGTGAGCTCGACTTTTGCGGTCGCGGCGTTCAAATCTGCTTCCGCAACCTTTTCACCGGCTACGCCTGCGGCGGTGTAATAAACCACCTGTGTACCGTCTTCATTCATGAAGTATACGTAGCTGTACTCCTCAAACTTCGCCGTAAGTTTTACGGTCGCACCGCCGGTTACGGAAGTAATTTTGCCAAAACCTTCAAAGAGATGGTCGCTTTCATCGTACCACCCAACAAAACGTGCATTGTCTTTTTTGGGTGCAGGCGGCTCGAGGAGCACTTCATCTTTGGCGACGGTCTGCTGCCACTCGGTCAGCTCCGTGCCATCTGCATCATAGAAACAGTAGGTATCGACCCTGGGCTTCTCGTCGTCCGGACGCAGCATAGTCATTGCAATGCCCGTTTCCGCGCTCTGTTTCGCCGGTGCAGTTTCCTCTGCACCTGCGTCGGGGGTCGCCTGTGCTTCCACTTCAACGGGAGCCGGGGTCTCTACCGGGGCGGGAGTGGGTGTTTCCTCCGGAGCGGGAGTGGGTGTCTCCTCCGGAGAAGCGGTCTCCTCGGGCGCAGGCGTCTCGTCAACGACCGGCGCTCCCCCCTGCATAACATCCCCTGTTGCAGTGTAGGTGTTTGTTTCCTCATCACTCATTGCAAACGCGCCCGTAGGACATGCCGAAACCAGCATACATGCGCTCAGCAACACGGCGATGATCTTCTTTTTCATAGTGTTTTCCTCCAATCCTGTGATTTGTCCGTTTTATAACAAATATGGATTCCTAAATTGATGTGTGTTACTGTGCCAAAACCGTTTCCATTTGGATGAGCAGCTCCAGCACACTGCGGAACGCGGCCTCTTTGCCGCCTTTTGTCCACCGCAGTCTCCCCTGCCAGCTGTAATTCTGGCGGAACAGGATGTCCAGTTCAAACGTGGGTGTTTCCGTACATTTTATGGGAGAAGCTTTCGGTGCGCCGCCTGTATCCAGCTGCTCTTCCAAAAGCAGGATCAGGCGTGAAAGACTTCGGAATAGGGTTTCCTCCGGGAACGTCCCGCCGGAGACCCTGCCGCGGATGACACCGTCCTCCGCTTCATCCACAAAGATACGGAAGGTCTCTGTGCCGATCGGTAGCATACGATTTTCTTTCACCTAACCCCTCCCTTTTGTATTTTGTGATTCTATTTTACACAAAGGTGCTATGAGAACGCTATGATTAAGAAGTTTTTTCATAGAAAAACGACCTATTTTCTCATAAAAAAAGAAAATAGGTCGTAGTTTTTTTGTTAACTGCGCTGCGTCAACCGGTTTATTTTTTCAGGTGACGGTTTTAAGCCTTTCGTCGCTCCGTTTTCTCCGTTGCTTTTTCTTCTGCGCTCATATGTATGTGGCGCAGGTCGAGCGATTTAAAGGTGTAGGCCGCACCGCTTTTCGGGTATTCCTTTTGGAACCGATTGAACACACGGCGGGAAACGAGCCCGCCGTTTTCGCCGGTCGCACCCGGCAGCAGCACCCAAAACTGGTTTGCGCCCACCTTTGTGAACGGGTCGCCCGCGCGCAGTTCGTTTAAAAGCGTTGCCTCCATCTGCTTCATATATACGGCGCGCTTTTCCGGGTCTACCGAGCGGTTTGCAAGCCGCACAATCATCAACGCCGCAGGGGTATCGTTTCGGCGCATCTCGCGCACCTGCAGATTTACAATCTCGCGGAAAACGTTGTTATCGCAGCAAAACGCACCGGTTTCCTGTTCTTTTTCAAGCAGGAACGTGTGAATATCTTCTTCACTCGTCTCGCTGCCGTAAAGCTCCTGCACCGCAAGCGCCTTCTGCGCCTCCAGCTCCGCCGAAGGCGAAACACCGTAGACCTCCCGGTACAGCGAAGCGATATAATCATAGTGTTCCAGCGCTTTTTTCGGGTTTTTGTTTTTTATGAGCGCCTGCATCAAAAACACGCTGAATTCCTCTGCGGCGGGATCTAAACGGATAACGCCCGTGCAGAGCTTTTCCGCATCCGTAATGCGTCCGAGCTTCAAAAGGCGATCCACCGCCGCGCGACATAGGCGCGTATAAAGCGAGCGATAATACGTGTTGAGGTTGATGCACCAGAACTCCGCTGCGCTTTCCGTAAGAAAATCGCCGGTGTAAAGCGCCACGGCTTCCTGCGCCAGGGCAACCGATTTTTCCATATCTTCTTCGGCAAGCGCTGCCTTTGCAAGTGTTTCAAATTGCTCCACGTCAAGCTGCGTCTCGCGGTCCGGCGCCCAGCGATAATAGCCCTTTTCGTTATGGATTATAACCTTTGCGTGCGTAAAGCCGAGCTCTGCCAGCGCAGCCCTTGCGCGGCTGACATTATTTTGCAGCGTGCTTAACGGGTTATCGTTTTCGGCTTCCGGCCACAGCAGGTCAATGAGCTCCTGTGCGGAAACACCGCGGTTTCTGTTCAGAATAAGGTATGCCGTAAGCGTCCACAGTCTTCTGGAACGTCCCGTGAGGCTCACAGCGTGCGGAACCTCCATACCTTCCTGCTTTAAGGTAAACTTGCCGAACATGGTCACATCGATCTTCGGCACAACCTGTATCGTTTCACCGTTCTGTGCTTCACACGGCAGCCCGGTGGTTTCAATTTCTTTCGCTGTTCGACTCATGAACGGTTCATCTCCCTCTTTCAGAAATAACGGTTCAAAATATCACCCCGGCTATTGCGAAAAAAATAATATTCCGAACTTGTTCCTTTTATAAAGTATAGCACGCTTCACGGCATTTGTAATCCACCGAAAGGTGGAAAATGCGATTTTTCTCATAAGAATTTGCTTTTTTGTCGGAGAAAATACCTTTTTTGGCGAAAGGTCACGCTAAAAACTATGACTTAAAGTAATTGCAGACGTTTTTGCATCGTCTCATAGTTCGTGCAGTAATAAAGCGCCGTCTCCTCTGTGATGCGCTTTTGCCGTACAAGGTCCGCAAGCGCCATGTCCATGGTGCGCATACCCTGCGCCGCGCCGGAAGCGATGGCGGCATCGAGCTGATGCGTTTTGCTTTCGCGGATCATATTGCGTATCGCGAGTGTGGAATACATGATTTCAAACACCGGGATGGGTGTGCCGTCTACGCCGGGCACGAGCTGCTGACTGATGACCGCCTGCAAAACCATGGAAAGCTGTAAGCGGATCTGCGCCTGCTGGTTTGGCGGAAATGCGTCGATGATGCGGTCAATCGTATTCGCCGCGCCGGTGGTGTGCAGGCTCGAAAGCAATAGCTGCCCCGTTTCGGCGGCGGTCATCGCGACCTCCATTGTCTCTTTGTCGCGCATTTCGCCGAGCAAAATCACGTCCGGGCTTTCGCGCAGTGCACTGCGCAAAGCGGCGACGTAGCTCGGGCAGTCGCAGCCGATCTCACGTTGGCTCACAATGCACTTATCGTGACGATGAATGTACTCTACCGGATCCTCGAGCGTCAGAATATGTCCCGTGCGCGTACGGTTGATCTCGTTGATGATACACGCGAGCGTTGTGGACTTACCGCTGCCCGCTGAGCCCGTAACGAGCACGATGCCTTTTTTCATCTGTGCCGCGCGCATGACCTCCGGCGGAATGTGCGCTTCTTCGGCCGTAGGCAGACCGAAGCGGATGACGCGCACCACGGCGGCAATGCTGCCGCGCTGGCGGAACAGATTCACACGGAAGCGTCCCGTACCGCTGAGCGAGAACGAAAAATCGTCATCGGTCGCACTGCCGTTTAAGCAGTGCGGCTCACGCGCGGCAAGGCGATAGATTTCCGCTGCGAACGCTTCGGTCTTTTCGGGCGTGAAGGCGCCGTCCGCCGTTTCACGCTGCTGTTCGCCGCGCACCTTATACGTCAGCGGCAGGCCCGCCACCACGAAAATATCGGAAGCGCCGCGCTCCACGGCACTTTTCAAAATTTCAGTCATATTCATTGTACTCCGCCTTTCTTACCCGAGGTTCAGGGAGTCATCCGGCTGCCAGCGCGCTGTGCAGCGCCATTTTGCAATCTCATAGCTGCCGTTTATCTTATTTAAGCAGATCTCAAGCTGCATGTTGCCGCGCGTGATTTCCGTTTTGAGCGTGGTTTCGGTCTCTTCCGTGTTTTCCGGCAGATCTCCCGCGCCCTTTAAATACGCATCTGCTTCGGAAAGCCAGTCTTGCCCGGCGTTTTCGCAAGCATACAGCACTTCCACGTGCTCGCCGTAGCGCTCTGCGGCACGGCGATCGGATACGGCAGAGGACACCGTAAGCACGCCGAAAATGGCGACGCACAGCACAACGACCGCGAACAGCACCGCGATGCTGCCGATGCGGAATCGATTTCGGCTCATGGCGTTTCCTCCTTCGGCTGGTAGCACCGTACATTCAGCGCATAAATTTCTTTATCCTGCTCCGCCGTGTACGCCATGATTTTCCCGGCATACAACGCTCCCGTTTCGGTCTCGGCGGCGGTCACTTCGGTTTCTATATAATAGTAAGCGTCCGCTTCCGCACAGCTTGCCATATCCTTTGTGAAATATGCTATTTCGCCGTTTTCGGGGATCTCTCCCGCGCGAAACTCCTCTGCGGCGCTGCGGCACAGCGCAATGCCTGCGCTTTCCCTCGCCGCTTCATCGCTGATGACGGCTGCGCGCAGAAACACGCACGCAATGACACCGCAGCACGCGACAAATGCCAGAACAAACACAAGCAGCGGGGTCATAAAGCCCATGCGGTGGTGCGTTTCACTGCGCTTTTCCTCGTAATCTATCATGCCGCGCCACCTCCGTCACAATACGCGCCGGCGGTCATGCCGTCCGCAGTGATCGTTAAAAGCCCGTTTTCCGAAAGCTCGGCTTTAAACGTTTTAAGGTCGCACAGCTTTTCGGTGTTATTGGGGTCGATCTCCGCCGTGACCCGCGAAAACTCCGTGCGCAGCGCGTTTTCATATAAATAGATGCGCGTTTCGAAGTCGCTTTCCGGCTCGCGCAGGCACACCGCCGGGCCCTCCGGGCCGTCGATCAGGCGGATGTTCCCTTTGCCGCCGCACGCTGCCGTTTGGCTTTGAATATACGAAAGCGCGCTGCGCTGCTTTGCGTGTGCGTCGCGGGCATCCATCGTATCGGAATACAGCCGCGCGCCCGCAAGCGTCAACACCAAAAGCGATGCGATGAGCAATGCATACAGCAGAAGCAGCATCAGAGAAGTACTGTTTCTCTTTTTCGGTTCCGTCATGCGCCCTCCTTATTCCTCACCGCGCACCAGCACCTGAACGGTCGGCAGCTGGTTATCGGCGAAAACCTCGTATGTCACGATGTATTCTTTCTTATTGACCGTAAGCCCGTAGTGCTTTTCCAAATATTCAAGGCTTTCCGGGTATGCGCCCTCTAAGGTGTAGCACTCCACGGCGCTGCGCAAAACGGCTTCACGCACGGCGGCACGGCCTGTTTCGCGGATATCCTCCTGAAAAACCGGCACGCACACCGCGGTAAAAAGTACCGCAAGCACCAGAATAAGCCCGACCGCGAAAAGCCGGAAGCTTACTTTTCGATTCAAAATACCCATAACTTTTCCCTCAGATTGCGCTCAAAATGCCGAGCAAGGGCAGCATGACGCTTAAAAGCGTCAAACCGACAGACGCGGTGAGAAATCCGATCAAAATCGGCTCCGTGCGGTCGATGACGCTGCACAGCCCGTTTTCTGCCTCCTGCGCCGTGCGGCGCGCGAGGTTTTCCGTCACCTGCACGAGCTCGCCGCTCCGCGCACCGCCAAGCAGCATTTTGCCGTACATGGCGGGCAATATCTTTTGGTGCGCAAACGCCGTCGCAATACCGATGCCCATCTGTGTTTCTTCACGGCATTTTTCAAGCGCTTCGTGCAGCTTTTTGTGGCGCGTCTGCTCGATGCACAGCGCAAGCGCACTGTCTTCATCCGTACCGCTCGCAAGCAAGGCGGAGAGCGTGTCCATCACCTCGGAGACCGCCAAGAGCCACGCAGCTTTGCGCGTGAAGCGGCTCGTTTCCATTGTATTTCTGAGCTTTTCCCGACCTTTATCGGAGCGCATAACAAACGACAAAACGAGCAAAACGATGCCCAAAAGCCCCGCAAACACCAAGCTGATGCGCCCGATGAGCGTCGCCGCGAGCACATAGGCATAGGAAGATGAAAGCAGGCTGCCCGTTAAATTGTCGTACACGCGCTCAAACATGGGCAGCACGGCAAAAACGAGCACCGCCAGCACACCGCACATCATCAGCATCAAAACGGCCGGGTATGTAAGGGTGCTGCGCAAACGGTCGTATAGCGCGCTTTGGCGGTCATAGTGGTCTGCAAGGCGGTCAAGCGCTTCGTCCAATCGGCCGGAAAGCTCTGCCGTGCTAAAAACGCTCAAGGCGTATTCCGGGAAAACGCCGGTCTTTTCCGCCGCTGCCGAAAACGTCTCGCCCGCCGCAACCGAAAGGCTGATCTCGGTAGAAGCCTGCCGCAAGGCGGTGTCCATGCCGTCTTCCTCAAACAGGGAAGAAGCCTCCGAAAGCGACGCGCCGGAGCGCAGCAGCATTGCAAGGCTGCTGCAAAATGCGCTGAGCTGTTCCTGAGTCAAAAATTTTTCTGCCATGTTCCTCGTCCTTTCGCTTTTCCTTTAATAAGTGAACCGCGTTGTGTATTCCGAATCGTTTTGAATCTCCCCGGCGGGCATGCCGCCTGCGGCAAAGGTGATGTCCACCCGCTGCCACTCATCCGCTTTTGCGCGGATCTCCACGGTGATCCACCCCTCGCTCTCCACATAAAAGCTGTTCCACGCGTGGTAGGTCTCCTCACCCACATAACCCGTGATGAGCTTGCACGGAATGCCCTCGCTGCGCAGCATGGCGGCGGCAAGGCTTGCATAATCAAAGCATATGCCCTTGCCGGTCTTTAAGGTCTCATCCGGGGAGGGCAGGTAGCCGTTCTGCACGGTCGCCGCTTTTTCCGTATCGTATTGGATATTCTTCACCATGTAGTCATACACGGCGGCAGCAATGTCCGCATCGGTGGTGCAGCTTGCGGCCAGCTCTTCCACCTTTTTGATGCAATCGGAGCTTTTGTTGTAATTTACCATCTGGTTCGGGCGCAGGTACGGCTGAAATTCATCTTTTAGCGTCACGTCGCGGTCTTCGCTCCCGATGCATGCGTATTTGCTGTCGCCCACCTGCTCCATCAGACGGAACGTGTATGTGCCGTTTCCCATATTGAGCGGGAAAAATGTCGCAGTGCCGTCGTTCGGCAAGTCATAGTTATATTTATCCTCGCCGCAGACAATCTGTATTTTTAATCGCGTATCGCTCTGCGCTTTTACGCCGATGATGCCGCCTTCAAGCTGGGAAAGGTCAATCTCTCCGCTGCCGAACGCGGTCGCTTCATCTTCGTTGAAGACGGAATCCCGAAAAGCGGGGACCTCGTAGGGCGCGGCGTTGCTGTCCGTGACATCGCCCGCCGCCGGCTTGGCGTCGTTTGATGCCGTGCCCCGCGCCGCACAGCCGCAAAGCAGCAAAATAAGCGCCAGCGCCGCCGCTAACAGCTGAATTTTTTCTTTCATGCCGCACCCCCTGTCTTTTCTGTGTATACTAAATATTATTTTATCTTGTTTTTGTCTTATACGCAAGCCCTGTGCAAAATTCTTCTGCATGGCTTTTTCCGTCGATTTTTTCAAAAAAATGCGCTCCAAACTATTGACATTATATATATAATGTTGTAGGCATAAATTTTACCGTTTTCTGAGAAATTCCCGCATGTTTCGCGGTGTTTCTCAAAAAGCAGAAGGAGTAATTTAAATGAAGAAATTCATGTCTTTCCTGCTTTCTGCACTGCTCGTTCTCTCTCTTGCGGCGTGCGAAAATAACGGCGGTGCCAGAAACAACGATTCCGAAAGCAGTGTGAGCAGCACGGCTTCCTCCGAAGCAGAGTCCTCTGCGGCCTCACAACGTGGAACGAGATTACGAAATCCGATACCGTTACACTTGAGTTTTAAGCTTTAACCTGTATCCGAGCGCCTTGCGGCTGTTTACACAGCTTGCCGGGCGTTCTTTTTGTTTTTCCGAAATTTTGGCGCAGGAGTTTTCCACGAACACATTGACAAACCGCGCAAAAAAACGTATGCTTATATATAGAGTTATATCTAACTTAGAAAGGAGCGCTTGCAGATGACGTATACCATTAAGGAAGCCTCGGACATCACGGGCATCCCGGCGACCACGCTGCGCTATTACGATAAAGAAGGCATCCTGCCGTTTTTGGAGCGAAAGGAATCCGGCCACAGAATGTTTTCCGAACAGGATCTTTCCATGCTGCGCATTATCGAATGTTTAAAATGCACGGGCATGTCCATTAAAGATATTCGCCAGTACGCGGTGTGGGCACAAATGGGTGACTCCACCCTGGAGCAGCGCTACAACCTGTTTCTTGAGCGCCGCGAGGCCGTTATGGCACAAATCAAGGAGCTTGAAGATCAGCTTAAAGTAATCGATTATAAGTGCAAATACTACGAGGAAGCCATTGCCGCCGGTACGGAAGACATCCACAAGCACAAAACAGGCCACTGCTGCGACGATGAAAAAGAAAACAAAAACGCGTAAGTTCCGCAAAAACCAAGGGCACGGAGTTTTAAAACTCCGTGCCCTTTTGTTGTATAAGTCATAACCACACCTAAAAGGAGTGGTTATGACTTTTACTTTATTTCCTTATTTTAGCCCTGCACAGACCACGTGATGCCCTGCGGGGTATCCTTCACAACGATATGACGTGCGGCAAGCGCATCGCGAATCGCGTCGGCAGTTGCCCAGTCCTTTGCCTTTCTGGCTTCCGTGCGCTTTGCGATGAGCGCTTCAATCTCCGCGGCTTCCTCGGCGGTCATGCCCTCCGGCACAGCGGACTTCTGCGCATTCTGCTCCTCGCGCAGCGCCTTTGCAGCTTTCAGCAAGCCGAGGGACAACACTTCGTCAAACTCCTTGATGAGCGCAAGCTTGTCCGCGTCGGAAAGCTTGGCTTTCAGTACGTTGTACAGCGCTGTGAGTGCCAAGGACGTGTTGAGATCGTTTTCCAGCGCCGCGCGGAACGAGGCACGCAGCGGCTCCATGGCAGCTTCGTCGTGCTCTCCCTCATTTTTCAGCGCTGCAATGCGGGAAACGAGCTTTTTGTACGCCGTGGCGGTGTTGTCAAGGCTCTCAAACGAGAACGTCAGCGGCTTTCTGTAATGGGACTGTAAGCAGAACATGCGGTATACAAGCGGCGCGTAGCCCTTTTCCTCAAGCAGCGAGACCGTGAGAAAATCGCCCTTTGATTTGCTCATCTTGCCGCGCGCGTCCAAAAGGTGCAGCACGTGGAACCAGTATTTGCACCACGGGTGGCCGAGATACGCTTCGCTCTGTGCAATCTCATTCGTGTGGTGCGGAAATGCGTTATCGATGCCGCCGCAGTGAATGTCGAGGTATTCGCCGAGGTACTTGATGCTGATGCCGCTGCACTCGATGTGCCAGCCCGGGTAGCCCACGCCCCACGGGGAATCCCACTTGAGCTCCTGGTCGTCAAACTTCGACTTTGTAAACCACAGTACGAAGTCGCTCTTGGAGCGCTTGTTTTCGTCCTCTTCCACGCTGTCGCGCACGCCTACGGCGAGGCTCTCTTCCTCCATGTTGCCGAAAACATAATAGTTTTCGAGCTTGGAGGTATCAAAATAGACGTTGCCGCCCGCGATATACGCATAGCCCTTTTCAAGGAGCACCTCTACCATGTGGATGAATGTATCGATGCAGCTCGTCGCCGGAATGACGATCTCCGGGCGCTTGATGCCAAGCTTTTCGCAGTCACTGAAAAATGCGTCGGTATAGAACTGCGCAATCTGCATGACGGTCTTGTGCTCGCGGCGCGCGCCCTTGAGCATCTTGTCTTCGCCGGTGTCGGCATCGCTGGAAAGGTGGCCGACGTCCGTGATGTTCATGGCGCGGGTCACGTCATAGCCGAGGTAGCGCAAGGCTTTTTCCAGCATATCCTCCATGATGTACGAGCGCAGGTTGCCGATGTGCGCATAGTGGTACACGGTTGGGCCGCAGGTATACATTTTGACTTTGCCGGCTTCGTGCGGAATAAATTCTTCTTTTTTCTGTGTTCTTGTGTTATAGAGCTGCATACAGGTCCGCACTTTCTGCTTATACTTCTTTTTCTTCCTTATTCTTCTCCGCTTTCTGTGCGGTCAGCTTGCTTTTTTCTCTGCGGCAGCTGTTCAGCTCGCCGTGCAGGCGCTCAATTTCAAGCCGCATGCGGCACATTTCCTGCGCCACCGGGTCGGCCACGTGGATCTGATCCAGCGTGCTGTTGTCCATCACACGCTTGCCGCCCACGCGCACGATGCGCGCCGGTACACCGACCGCCGTTGCGTTATCGGGCACGGCATCCAGCACCACGGCACCCGCCGCCACACGGGCGTTATCACCCACGCGGAACGGCCCCAGCACCTTTGCGCCCGCACCGACGAGCACGTCATTTCCAAGCGTCGGGTGACGCTTGCCCTGGTCTTTGCCCGTGCCGCCGAGCGTCACACCCTGATACAGCGTGCAGTTGTCACCGATAACGGTGGTTTCGCCGATGACGACACCCATACCGTGGTCGATGAACAAATTTTTGCCGATCGTTGCGCCCGGGTGAATCTCTATACCCGTTTTGCGGCGCGCGCGCTGCGAGATATAGCGCGCGATAAATTTCATATTATGGCGGAAAAACCAGTTTGCCTTGCGGTAAGACCGCACCGCCTTGAAGCCGGAATACAGGAAATAAACCTCCGCACGGCTGCGGGCGGCAGGATCGCGCGCCATCACGGCGTCAAGCTCCGCCTTTAATTTAGAAAACATGACGTAAACCTCTCCTTAAAAACAAAAGCCCCGAGCGCACAACATAGGCGCTCGGGGGCGAAATGTACCAAAACATTCATGATACAATAAATCCGCGGTTCCACTCCGGTTTATCACTCAAACGGCGTAACGTGCCGTACCCGTATGCGGCTCACTTTCGCTCACCGCATCCGCTCGCGAATGCACTTCGCCCGGCTCTTTTCTGCGGCGGCTTTCAGCCCATGACCTCCGCTCTCTATCGACTGCCCCCGGGGTACTCGTTCGGTCTCAGCGTTTGCTTTATGACAGTATTTTAACACAGCCCCTTTAAAAACGCAAGCCCAAAGATCACCTCTCCGCGCCATTTTATGCGGCTTTTTTCTTTTGGT
>ULUJ01009298.1_pt1 | contig 22248 bp, 18 predicted proteins | sample 1958381 | NCBI WGS metagenome assembly ULUJ01 (sample SAMEA4835757, study PRJEB28245) | human gut metagenome | biome: gut microbiome; material: fecal sample | place: Denmark | collected 2008 | reverse complement strand
TTCCCTGCTTAACGGCTTTCCCGCCGTCAATCACGGCGTCGCGGGCTGCCGTATGCTCATTGAAGCATTGAACACTCCCATTCAGGTGCGCCACGGCACACCCGATGCGCGCCTTTTGACCGAAATTGCCTATGCGGGCGGTTTCACAAGCTATGAAGGCGGCGGCATTTCCTATAACCTGCCCTATGCAAAGAGCGTCCCGATGGAGGAGACGATCCGCGATTGGCAGTATGTTGACAGGCTTACGGGCATCTACGAAGAAGCGGGTGTTTCCATTAACCGTGAACCCTACGGTCCGCTTACGGGAACTCTTGTTCCGCCCTGCGTATCCCATGCGGTTGCGATTATTGAGGCTTTGCTTGCGGCAGAGCAGGGAGTTCGCAATATCACCGTCGGCTACGGCCAATGCGGCAACCTTGTTCAGGATGTTGCGGCGATCCGCACCCTTGAAGAGCTGACAAACGAATACATGCATAAATACGGCTATGATGATGTTATCATAACCACGGTTTTCCATCAGTGGATGGGCGGTTTCCCGCAGGACGAAGCGAAGGCATTCGGCGTTATTTCCTGGGGCAGTGCAACCGCTGCACTCTCAAAGGCAACAAAAGTCATCGTCAAAACTCCGCACGAGGCGGCGGGCGTTCCCACAATGGAAGCAAACGCACAGGGTCTGCGCTGCACAAAGCAGGTCATCAGCATGCTTTCCGACCAGGTTTGCACCGCAGCCAACCTTGAGGAAGAAAAAGATATTATCCGCAGAGAGACGCGCTGCATTGTCGATAAGTGCTTCGAACTGGGCGAAGGCGACATCGCGATAGGTTCCGTTCGCGCTGTGCTTGCGGGCGTTCTTGATATTCCGTTTGCACCTTCCCGCTACAATGCGGGCAAAATGCTTCCCGCACGCGATAACGACGGTGCGATCCGCATTCTCGACATGGGTGCGCTGCCCTTCACCGATGATATCAAGGCGTTCCACCGCGCAAAGATCGAAGAGCGCGCAAAGGCCGAAAAGCGCAATGCAACCTTCCAAATGGTCATTGACGATGTTTACGCGATCAGCAAGGGCCGTCTTGTCGGAAGGCCGCAGGCTCTCCGCAGATAAACGGACGCGAATCGGCTTCGGCTGAAAATGCACGGCGGCGCGGAATGCTTTCGTGCCGCCCGAATACTTAAATTTCTTTTTTGAAATAAATTTTTGAAGAATTGAAAGGATACTTTTATGAAAATTATCGATGTTATCTGCTCCGCAGGCAGAACAGGCTTCTATTTTGACGATCAGCGCGCCATTAAAGCGGGCGCAAAAAGCGACGGCGCCGCATACGTCGGCGAACCCAAAACCCCCGGCTTTACCTCCGTTCGTCAGCCCGGTGAGTCCATCTCCGTGATGCTCGTTCTTGAGGACGGCCAGATTGCATACGGCGACTGCGCTGCCGTTCAGTACAGCGGCTGCGGCGGACGCGATCCCCTCTTCCTTGCAAAGGACTTCATTCCCGTTATCGAAAACTATATCAAGCCCGAACTCGTCGGCAAAGAGGCGGACAATTTCCGCGCACTTTCCGAAATGGTCGAATCCATCCATGTTGACGGCAAACGTCTGCACACCGCAATTCGCTACGGCATGACCCAGGCGATTCTTGACGCTGTTGCAAGGTCCACCGGCAGAATGATGTGCGAAGTTGTTGCGGACGAATACGGCTGCACCATTTCCGACAAGCCCATTGATATTTTCACCCAGTCCGGTGACGATCGCTACACCAATGCGGATAAAATGATTATCAAGGGCGCACAGATTCTGCCCCATGCGCTTATCAACAACGTTAAGACCAAGCTCGGCGAACACGGCGAACTGCTCGAACAGTATGTTGCATGGCTGCGTGACCGCGTGCTTCAGCTCCGCACGGATGAAAATTACAACCCGATTTTCCACATTGACGTATACGGCACAATCGGTGCCGCATTCGGCAATGATAACTACAAGGCAATGGCCGATTACATGGCGCGCCTTGAAGAAGCCGCAAAGCCCTTCCACCTCCGCATTGAAGGCCCCATGGATGTTGAAGACCGCGAAAAGCAGATGCGCGCGCTTGCAGCAATCACCAAGGAACTTGACGACCGCGGAATCAACGTTGAGATCGTTGCGGACGAATGGTGCAACACTCTTGAGGACATCAAGTACTTTGCCGACAACAAAGCGGGTCACATGGTTCAGATAAAAACTCCCGATCTCGGCGGCATCAACAACACGATCGAAGCTGTTCTTTACTGCAAAGAAAAGGGCATCGGCGCATACCAGGGCGGCACCTGCAACGAAACCGACCGTTCCGCACAGGTTTGCACCCAGTGCGCAATGGCAACCCAGCCCGTTCAGATCCTTGCAAAACCCGGCATGGGCGTTGACGAGGGCTATATGATCGTTTATAACGAAATGCAGAGAATTCTTGCGGTTCGCAGGGCAAAACAGGCAAAATAAGCCTTAGCGGCAAAATCCGAAAAAAACCATAAAAAGCGGCTCGCCCCGACACATTGCAAAATGCAATCGGGATGAGCCGCTTTGATTATTTCGATTCTTTATGAATGCAAAGGAACCGTTGTTTTGCATTCATAAAGAAGTGCTTCAAAAAAACGCCGCAGACATGATTCTGCCTGCGGTGATTCGGACACTTTGGTTTCACATTAGACGCAAACAGACTGCCGCACTATAGATAAAGTGCAATTGCGTGCGAACGACAATAAACAATAGATTGCCGCAAAAGTGTGAAAAGTCATATTCTTAATCCCAATTCTCCTCGGAGGGATCCAACGGAGAGAGGCTGCTTTCAGGAAAAATCGTCAGCTTCTCGACCAAACGGACTTTGTTCGATTGAAGCAGTGCCTGAGCCTGCGCACCTGTCAGCGTCAGTTTAACTCCGTATATGCGATACCTGCCTTGCTCCATTGCTTGTTTCAGCATGACAAAGTTATCATGGAATTCCTGCAAGTCAGCCAAGTCTTCTGCCAGCTGGAAGTCTGTGTCATCGCTGCTGTAGGAGCTTCCGGGGACTTTAATATCGGATGTGTCTATATCCTTGCCGAATGTGTCAACGGGGGGCTGCGTAACAAAAGGCTCGACAGTCTCATCATACATATAAGACTCCCGGATTTCCGCAGCCTGCTGATCATAACTGTCCAACTCGGAACAGATGCTGTCGTAAGTGTCCGCATAACACTCGGCGGCAAGCTGCGCCGCCGTTTTGCCTTCACAGTCGAGATAACCGCCGTACATCGGGTCGTCAACGCCTTCGGTTATACAGTCGTATACCTGGGTGAAGCCGCCGCAGCCGGTGAAGAGCTGCGTAAACTCCTCCGTTGTGACGCTGTCGAGCGAGACAAGAACGGTATAGGTCTTGTTCGGGTTTTTGCTGAATTCTTTGTAACATGACTGCGCATATTCAATGCGCTCCTGCGTGTTGTGAATCATTCGCTCTTCCGGGTCTATGCGCTTTTTAAAGGCCTTGTAAAAGAAGAACACGCCGACTGCCAATGCCGCCGTAAGCACAACGGCAAGGGCTGAAATGAGAAATTTGCGTTTTGATTTCATAAGATTTAACCTCCTGTCATGAAATCGTCGAGCGGGGGAAAAACAATGCCGTGAGCGGACAACCGAAAGATTGTTCGGCGGTAAACACGAAATTACGCGGAGAAAATCAAATGCGCTGTCCTTGCTCCTTCCCAGTATAACACATATACCCGATATTTGACAACAAAAAACAAGGCATTAATAAAATATATCAACTGCACAACAGAAATATTTCAACGGATATTAAAACGCCAAAAAGAAAAATCACCGCAAACATGATTCTGCCTGCGGCGAAAATATCAAAAGCAAAAAAGCGGAACAATCATTTTCAGCGGGCAAACTGACTCTCGTAAAGTTTTTTATAAAAACCGTCGGCGCGGAGCAATTCATCATGAGTTCCGCTTTCAACTATGCGCCCGCTGCGCATAACAAGGATAATATCCGCTTCGCGAACGGTTGAAAGCCTGTGCGCAACGATAAAGCTTGTTCGGCCGTGCATAAGCTTTGCAAAAGCATCCTGAACGAGAAGCTCCGTGCGCGTATCAATGGAAGAGGTAGCCTCGTCAAGAATCAGCATCGGGGGATTCAAAAGCATAACGCGCGCAATGCAGAGGAGCTGCTTTTGCCCTTGGGAAAGGCTGCCGCCCGCTTCGTCAAGTACGGTGTCGTAACCTTTCGGAAGACGCATTATGAACCCGTGCGCGTGACAGGCCTTTGCGGCGGCGATGATTTCGTTTTCCGCTGCCTGCGGCCTGCCCATTGCAATGTTTTGCCGAACGGTTCCCGCCTGAAGCCATGTTTCCTGAAGAACCATGCCGAATTTTTTGCGCAGCTCATGGCGGGGCATGGAACGGGTTTCCACTCCGTCAATAAGAATTTCACCTGAGTTAACGTCATAGAAACGCATGAGCAGGTTAATAAGCGTCGTTTTGCCGCAGCCCGTCGGGCCGACGATTGCAACGCGCATTCCGCTTTTTACCTCAAGCGAAAAATCGCGGATCAGCTCCGTGTCGGGCGTGTAGGAAAAACAAACATTGCGGAAGCTGATATTGCCGGTGCTTTCAGCCTTTTCATTGCGTTGAGCAGGGTTCGGCGCAGCGGCGGCATCGACTTCCGCAGGGGTGTTGATAAGCTCAAACAGCCGCGCCGCACAGGCAAACGCGCCCTGCAATTCCGTAATAACTCCGGAAATTTCGTTGAACGGCTTTGTGTATTGGTTGGCATAGCTTAAAAAAGCGGAAAGTCCGCCGACGGTCAGCCCGCCCGCAAGCACGGAGAATGCGCCGGAAACGGCAACCCCTGCATAGATAACGGCATTCACAAAGCGCGTACACGGATTTGTGAGAGAGGAAAAGAATACGGCGCGGAGGGAAAACTTTTGCAGCTTCTCGTTAACTGTATTAAAGCGTTCTTCTGCGCGGGCTTCGTATGAAAATGCACGGATGAGCTTTTGTTCGCCGATAAATTCATCGATCAGCGCGGTTTGCTCCCCGCGGGTTTCGCTTTGTTTGCGGAACATGGAGTAGGTTCGCTTGGAAATAAAGCTTGCGACCGCAAGCGAAAGCGGCGTCACGGCAACAACAACGAGGGTTATCAGCGGGTTGACGGTGAGCATGAACACGAGTGTGCCGATAATGGTCATAATCCCCGTGAACAATTGGGAAAAGCCCATCAAAAGCCCGTCCGCAAGCTGATCGGCATCGCTGAGCATACGGCTCACGGTTTCGCCCGCCGGGTGCGAATCGAAATAGGCGAGGGGCAGTTTTTGAATGCGGCGGAATGCTTCTGCACGGATATTGCGAACGCAGCCGTAAGTTATGCTGTTGTTGCAAAGGCTCACAAGCCATTGAGAAAGTGCAGCTCCCGCCGCAGCTGCACCGAGTTTCAGCAAAAACGGTGAGATCTCGGCAAAGTCAACCCTTCCCGCGCCGATGATGCAGTCAATAATTTTTCCGGCGAGAACGGGGATCAGAAGCGTTAAAAACACATACACGAGCGAAAGCCCGAGTGAAAGCGCGAATTTAAAACGATAAGGTTTCAGCCGGCGCAAAAGCTCCGCAGCGGTGCCGCGTCCCGCTGAATCGAGTGTAAAATGTAATTCTTCTGAGTGCGCAGATTTTCCTTTTTTGTTTAAACCGTTTTTGCTCATTTTGCCGCATCTCCTTCGGGTGTGTTGTTCGGAACGCTAAGCTTTGCCGCTTCGTCCGGGAACTGAGAGGCATAAATCTCGCGATAAACAGCGCAATTGCGCAAAAGCTCTTCATGCGTGCCCTGTCCGACGGCGCGCCCTTCATCCAGAACGATTATGAAATCCGCAAACATGACCGAGGCCGCGCGTTGGGACACTATGAAGGTCGTCGGCGCGGGGGAAAGCTTTCGAATTGCGGCGCGGAGTTTTGCATCCGTTGCAAAGTCCAGAGCGGATGCACTGTCGTCAAGAATCAAAATTCTTCCGCCGTGAACAAGGGCGCGCGCAATGGACAGCCTTTGTTTTTGCCCGCCGGAAAAATTGCTGCCGCCGCGCAAAACGGGTTCATCAATGCCGTTCGGCTTTGTGCGGACGATTTCCGCCGCCTGAGCGGTTTCCAATGCTGCGAAAAGCTCCGCTTCGGAGGCATTCGGGTTGCCCATTAAAAGGTTGCTGCGAATCGTGCCCTCGAAAAGCACTGCTTTTTGAGGAACAACGGAAACTGCGGAGAGCAGTGCGGCGCGGTCGTATTCATCCGCATTCACGCCGTCAATAAGCACCTGCCCCTTTGTTGCGCTGTAAAAATTCGGAACAAGGTTCACAAGCGTGCTTTTTCCGCTGCCGGTGCCGCCGATAATGCCCACGGTCTGCCCGGGTTTTGCAAAAAAGCTTATGTCGAACAGAGCTTCCGCTCCGGCGTTTTTGTATTCGAACGATACGTTTTTAAATTCCACACTTCCGCAGGGCGAACCGTTCGCAGGCAGCTTATTGCCGCCGTGCGCACCGCTGTCAAGCTGCATGACTGCCGCAACTCTGTCCGCACAGGCGAGGGATTTTGTGATGGTTATGAACAAATTGGCCATTTTTATCAGTTCAACAAGAATCTGCGCCATAAGATTATACAGCGCAACGACCTGCCCCTGAGTCAGAGAGCCGGAATTAACTCGAATTGCACCGCTTTGCAAAAGAATTATAACAGCGGCGTTGATAATTATCAGTGTGAGCGGGTTCATCAGCGCGGAGAGTTTGCCCGCGTTGATTTGAAGACCGAGAAGCTTTCCGCTTCGACTGTCAAATGTTCGAAGTTGCTCTTCCTCACGGCAAAAGGCACGCAGAACACGAACGCCCACAAGGTTTTCGCGCACGGTGCCGGTCACGCTGTCCAACTCCGCCTGAACTTTTCGGTATTTCGGGATGGATGCCAGCATGATCGAAAAAACAACGGCGCAAAGCAGCACTATAACGCCCGCAAAAATGAGTGCGCAGCGTGTGTCGATTGTGAACGCCATTACCATTGCACCGAAAACAACAAACGGGGAGCGCAGAAGCAGGCGCAGAGAAAGGTTGACGCCCGTTTGAATCTGGTTGATATCGCTTGTCATGCGCGTTATCAGTCCGGAAACGCCGAGAGTATCAAGCGCGGTGTAGGAAAAACTTTGGATTTTTTTCAGCAGAGCGGCGCGAAGGTCGGTGCAGAAGCCGATTGCAGCCTTTGCCGCGAAAAATTGTGCCGTTACGGAACAGAGCAGGCCGACCGCCGCAAGTGCCAGAAGCAAAAGCCCCATATTAATAATGAAGCTTTTGCTTTTGCCGTCAATGCCGTTGTCAATAATTGCAGCAACGATGAGCGGCACAAAAAGCTCAAATGCTGCTTCCAAAAGTTTGAAAAGCGGAGCCAGAATGCATTCCTTTCGGAACTTTTTCATGTATATCAAAAGTTTCTTCATTTTCACTTCCACCTTTGCATTCAGCTTTTGCGGGAGGCGGTGCATCCCGACGGCACAATGCGGCTGCATCCGTCTGCGCGGCGGAATTGTGCCTTATTTGAAACATTATACAGCAAAATCAAGGCTGTTTCCATATAGAATGAGGCAATGCCGCAAGATAAATTCAATTCGTGCGGAAATAGACAAAATTAAGCCTTGCGAATGCTGTAAATAACCAATATAATATTAGCAGGGACGGAGAAGAGCGGCTTTTGCACCGAAACGGGCTTTCCCGCAGGAATAACGGAAACGGAAAGGATGAACCGAATGGTAAAGGAACACAAAAAACACGGACGGCGGGTGCTGTGCATTTTCACGGCGGTGATTGCGGCGGTTTCAATGCTTTGCTTTGCGGGCTGCGGCTCAAAATCAACAGAGGAAAAGACGGTTTCGGGAATTATCACCGTTATTGCCGACGGAAAGTACACTTTGCAGCCGGGGACGATCGAAAGCATCGAAAATCAATTTCCCGGCGGAATGAATGACGGATCCCGCCGTGACGGTTCGGCTTCGGCCGCACCGAACAACAACAGTAAAATTTCGGATAATGACGGCGCCGAACCGGCCGACAGCGGCGCGAAAGATACAAATATAAACGATAAGAACGATACAGGCAAACAGAGTGAAGGCAATCCTCCCGAAGGCAATCCTCCCGAAGGCAATCCCCCCGAAGGCAATCCTCCCGAAGGGAATCCCGGTTCGGGCATGAACCCGGGCGGCAGCAAAATAAGTTTCACTGAAAACGGTGAAGCGGCGATTGAATTCACCGTTGCAGAGGGTGCATATATTGCGAGCGGCATGGGATTCGTTTCGGCGGACAAACTTGCGGTCGGCAGCATTGTGACAGTTCGATTGAACGAAAAAAACGAGGCGCAGGCGATGATAATTTGCAGCGCCGAGGCGGGCGGCGCGGATGCACCGATTCCGAACGATCCGAACGGACAAAAAAATACAGCGGCTCCGAACACACCGACGGTGAGCGATGAGCCGACGGTGAGCGATGAGCCGAGTTCCGAGCCGAACACAACGAACACCGGCTCAGTCAGAGAGAAAAACTGATTTTAAAATATATTTCTTCATGCCTCCTACACCATAGACTAAAGAGCCTGCCGAAAAAGCAGGCTCTTTTCCGAACCCCGTGCGTTCTAAAGCTTTTGATTACAGCTCATTAAGCATTGCGCAAACAAAATCCTTTGCAATTTCGGAAGCACGGGAACAGTTTTCTTCAAATGTGCCGACTCCGCTGTGTTTTGCGGTGTCCGTGATGCAGCGCACCGCGATGAAGCGAACGCCGTTCAAATAGCAGACATGAGCAATCGCAGCGGATTCCATATCAACCGCAAGCGGTGCAAGGCGGGAATTAATATCCGCACGTCCCTCGTCGGCAATGAACGCCTCACCTGTTGCGGTACGCCCGAAAAATATCCGCTGTCCGCGCTCGGCAAGTGGTTTTGCTGCGGCTTTCGCTGCCGAAACAAGCTCCGAAGAGGCGGGGAAGAACTGTGTTTTCATAAACGGGTGATAATCGGTCAAAATGCGTTCGTGAACATCATGATAGCAGGCTTCGGCTGCAACAACGGTGTCGAACAGTTGAAGGTCTTCCGCCATTCCGCCGGAGGCTCCCGCGCTGATGACGGTGTCCGCACCGTAACAGTCTATCATAATTTGTGCGGCTGCGGCGGCATTAACTTTGCAAACGCCGCAATAAACCGCCGCGACTTCAAACCCGTTCAGCCTGCCCTCGTGAATGCGCAGCATTGCCCGTTCGGAAACGGTCGGGTTTTCAATCAACGGAAGAAACGGAGCAAGCTCACGCTCGCTCGCACAGATAATTGCAATCTTTTTGAATTCGGATTTCATGATCATAACCTTATTTTATAAATTACTTTAAATTAAATATTACGCGCAAAGATATATTTTGCAGACTAAGACGTGATACGCGCCGCAAAACGCAAAATCATGCTGCGGGGCTCGTCAATCAGCCACGCGGGCAAATCTTCAACATAGACCGTGCGTTCAACGGAAAGACCCTTTGCTTCCGCAAGCTCAACAAAGCGTTTTACCCACGGCGAGAGATAAAAAATCTGCTCATTGTCCGCCTCGTGCAGGAACATGCAGGCATATTGCCCGGCGGGAAGGAACGCATTGGCGGTTTCCGAACGGCAATGCTTAAAAAAGCGGCGCGGATGAAGGGCTTCGGCATCCTCTTCAACCCCGAGATAATGACCGAGGGAGAAGTAACTTATGCCGAGGGAATGATTGCTGCCGACATTATCGGCGTTTATTGCGGAGATTGGCAGTGCGGGCGTGTTTTCCGTAAAAATTTCGCCGGGCGCGTGTTCAAGATAACTTTTGCGCAGGGCAATTCTCCGCTCAATATAGCAAAGTCCCGCCTGCATATCCGCCATTTGCTGCATGACGCGCTGACGGCAGTCGTTTACAATGTCGATATTATGTCCGCTTTCGCAGAGCAGCATGGATTTGATTTCACGAAGGTTCAGCCCCGCCGATTGCAGCAGGCGGATGGATTCCATGCGCGGCAATTGCGAAAAATCGTATTCACGGTAGCCGTTGGGCAGTATGCGCGCAGGCTTGAGCAAATCGATTTCATCATAAAAGAACAGCGTCCGCTTTTCAACTCCGCAGAGCTTTGCAAATTCCTTTGTTGTCACGGCGGCTCCTTCCGCGGCTGAATGTTTTCGGCATGAAAACATTGCGCGCCCAAAAAAATTTTTTGAAAGGGCTTGACTGTAACGTTACGTTATACCCTATATTGATTGTATCACCGAAATCGACATTATTCAACCCCAAAACGGAGGTTTTTTCGGGTCGCACGGTTCGAGTGCGGCCCGGAGCTCCTCCGAAAACGGTGATGAAGCAAAAGGCTGATAAAAGAGGCGGGGTTCCGTGCTTTTTTGCATAATCAGATGACTCCTTTCGAAAGCGGGGCGGCGCGGCTGCCTCGTTTTCGAGTTTGCATAACGGAGCGCGGATTGGCAGGCTTGCAGAGGTTTCGGTTAAATCCGCCGAAATTGGGGCGGCACCGGGCTGAACCTGCCGCGAAACCGCACCGAATTAAAACCGAGATTATTAAAGCAATTATAAAAACAAAATGAAAACTCCGCATAAACGGCGGAGTTTTTCGCATGAGCAAGGGAAGATTATTCCGATTGAATTGATGTATGCTGCAAGAATAACAGGAAATATATTTTACTTATTCTTTCCCGCGTTCCTTTTGTCTGCGGAACGCTTGCTCCTTGCGCTCATTTTGTTGAGTGCGGCAACACAAAGAATCAAAACGCCCGTAACAACAAAGATGATGATAAGCCCGAGCAGCATGACCTTAAGCGAATCGACAAAGCCGAAACCATCCTTGCTGAAATCAAAGAATCCGTTCATAACGAGTGAATTTGTGCTGAATAACGTCATAATATTCGCTCCTTTCCGTCAACCGAGCATGGAACCGAAAATGCTGAGAATCAAGCCGCCGGCAATGACGGACGCAATCTGACCGGAAACATTTGCGCCGACAGCGTGCATAAGCAGAAAATTCTGATTATCCTCTTCCTGTCCAAGCTTGTGAACGACCCTTGCAGACATCGGAAAAGCGGAAATGCCCGCCGCACCGATCATGGGATTTATCTTTTTCTTTGCAAACAGATTGATGAATTTTGCAAAGAAAACGCCGCCGACCGTGTCAAACACGAATGCAACAAGGCCAAGCCCCAGAACAAGCAGCGTCTGCGGACGCAGGAATTTGTCCGCGCTCATCGTGGCTGCAATGGAAAGCCCGAGGAACAGCGTGACGAGGTTTGCAAGCACCTTCTGTGCCGTTTCGGAAAGTGCATTCAGAACGCCGCATTCGCGAAGCAGATTTCCGAACATCAGGCAGGCAATGAGCGGCAGACCGCCCGGCGCAACGATGCCGACCACAAATGTGATAACGATCGGGAACAGAATTCGGGTCAGCTTTGAAACATCCCGCTGCTCGTATTCCATGCGGATAAGCCGCTCGTGCTTGGTTGTGATAAGTTTTATTACGGGTCGCTGTATAATCGGAACAAGAGCCATATAGGAATATGCCGCAACAACGATCGCACTGAAAAGCCCCGGGTTGTTTGCGCTGATGCCGAGGTGGTTTGCAACAACAATGCTTGTCGGGCCGTCCGCCGCGCCGATTATCGCAATGGCAGCTGATTCCGTCGGCCCGAACCCGCAGAGGGTTGCCATGCAGAGCGTGAAAAATATGCCGAACTGCGCCGCCGCACCGAAAAGCATAAGTTTCGGGTTGGTCAGCACGGGGCCGAAGTCGATCATTGCACCGATGCCGATGAAAAGCACCAGCGGGAAAAATTCGTTTGCAATGCCGCAGTCGTAAAGAATGCGGATGATTCCGCCGTCCGCCGCAATTGCGGAACCCGGCAGGTTCACAATGATCGCGCCGAATCCCATCGGCAAAAGAAGAGTGGGTTCCATATCCTTTTTGATTGCAAGATAAATAAGGATTCCGCCGATGACCCACATAATGGCGTTGTCCCAGTTCGCGACGGCAAAATCGCGTGCGATTTCCAAAAGACCCATAGATGCTCCTTTGTTTTTTGTTTTTGCGGCTGCGCACTGCGCATCGCCCAGTCTGCATTATACCCTTTTTTATATTCACAAACAAGTGCAAATTTGCAGCTTTTTTCCGAAACGGCAAATTAATGAAAAATTTACGCTTGATAAGGCTTGACGGATGTAAATGTTTTCGGTATAATATCAAATGTGACAACACAAATATGTTGATATTGGGAGGTTTATGATGAAAAAGAGGCTGCTTTGCATTGCGGCGGCGGTTTTGATGGTTCTTGCTGCGGTGTTTGCTTTCGGCTGTGAAAAACAGTTCCCGAGCGAACAAGAGGTGCTGAAATCGCATCTCGATAAGTATTGCAGGGAAAACGGCGAAAAAATCATTGAAAAATACAAAAACTATTTCAGCGGCGCCCAATGCTCCGCCTGCTATGTTGACAATTCGGCTCTTGTGATCGAGTTCAGATTTGACGAGAAAATATCCAATCCTGAGTTTCAGCAGAGGTTTGCTCCGGATACGGAAAACATCATTGCCGAGTTTCGGCCGATCGCTCAGGAGATTGCCGATGCATCGGAAATCACATATACAGGCGTTGTCCTGATGTTTTTGGACAGCGAAGGCCAACGGGTTCAATCAATTCCGATTGGTGCAAATAATTCGAATATGATTGTCGATTTTTCGGATTAGGGTAATAAACCGACACGGGCATGTTCGATCGAATAACATATCGGGCAAAAGAAGAATCGGGCAGGCGGTGAAAGCCGTATGTCAGATTCTTTTATTTTTGCTTTGGAAGAAAAATCTAAAATATATTATAACTGGATATGATATAGTACTTGACAGATGTCAATATTTGCTGTATAATACTAAATGTGGTACCGCAAAACTATTCAGAACAAGGAGTGTAACATGAAGAGAATCATATGTTTCGTTATGATGGCAGCAATGCTGCTATGTGTAGGTTTCGGCACAAAGTCGAACGCAGCCGCAGAACCCGGCCAAGAGCCGAACTTTGAACTTCAGCCCGTAGCTCTCGATGCCTCAGATCCGGATTATAATCCGTACGCTGTGTGCCGAGAAATTACCTTCACCCCTGTTGACGATCCGAACATTTCCGCCCGCGAACTCGGCATCATGCGTATTCAGGAATCCGGCGGTTCCGATTTCCTTGACTGCTTTGACGATGAATTTCTTGAATTGATTTCAACCGCAACAAGTGTCATTGTCACTGAGGCATATTTCCTTGAAGAGGGCGATTCCGAAGAAATGGAGCTTGTCGCTGTTTCTTATGAGGAATTCATGAATGCCGAATCCGACGACTCCGTCGGAGAGGACATTCCCGTTATTGTTTCCGGCGATAACGGCTGATACGTTACAGCAAAATGCGATAATTAACCCGGTTGAACTTTCGGCACGGAGGCAGGCGCAAATAAAAAAGAGTTTGCTTCCGTGCCGATTTATTTTGAAAGATTCAGCGAAACAATTTACAAAACAACCCTCCGCAAAAAAGAAAGAAAGGAAGCTTTCGACACTGCGAAAGCGATGATAACAAACATGAAAAACATGAAAAGGATTATTTCAGCGATTTTGATTTTGCTCCTTGCGGTTTCAATCTGCGCCTGCAAGGACTCTGCCGAAAAAAACGAAGACCCGATTGCAAAAAAGGTAAGCGAATACGCCGAGCTTATGAATAAGGACCTCTCCGAAAGCATTGAAACATTGCCGACGGGCTTGGAATATGATGAAACAACAATTGAATGCTACAAAGCGGAGGGGCGCGACCTTGTTCATGTTATGTCGTTCGATTCGTCTGTGGCTTCCAAGTGGACGCAGGAGATTTGGGAGGAATACGCTCGCACCGATGATCTGTACAACAATACCCTGTTCAAGAACCTTACGGAAACCGTTGGGGACGACAGCGTAAGGCTGATTATCAGATTCATCGATAATGACGATAATGTGCTGTATGACCACATAATTGACAAAAACTATAAATCCTCCGCCGGAACGATTACAATTATCGATGACACGGACGAAGCCGAATATGCGGTAAAAGCCGCCGCGAAATATTGCAGCGAGAATGCGGAGCGGTTGAATGCGGAATTAAGCATGTTTATGGAGGAGGATGCAAAGTGGAACGGATGCCATGCCGAAGAGAGCGATGTTGTGTTTGAATTCAAATACAACAAGGCCGTTGACAGTCAGGAGTTCGAAAGCAAATACAGTCAGGCCGATATCACAGAGGCACTTCAGCGATATGCGGACGAGATTGCATCTGAAACGGGAACACCGCTTGTGAGGCTTGTTTTCCGCTGCATTGACAGCGACGGAAACAACATTGCCGAGATGCATATCAAGGATCGAACGTTTGTTCATGATGAGGATTAAACCGCAGACAGCGGGCTTAAACTGAAAAACGGCAATCAAGCATGAACTTTTCGGGCGGACGGCAAAAACTGTTCGCCCGATTTGCTTGCTTTTGCGGGGCGGCGGATGTATAATGAAACAGAGAAAGCCAAGAAGGAGGGCTTGAAAATGATGCAAAGCGGTGCGGACGAACGAATTCTTGATATAACGCCCGAACTCAGACTGCGGAGGTACGCGGGCGAATGCGATTTTGCACTTGAATGGTATTCGGATCCGGAACTCGTGTTCCTTGTTGACGGCGTTCGTGAACCGTATACTTCGGAAAAACTGCACAGGATGTATGATTATTTGAACGTTCACGGTGAGCTGTATTTTATTGAAGCAAAGGAAAACGGTGAGTTTCGCCCTGTTGGGGATGTTACGTTTTCCGTGCAGGATATGCCGATTGTGATCGGCGCGGCAGAGTATCGCGGGCGCGGCATAGGCAGGGCTGTTGTAAGCTTTCTTGCGGCAAGGGCGAAGCGGAACGGCATTTCGGAGCTTTTTGTTCAGGAGATTTATTCGTGGAACATCTGTTCGAAACGCTGCTTTGAGTCGGTGGGATTCGTGCCGTATAAGCCGACGGAAAAAGGGTTTTCCTATCGGTTGGAGTTGCGGCAGTTTGAACCGAAAGGGCTTTTGCCGGAACAGGATTATGCCGAAACAAGGTGAACAAATGCAAACAAAACCCTTCCGTCAAACGTTCGGCGGAAGGGTTATTTGTCGGGCGCGGTGCCGAAAGCGAAAAGTCAATCGCTGTGTTCGGCGGCAAAGCGTTTAATTGCCTCAAAGGTTTCATCGGAAATAACATGCTCGATTTTGCAGGCATCCTCTGCGGCGATTCCTGCGGAAACACCGAGCTTTGTGAATACTTTTGTTAAAACACGGTGACGTTCGAATGTTTTTTCGGCGACCGAACGCCCTTCATCCGTGAGATAAAGATGCCCGGAACCATCCATGATGATATAGCCGTTTTTCTTCAATATGCCAACGGCGCGGCTGACGCTGGGCTTCGAATAGCCCATTTCTTCCGCAACGTCAACGCTGCGAACCTTGTTCAACCTGCGGGAAAGCACAAGAATGGTTTCAAGATACATTTCACCGGATTCCTGCAAATGCATTCGATTCACCCCTTTCAAAGTTTTTTTAATTCGGTTGAACCTTACATAACTGCGGTCAGAAGGTAGATGATATAGGCATCGATCCATTCGGAGGGATCGCGTGACAAGCTTGACGCATAGTCGGCATAGGTAACATCCTCATCGTTTGTGAGCATATAGCCGGAGCTGAAAACCTGCGTTGAAGTGCCTCTTACGCGGTCAATGGCAACGAGATATTTATATTTGTCGTCAAATGCCTCTTTTGTTCCGTCCTCGTTTACCTGTTCGTAATGCGTGCGATAAATGCCGTCCTTGTATTCAATATCGACAACGACAAGCTCCGGCTCACCGCCGGTGACAACTTTTTCATAGTAAGTTGCAACGCGCAGAAGTGCAGGGCTGCCCTTTTTTGTTGTTTTTGCAAAGTCGGTCATGACGGTTGAATTTTTGATGGTTCCTTGGCTTTGGTAAACAACAAGGCAGCCGTCCGCCTCAGCCTGCTCGGGTGTGTAATCGGCAGGAATCTCGGAATAGGCGCAATAGTCGGTTTCGATCGTCTGCGGAGTTTTTTTGCAGGCGCAAAGGCTCAGCGCAGCAGACACGAAACAGAGAGCAAGTGCAAAAATTATAACATTGCGGAAGGTTTTTTTCATTGTTTTTCTCCTTTTGCGGTTTAAGTTTAAACGGTGTCGGACGCTTCAGCGGCGGGTGATGATAACGTTGCGGAGCCTGTCATCAAAAACGCGTACGCAAAGCGTGAAAACAAGTTCGTATGCGATAAAGAAAATCTCAATCGCAGGAATAATAATGTACAACGGATAATTCGGCAGCTGAGCGATTATGTCAAGACTGAACAGTTTGCCTGCGCCGAATATCACAAGTGCAGCAAGGCCGTTGCAAAGAATAAGCTTTGCGGCAAAGGCAACAAGCTTGTCGCGGATAACGCTGTCTATGCCGAGCTTAATCATTCCGTAGCAGCCGAAAAACAAGATGTACGCTGCAAAATACAGCTTGTTCGGAATCAGAAAAAAACATATCGCGCCCGTTGCCGCATAGCTCAGAAGGGCGTATACGAACCCGCCGCGTTCCCTGAGGGGTATCCACGGCATGAGCGATGTCAAAAAGCACAGCGCAAGCTTTGCCGTCGGAATGACGGAGGCCGCATAAAGAAACACAACGCTGAGCGCGGTGCTCATGGCGGAAAGGGTCAGTTTTGTTGTTGCAGAAATTTTTTTCATGTTTATAAAGCAATTGCAAAGCTCCAAAAGCGGCTGAAAAAGCAGAAAATCAGCAGCAGGGAATCAGATCTCCGCCCATGCATTCGCAGCAGGAATCCGCACAAAGCAAAGTCGAACAGCAGTTGCAGGCAGTGTTCACGGTTGCTCCCGTATCGCCGTTGTCATAGGTGTGGTAGCTCCGCGTGCTTCGTGCGTTCAGGGAATCCCTTGCGCGGCGGTACTCCGCATTGCCGGGTTCCATCGAAACGGCTCTGTCAAGATAATTGCGGGCGGAGGAGTAGTCGCCGCTGCGGAAACAGACAATACCATAAAGATAATGCCATTCCGCATTGTGCAGCGGTATGCCGTCCAGTATTGCCTGCGCTTCATACAGGGAACTTGTGTTTATGCATTGCCGCACACGCGCGAATTCAGCCGAAAAATTGCCGGAATAACCACTGCCGTAATTTCCGGAATAACCGCCGGAGGAAGTGCGGGAGCTGCTGCCCGAATAGCCTCCGAATCCGCTGCCGGAATAAGTGTTTTGGGAAGCGGAGCCGTTTTTGCGCATGTTTGTTATTGTGTCATACGCCTCGTTGACCTGCTTCAGCTTGTCATTTGCAAGATCCTTCAGGTCACTGTCCTGATAGCGATCGGGATGATATTTTTTAACTAATTTAATGTAGGCGGAACGGACCTGCTCATCGGTGGCGGTTTCCGAAACGCCGAGCACCTCATATGGGTTCACGGGTTCGTCCTTTCTAATATACAGGCAGAAAAAATCAGGCTTTGTGCGCCGCCGTCGTAATGCCGTCGTTCGGCAGCGGCTGTTTTTCCTTTGCAAAAACGGCATCGGAAACGGCAAAAAGCCCCTGGAACAGAATGTTGTCGAGAATCGCCCTGTCGCGGCCGGTGCTCAACAAATTATATGCCGAAATTGCAGAATTTATCGAGATATTAATAATAAATTCTGCATCATCGCGGGTGCAGCCGCAGATATTGAACGGGTTGAAAAGCGAATGCTTTTTGTCGCTTTCGCGGTCGTCCCATGCATCGCAAAGGTAGATGAACCTTCCGATAAAAAAACCGGTTTCCTTCAGCGCGGGGATTTCCTTTTGGGGAACGGGCGCCGACGCAAGCACATCGCGCAGCATTTCCCCGAAAATATTTGCGGGAAGATCCGGCGAACGCAGCGTTTGCGAACGCAGCGTTTGAGAACGCAGATCAACCGCTGAATCGTTCTTCGCGGCTTTGCGGCGGGGAAAAGCCCGACTGCCGCGATAAGGTGCTTCAACGGAGGCAAGCTCCCGCATGTGTTTTTTTACCGCTGCATAAACTTCCGGCCGGCGCAAACGTGCTTTTTTGAATGCGCAAAGCAGGGGGAGTTTTGCGGCAATTCGCAGCGGCTTTCCGTCCGCAATATCGTCCGAAAGCTTGAATTCGGAAAGAATAACGCAGACATCGGCTGCAAAATCGAGGGCGGCGGAAGGCGAACCGAGCATTGCCCGCTTTTTGCCGAAGGGCTTGAACGGGCAGCGCAGCAAATCTTCAGGCGAATCTTCGCCGCTGACGGAGGCAGCGAGCAGCGCAAGGAAGGTGCAGTCAAAGCTCAGCAGCGCACGGGCTGCTGTTCCGTACCGCGCCCCGAGACGGCGGCATAATCCGCAGTACCATGCATCATAGCGCGCTTTTTCGCGGACCCGAAGCTCCGGAATGTTTGGCTTTATGTATCCGAACAAAGTTTTTTCCGCCGAAAGTTGATTTTGCGGGCAAATCGCAGGTGCGGCGGATTCCGCGAACGATTTTGCCCATATCGTATTTTATACCAATACGGACTTTTTTTCAACCGTCCCGAGGCAGGACAATTAAAGAAAAACGCGGAAAATTGTGAAATTAACGCGGCAATCGGTGCCGCAGCCCGTTTTTAAAACACACTCAACACGCGCATATACATGAATATATAGCCGGCATATGCAATCGCAGAGACTGTAAAAATTGCAGCGGTTCTTTCTTCCGACTTGCAGCTCATTGCAATTGCAGCGATAATTGCGGGAACAACGCTCAGATAGCGCATTGCGGAAAGCAGCCACGTGCAGCCCATTGCAAGCGCGAAATAGGCGAGAAAATGCAGTGTGTATGCGGCGGGGAGCTTGCGGGCGCGGCGAAGAATCAGCAGCGGAGTCAGCACAATCAGTGCGACCGTCGGCAGGAAGAGCACAAACACGGATGTGATGTTCGTTCCGTTAAACGCTCCCGAACCCAATGCAGCCTTCAAATCACCGATTGCCCTTTGATACATGTAGCGTGCCGTATCAAAGAAAAAGCCGAGACCCTGACTCCAGTTGGATTTTTGGTACACGGAGAACATAAACCAGTCGCCCGCGACGACCTTGTTTATGTAAAGATAGGCAAGCGTGCCGAAAGTCGATATAACAAGCGAAAGCGCAATTTCCGCAATCGCCGAACCGACCTTTTTTCCGCTGCGGGCTCTGCGGACACAGTACCCGATGCCCTCAATCGCGAGAGGAACGGCAAGCAGCACGCCCGGCGAACGGGTGAATCCGGCACATGCCGCGGCTATGCCCGCCGCAAGGTATTTCTTTTTTTGCAGCGCATAGAAGCAAAGCACGGTGAAAAGCATGAACAGCGGCTCCGTCATTCCCGAATTCAGAAAAATCGAGCCGGGCAGCAGCAGCCAGATGAAGGGCGCAAGGCGTGACTTTTTTTCACCGAGCAGAGGACGAAGCGTGAGATACAGAACGCCTGCCGCCGAGCAGGAGGCGAGCGTGTTGATTATTTGCGCGGAAACAAAGCTGTTGTGAGTCAACAGGTTGAGCCCGCGCATAAGCAGCGGCAGCATCGGAAAAAACACGATAAGCAATCTGTCTTCGCCGGTTGAAGCATACCAGTTTTCGGCTATGCTGCAGTAATGCGGGGCGTCCGTATTGACTTTTGTCCATGCAGTTTGCCAAAGGTTGAGCAAACTGCCCTGAAACTTAGGATTAAGACAGTAAAAAACGATCATTCCGAATATTGTCAGTGCTGCACGAAGAACGAATGCGGCAAGAACGATTTTGAGGAAGGTTTTTCCGTTTGCCTTTTCGATGCCGGACGGCGCAAGCTGAGCGTCGTCCCCGCTGAAAACTTTGATAATCTGCGGGACAGCCGCAATGAGCACTGCGGTAAAAACGGCAAGCGACACTGTCGAAACCGCAAGACTGTCGATTTCGAAATTTGCACGGTTTTTGACACAGTACACAGCGAACAGCGCGGAAAAAGCAATTACGATGAATATGCGCACCAAAAGCACGGCGCGTTTTTTAGGATTCATGCGCCCGATTTTATTGAAAAAGTTAAGCTTTTTCGGTTTTTCTTCTTCAAAAGTCGATTGAAACGGTTCGCCTGCCGGGTCTTGAAGCATATCGCCCCGGGGCATCTCATTCGTTATATCGGCTGCCGCGTAATCAAACGCATTTTCGGCGGAATTTTGAGGATTATTTGTTTCGCCGCTTCGGTTTTCCATAAAAAAGGTTCTCCTCCCGCAAAGATTTTAATCAGGACTTTTTTAAGTATATCACACTATGCGCACTTATTCAATGCGAAAAACAAACAAAAATGCGAAAGGGAAACGGGGAAAGAGCAAAATAAGCATAAAAAACCGGACAGGCTTTCGCCTGTCCGGCCGGGGTTCATGCTGCCGTAAACTTGTGAACCGAATCGATGAACGAATTCCGTTCACGGCGATGACTGCCGATTGTTACATAATGTTGTCGTATTCGTTTACGATGATGTTGTGTGCGGGCATTGCGGAAGTATCGTCGGATACTTTAACGGTGCCGTCGAACATGCTCTTTACAAGGGCTTTATAGTCGTCCTTTGTGAAGTTGTCCGTCCACTGGGTGGATTCCATGGGGATCTGAACGTAGTTAAGTTCGGGATCGTCGCCGGATACGAGGCCGAGGGTTGCGATCTTGCCGCCGTAGTTAGCCCAATTGCCGTTTTCGATAACGTCTTTGAGGGTTGCCTTGACGGTTGCGCCGAGACCCTTCATTGCGGAGGTAACGGTCATGCCTTCGGTGCCGAGCTTGTTGATGGTTACTGCCTGGTCGGTGTCAACGCCGATAACCTTGCCGTTTGCCTTCTTTGCAGCTTCGGTTGCGGAGGTGTAGATGCCGCCGCCGCATGCGAACACAACCTGAACGCCCTTTTCCTGATACCAGGTGTCCATATAAGCGGTGATTTCGGGAGTGCCTGCGAACTTGTTGCCGTAAACATATTCAACGGTGATTTCATCGTTCATTTCTTTGCCTGCATCGTTGCAGCCCTGAACGAAACCGTAGCCGTAGCGGATAACAGCGGGAACTGCCATGCCGCCGAGGAAGCCGAGGTGGGTATAGCCGAGCTTAACCGCTGCGTAACCTGCCATATAGCCGCAGAGTTCTTCTTTGTAAACTGCGCAGTATACGTTCTCGCTGATGTGTTCCTTGTTGTTCTCGTCGATGAGACCGGCTCTTGCGCCGGTTTCGTCATGCTTATAGAAGCAGTCGAAAAGGTCGTATTCGGAAACATCGAGAGCGATGAACTTAACATCCTTGTACTCTTCCTTGTCCTGAACCTGATAAAGCGTTCCCGCAAAAGCAAAGCCGGGCATAACGATGATGTTGTAACCGCCGTCGATGGCTTCTTCAACTTTTGCAACGCGCTCTTCGGTGGAGTCGCCTGCGGGTTTGAAGTACTGGAAGTCGATCTTGTTTGCATCACAGTATTCCTTGCAGGCTTCATAGGTGGTCTGGTTGAAAGACTGGTCGGTGATGTCGCCGTAGTCGGTGATCATTGCGACTTTGTAGTCGCCCTTCTGCGTTCCGCTCCGGTCACATGCGGCAAGCATGGGAACGAGCATCAGTGCTGCAAGAATGATTGCAAGCAGTTTCTTCATGGTATTTACCCTCCATGTGGAAAATTTGATTATATACGCGATGCGCGGCGGAAATTCCGCAGATAAACCGCGTATATATTCATTATAACAGACTTTCCTGCAAAAGGGAAGAGGAAAAATGAATCGGAAGTGTTTTTTTAGGAAAAACTTTGACGGTTTTTTCGGAAGACGCTGCCGTAGTACAGCTGCACGCTTTAATTCAGCGGAGACACAAAGAAGCCGGAATGCAAGCACGCCGACTTCTTATATGTTATGAGAGCGAAAGAACAAACTTCCGCCAAACTCATATGATGCCTTTACCGAGCACTTTCACAAGCAATGTCCTTCGCCTGTGGTTATTCGCGCTTCTTGCGAAGAGTAATAATGCCTGCTCCTGCGGCAATAACCGCGATGCTGAGACCGATAAGGCTTACAGCACCGGTTCCGGGCACGGGTGTGGGCTCCGGAGCATCCGTGGGAGGTACGGGTGTGGGTTCCGGAGCATCCGTGGGAGATACGGGTGTGGG
>ULUJ01055669.1_pt1 | contig 22635 bp, 19 predicted proteins | sample 1958381 | NCBI WGS metagenome assembly ULUJ01 (sample SAMEA4835757, study PRJEB28245) | human gut metagenome | biome: gut microbiome; material: fecal sample | place: Denmark | collected 2008 | reverse complement strand
TAAAGCGGACAAATACGCCTATCTCAAATACACGGATAAAGCATTTCATCCCATTCTTCCTCGTAGTCGGATATGAAAAGAAAGTCGTAACACTCGCCAAATTCGGTGTATTCGTGTGTTACGGCATATACAAGCACATTGTGTTTTTCTTCAAATTCTTTGATTTTAGCCATAAGTTCCGGTTCTTGATATGCCCAAAAGCCGCCAAAGTTTTCATAGAAACAAACGCTGTTTTTGTCTTTGAAACCTTTGATGTAGGGCTTGTAAATGTCTAATTTGTTCATAAGTTCGATTGCTTTTTGTTTTTTGTTTTCGATTGTAATATTCATAGTTTTTAACTCCTTATTGTATTTCGATTAAGCCGTCGCTGTATTCTTGCAAGTATTCTTCGCCGCAGTATCTTCCGTAACGTTCAAGGTCGATAAAGTCGATTATGTGTTCGGGTATCTGATAACCGCAACAGTCGAGCATTTCACGCCCGTAATCTTCCCACGAGTAGCCGCTCCAAAGGTTTATATCATCATCCCAATGTTCGCCGTGAGATTTAACTTTTTCTTCAAAATCGTCGTAATCACGAACTTCGAGAAAAGCAGAAAAGACTTTATATTTGTAATCGTTATCTAATACGCCCGATTCTTTCAGTGTATTAAAAAGTGTTTCTGGGTTGACGTAATCCCAATTTACCGAATGGTCTTCGATACCTTCGACATCCTGTATAAACAGTTCTTCGTCTATGCCGTCGAGTTCAAAGCCTTCTTTTTTAAGTTCTTCTACGATTTCATCCCAGTCGGAATAATCCGAAAGGTCAAGCCATTTCGATCCTAAAGCTCTTTCGTTACACTCGTTATACGAACCCCAAGATCCGATAACAATGCTAATATTTCCAGACATTTTAGTTTTCCTCCGTAAATTCGTCTATATAAATTTGGGTATATAAACAACCATATTCAAAGTAACGTCGATTACCATCGAACAACAGGTCAAAGGTTTTAATGCTTATTCTTCCGGTGTCGCTTACTGCAACCGTTACTTCGCGTTTTTCGTCGTCGATTTCGATTAAATCGAACGTTATGAAATTTTCACCGTTAAAATAATCAAATTCGGGCATTTTAATTTTCCTCCACGATTTTGTACCAAACCGAGTATTCGACTTCGATATCTCTTACGTCGTAATTGTCGTGTTCTTTGTTGTAAAGGGGAACGTCGTTATAATACATAGTTACGTAACCTTTGAACTCATTTTCTTTTCCGATTATAGGGTGGCAATGCTGTTCAACTTCTTCAAACGCTCTTGTATAACGTTTGCCTGTTTTTGAAACGCACTTACATAGCAACGTTCCTTCGTCGTTGATAAATCCGAAACCGGACAGTTTTTCGTCAGGATTTCTGACTTTTTTGATTGAGTAAACTACTTTTTTCATTTTTGGATTACCTCCATTTTTTATTTTTTGCCTTCTGGCAGGGGCAAAAGAGCATAAGTCGAAACGCGGTCATAATGAGAATTTCGTCGCAATGGAGAAAATCAACAGCCAAAGGATTTGAGCGAAAAATACTATCGTAAAATAAAAAGAGCCAAACTCTTTATCGAGTCTGGCTCTGTTATTCAACATTATAGTTTTAAGTAGTATTTTTCCGTGCAGTTGATTTTCTCGCTGACTTATGCTACAACAGCCACGACAGAAGACAATAAAATATGGAGTCTTTACTTTTTTTCTTTTTTACCTTTACTTTTCGCTTTTATTGTGGTATAATAAGTAAAGAAATCGGGAGGCAGATATGTATTCTTATAAGCCATTAGAAAATAAGCTCAATGAAATTGGGGTAACCAAGTCTGACTTAACTACCAAACTCGGCATATCATCCAGAACTATAGCTAAAATTTCAAAAGGTGAGAAAATCGCAAATAACGTTCTTCTCAAAATAGCGGATTTTTTGCATTGCGGTCCTGACGATTTGTTTAGAGAGGTTTGTGATAATCACATTTTACAAATTCTGCGTGAAGAAAAAGAAGCCAAAATCTCAGGGGGACTTTATCACGAATTACAGGTCAGAATGACCTATAACTCTAACCATATCGAAGGTTCAAAACTTACGGAAGATCAAACGAGATTGATTTTTGAAACCAGAACGATTGACGTCGGCGACGGTATTCCTGTTGACGATATTATCGAAACAAGCAATCACTTCCGCGCAATCGATTACGTAATCGATAAGGCATTAGAGCCTTTGAGCGAAGATATTGTCAAGCATCTTCATTTGCTATTGAAACAAGGAACTAAGGATTCATCTCTTGATTGGTTTGCCGTTGGAGATTATAAAAAGCGAGCAAATACCGTCGGTGGAAGAGAAACTTGCAAACCGAGCGAAGTCCATAAAGCGATGGATAAACTCGTTACGAATTTCAACTCTAAAAACAATATAACAATCGACGATATTATCGAACTTCACGCCGACTTTGAATATATTCACCCGTTCCAAGACGGAAACGGAAGAGTTGGCAGATTGATTGCCTTAAAAGAGTGTCTTAGATTCAATATAATTCCTTTTATTATAGAAGATTCCAAAAAGTCTTTCTATTATCGTGGTCTTGCAAATTGGACGCAAGAAAAAGGCTGGCTTAGAGATACTTGCCTTGACGGCCAAGACACATTCAAAAGAATTCTAAACGCTCTTGATATTCAGGAATAAAGTTGCATTTTTCTTCAAAATTCATATATAAAAAAGATATAATGGTTACATTTAAACAATAATGAATTTAAATAAAAGATAGAGGAAACTGGTATGGAGGTTGACATGATTGAAAAAGAGTATAGTGATTGTTATGTTGCGTTTTTAGATATCCTTGGATTTAAAAATATGATTAACAGTTTTGATTGTAATAAGCTATATGAAATATTCAAAAGAATTATGGATGCGAGTGATACAACTGCTAATGTGGATGATAAAGAAGTTGAGGCTTTTGGACATATCAAATATTATATTATGTCAGATAGTGTGGTGGTATACATAGATGCAGGTATTACAGATGCTTTATTTGCATTATTAAGTTCCTGTCAAACAATACAGATGGCTTTGTTAAGGGATAATATTTTATTGCGCGGGGGTGTAGCGAGAGGAACACTTTTTAGGGAAAATTCTGTCATTTTTGGCAAAGGATTAACGCAAGCATATCTACTTGAAAGTAATGTGGCTTTATTTCCGAGGATAGTATTTAATCAGGAATTGCTTGATGATGGAAAAGTGCGCAATGTTGCAGTTTCACAGGACGTTTGGAATTTATTTTTGATTTCAAAAGATAATGATGAATTGTTTTATGTAAATCCTGTAGCATTAGCTCGAGCGGTTCAACTTTTTGATGGACAAGATAATGCAAACGAGTATTTTAACGGTGTATTAGATTTTTGTCAAAGAGAATTAAATACATCATGTGAACTCTCTATAAGGCAAAAATATCAATGGTTAAAATCGAAAATTATTTGCGAGATTAAGAGGAATCAACAAATACATTCTTGATGGTGTTATGGGTATTTATTGTTTTTCAATAATAGAACTTCTATGGAGTGTTCTAACAGGGGTAAACAAAGGTGCCTTCCGCGATTGCAGTAGTTTGACGACAGTCAATTGGAATGCATCCGCAAGGACAACCACAGGTTCATCATATTATCGTATATTCAGTAACTGTCCAAATCTTACAACAGTTAATATAGGAAACAATGTAACAGCCATCCCATCTTACGTCTTCCGTGATTGCACAGGGCTTACGAGCATAACAATCTCCGACAGCGTGACGAGCATTGGAGAAGGAGCCTTCGCGGGTTGCACCGGGCTTACGAGTATATACTATATCGGTGATGTTGCGGGATGGTGCGGAATAAGCGGACTTTACTCTTTGATGTCAAGTTCAAGTTCAAAAACACTCTATATTGGCGGAAATAAAGTTGAAGGAGAACTTACAATCCCAGACAGTGTGACGAGCATTGGCGGGCGTGCCTTCGAGGATTGCACCGGACTTACGAGCGTGACAATCGGTAACGGCGTGACGAGCATTGGAGAAGGAGCCTTCGCGGGTTGCACCGGACTTACGAGCATAACCATCCCCGATAGCGTGAAGAGCATCGGCGGTGCTGCCTTCTATAATACTGCATGGTACAACAATCAGCCCGACGGTCTTGTGTATGCAGGTAAAGTCGCTTATAAGTATAAAGGTAACGACGAAAAGGCTACTTCGATAACATTAAAATATGGTACGCTTGGTATAGCGAGTAATGCCTTCTATTGCTTCATAGGCCTGAAAAGTATAACCATTCCCTACAGTGTGACGAACATCGGCGAAGAAGCCTTCCGTGGTTGCATCGGACTTACGAGCGTGACAATCGGTAACGGCGTGACAAGCATCGGCTCTGGGGCCTTCTTTGGCTGCAGCAGGCTTACGAGCATAACCATCCCCGACAGCGTGACAAGCATCGGCTCTGGGGCCTTCAATGGTTGCACCAGGCTTACAAGCATAACCATCCCCGACAGCGTGACGAGCATCGGCTCTTATGCCTTCGATAATACAGCATGGTACAACAATCAACCCAACGGTCTTGTGTATGCAGGCAAAGTCGCTTATAAGTATACAGGAACTATGCCAAACAATACGTCGATAACTATAAAAAACGGAACTCTTGGTATAGCAAGCGACGCCTTCGAGAATTGCAGCAAGCTTACGAGTATAACAATTCCCGACAGTGTGACGAGCATCGGCGAAAAGGCCTTCTCTGGTTGCAAGGGACTTACGAGCATAACAATCGGGAGCAGCGTAACGAGCATTGGCGATAATGCCTTCTCAGGTTGCACCAAACTTACGAGCATAGTAATTCCGAACAGCGTGACGAGCATCGACTTTGCTGCCTTCTCAGCTTGCAGCGGATTGAAAACAGTGTTTTATGCAGGAACAAAAGAACAGTGGGAAATCGTTTCGATCGGTTCCCACAACTACTATTTGACAAGTGCTACAAAAGTTTTCAACTATGATGGGGTTGAACGCACATATTCGTTTGTCACCAATTGCGAGCAAAGCGTTGATCCCGTGACTGCAACCTATCTTTCGACGCTCCCGACGGTTGCCAAAGAAGGATGGCGCTTTGGTGGTTGGTATGATAATGCGGAATTTGCCGGCAATGCTATTGCGGCTCCGTATTGCAGCAAAGACAAAACAACGCTTTACGCCAAGTGGCTCACGGAAGAAGAGTGGTCTTTGCTTCGTGACGGCACGTCTTTTGAAAAGGCATTTATTGCCGAGAGTGGAAAGACGTATGACGTCAATATTACAAAAGGCGGACAAATCGTGTATTTTGCATTCACCCCTTCAACAAGTGGCTCGTTTACTATTCAATCCACCGGCAGTGGCGACACATACGGCACGTTGTATAGCGCATCGAAATCTTCGTTGACGACTAATGATGACGGTGATGACGGCAGCAATTTCAAAATAACCTACACGATGACTGCCAGCACAACGTATTACGTCGCCGTCAAGTTCTATGGTTCTTCCACCGGCACATTCAAGGTCAGTTTTACCTGACCTTGAATGTTTATTCAAATGGGGTGTTTTAAATGCTATTGTTAGCCACCACTTATGAAGTTCTTATCGTAAAGTTTAGTACATTTGAAGTGTGGGCCACTAAAGCCTCTCTCCACACTCAACAACAAAATAACCGAAAAAGATATATGAGCAATCGCAAAAATACGGACAGTACGGGGAAAAACTCAAAAAAAGAGAACAACAAGGGGAATATTGAAAACTCCTACAGTTGTTCGCAGAAGTATCAAGAGAATATCGATAAATTGAACTTTGTGCATCATAAAATATACAACCGAGCTCAAAACACGCTTCAAAAAATCAAAAACATGGATGAGAAGCTAAATATGATTTTAGTGTTTAATGCGGCATTGTTTATTCTTTTATCGGTTGTTTTCCCGATAACTGATGTTGGTTATTGTGTCAGAATTTTGGTTTGCACATTTGTTTCGCTCTTTGTCGCAACCGAGATCGCAGTCATCGTAATTATAATGATTGCGCTTTTCCCTCAGGAATACCCAAATATGCCAATTGATGAATATCAAAAGCAGGAGTATTATGATGATTCTTTGAAAAGCATGCTTGAAAAAGAGTTGAATGCAGAATGGCATAGTGCTAAAAATTTGGAAAAAATCTTAAACAAAAAGTCTAGTTTATCAATAATTGTTATCATACTCTCTGTTGCCGACGTTGCCTTAGTGTTGACAGCCGTATTGATCACCGGTATTGCTTGACTGTAAACATACAGTTGACTGTTCTTATATGGAGTACTCCAATATGAAAATTAGAATTAAAACCATTAATAATGACGATAGAATTAATCCGCCTACTAACACCGATGTGCCAACAGGAACAACTATGTGCCGTGTTAACTACCCAAGAATGACTACTTTTTCTAGACATAAAGTTTCAAAATTAAGTATGAAGAGAGCATCGCGACATCATAAAACAAAACATCGCGTCTATTTGTTGCATATAGATTAAAAAGTTGAATTTTTTACCTCTCTTCCCGTCATTATTGCCATTTTGGTAAAAAATGAAAACTTATGTTGATTTGGAACCGAAAGAATGGTATATTTGTTGTTAATGGATAAGTTGGTCGCTAAAATTAACAAACTAATTCTCCGCATTTCAAAAGGAGATGAGGATGCCCTTAACGAGTTATTCTTGCTTACTAGGCGCATCCTTTATTTCATGGCCCAAAAATACTTATACGATAAATCATATGCAGATGATTTGCTAAGCGAAACATACTATAAAATAGTAAGGTATTCGGGTTCTTTTGACAAGACAAAGAATGGCTTAAATTGGATATTTAAAATATTGCATAATGAAGCAATCAATATAAATAAAAAGAATGGGGCCTCTTTTGAATGCGAATTGGACGAAAACAAAAGTTATATTGGTTTTATAGACGACTTGCTTGACAAAATACTAGTACACGCGGCATTGGAAAAACTTTCCGACGAAGAAAAATACATAATTTATTTAAGATATTGGGAGAATTCGTTTTAAAAAGCACTGTTGATTGGAGAGTGGCAGATAAAGTGGTTCCTAGTTTAATTATCGAGCAAATGATACAAAAAACCAACGATAAATTAGTGATTCTAAGTTTTACTCTAATGATCGTTGTTATTTCAGTTTCATTTTACATATCTTCATTGCTTGCTTATTGTAAAAGGGACTACAAATAACACGGTAAAACGAGGGCGAACTTGCAATTTTCTCAATACAGTGTATAATAAAAAGGTAGCAACAAAATATAATGCCATCCTTACCTTATAGTAAAAGCAACGAGTTATTAATGTATTCCAAAATTGCTTTTAAGTGACTAACAATAAAAACGATTGCTTATGTATTATTCTGACAAGCCTATAGAACAAATCTCAGAAGATAAACTAGATAGAAAAAGCTTTGCAAAAACGATTGCCAAAATTCTGTTTGATTTAAAACAAACAGACACTTTTACTCTTGGACTTTTAGGCAAATGGGGTGTTGGAAAGACGTCTTTGGTTAATTTAATTCTATCTGAATTTAATGGTTTAGATGAGGAAAACAATTCCAACACAATTATATTAAAGTTCGAGCCATGGCATTTTACAGATACTACTCAGCTTATTAGCCAATTTTTAATTCAATTAGCATACAAATTCAATGGCAAGAAAAAAGAAAAGATAAGCGAGATTGGTGAAGCTTTAACAAAATACTCTGTCGCTTTTGAGCTTGCGGAGTATCTTCCTTTCCCCTATGCAAATGCTGTTGGCAAATTTGGAAAATTTGCAATGAGTTTTGTTGGAGATAAACTTCAAAGAGCCCAAATTGATAAAAAAGATATTTTAAGACAAAAAGAATGCGTTGTTGATCTTTTAAAAAAGAAAAAGCAACGAATTCTAGTCATAATTGATGATATAGATAGGCTTAGCAATGAGCAAATTAGAGAAGTATTCCAACTGGTATCTTCTGTCGCGAAGTTCCCATACGTAACATATCTACTTGTTTTCGATAAAGATATCGTCACGAAAGCGTTGGAAAAAGTGCAAGAAGGCGATGGTAATGATTATTTGGAAAAAATAATACAGGTGCCGATTGAGGTTCCCCCCATTAAACAGGGAAAACTTTTTGAATTATTATTCCAAGAATTAACAAAGCTAACCGATTTGTTCCCCGACATCCCCGTCGTGCAAGAACATTGGAATGCAATCTTTAATTACTGTGTTGCACCATTCGTTAATACTATACGTGATGTAAATCGTCTGCTGAATTTGCTCCAGTACAAATTTTGCGGTATATCTTCAGACATAGATTTTTCAGATATGGTCGCCATATCTGTTATTGAGCTATTCTTGCCAAAAGTTTATAAATGGATCAAACAAAACAAGAATACATTAGTTGGGCTTGATACTGGAATGAATTTATTAGGGAAAAAAGAATCTACCGACGAATGTAAAGACAGATACAGTAAAGAGATTGCTGCATTGCTTAATAACACAAGCCAATATAATATTAAAGTCGTGATGCAATGTTTGACAATGCTATTTCCTCCCTTTGCGAAAAGAACTGGATATATCTTTACTCAAATAGATCGTAGAGAATCAAGAAAACATAATTATATCTATAACGAAGTCAAATTCGATAGATATTTTAGTGTTGATATAGATGATGTCGGAATAAAAAGTGCGTTAGTCGAAAAAGCCATTTATTCTAATTCTGTTCCCGAATTAAATCAATTGTTCCTTGCTGCCAATTCAAACGAGAGCATATATGAGCTTTTGGAGGAAATAAAAGCAAGGTTATCTGATCTTAATTCCGATAGGGCATCCATTATCGCAAGTTCTTTATTAGAATCACTGTCTTCTATTTGCAGTCAAGACAGAAAAGCATTGTTTGGTTTTAGTTCACAGGAAAATGCGCTACATCTTGCCTATGATTTGTTTGATATAATCGATAAAAACGTCCGTTTTAAGACGTTAAATGATATTATTGCTTGCATGCCTGTTAACAATATAGATGGGATTGCTCATTTCTTAAATATGATAGAATTGGCATATGGTAGATTAGCTGCAAATGGACAAGAGAGATCGGAAATAAAAAAGATAATAACGCTAGATGAACTCAAAAAATTAGAAAAGGCTTTCATTGAATGTTGTGCTACGACTCTTCAAAACGAATCCCTTTTCTCTTCGCCATCGTGGAAAATGGCTTATTATCTAATTAATTCATACGATAAAAATTTTTCCAATGAATTAATGAAAAAAGAATTGTTAGACGATGTAAATGTCGTAAAATTTATTCTGTATTTTGTGGGACAATGGGAAGGAGACGGTATCAGTTATGAGATTAAAACGCCTATTGATTATTTGTCAAATGAACAAGTGCTGTCATCAATTAGTAATTTGAGACAGGACAAAAGGCTTTTTTCTTTAGACAAAGAATATCAGTATAGAGCAGGCGCATATTTCATCGCAATGAATGATAACAAAAATCCAAATGCTCAAATACCGCAAAAAGAGGTTATTCAATTATTATCTGAATGGAATAAATAAACAATCCAATTAGGCTAAAAAAACAAGCCGAGAGCGTTCAACTCTCGGCTTTATTTTGGGGTGTTATTTAAGTGTATAGGTTTTGCCCTTAACCGTTAGAGTTTTGCAAGTTTTTCCGTTTATTTGTTCCGCCCCTATTCTTTGCTGTCCACAAGCTGATGCTCGAAGAATAAGTTTGTCTGGTCTTGGTTCTTTCAATCGCTCAATGTTTCCGTCAAGGAATTGTGTATCGTCGGATACTTCGATTATGTCAAAGCCACGGCGGATAAGGTCGGCGGAAAACTGCCACTTCTTTTCAAAGTATCCGTACGAGTCCACAATGATGGAGATGTCTTTTCCTTTGTGATATGCGGTGATTCTATAATAATTTGCCATAGTGTTTTCTCCTTTATGCAGCAATTTTTTTGATTTGTCTATTTGCAAACGGCAACCATTTTTTGTTTACAAACTCAAGAATGTTGTCGTTCGGGGTGCTGTCTTTCTTTCCGTAACATTGAAGTATCTTCTTGCGAGATGGCGAGTATTCCACCGTTACAAGCGGTATGTTTGGGGCATCTTTCGTACGGATAAAGAAGATAAGGGATTCTTCGCGTGCAAACTTTTGGTCGTAACCCATACGTCCCACGCAATGTTCAAGGATTTGACCTTCTCTCAAGGTCGCTTGGGGATAGGGCGATGATTGCAACGTAGTCGGACTTTCTGTCATATTGCAAGCCCAAATACTTCTCGGCAACCGCTGCAAACTTCTCATAAAAATCTTTGCGCTTCTGTTCGTCGTCCCTTGCCTGCATTGTGTGGTATTCGTCAATTCGTATATCGTGCCAACGTTTGAAATCGTGAGGATAACGATTTTTCTCATCGGACATATTCAGCCCTAAATAATTGCACGCATTCCAATAGTCAAGATAACTGTGCGTATTGGTGTTTTGTTTGGACAAGTAGTGATATAGTTTTTCTCGCTCGCGCTTGAATGCGTCTCTCAAAGGAGCCAAGGTCTGGTCTTTGTCCATAGAGAGTTTTGCTTTATAATACGACTGCAACTCAAGCACGTTGCGATTCTTTTTGTATGCCTGCAAAACAACGGGTATATACAGAAAAGACTTGTTTAACGTGTTTCTGTTTCGCGTAAGCCATTTTCTAAAACGCTTATCTTTACCGCACAACTTTAATATTTGTTTTGACATAGCGAGGTTATGTAGCCCGAGTTTTGTGAGATATTCGATTTGCGGATACTGTTCGTAAAGTCGCAAGTATTTGAAAACGTCAATTCCCGTGAATCTGTCTATTGCGCTGAACTTGTATTCGGGGAAATGTTCAAGGATATATTCGCGGTTTATTATCGGGGCATAAGGATCAAACAATTTGTCATCGGTCCAACTCCATTCGCTGTATTCGTACCAAGGCTTATATGACGTCAATCCCTCGGCATGCCAGCCAACAGAATATCCGCCAATGTTGGTGTAATACATATCCTTTACAAAGCATTTGTCCGAGTGAACGCCGTGCACCGCAACTTGTTCAAGACAGAGAGTGTTACAAAAGGTAAATTAAAATAAAACGAAGTTCAAAGCGGTCAGATAATCAATGTGAGTTTGTATGTTTTGTTGAATAAGGGAGAGGTTTATATTCCATAGGGCGAACAAAAAAATTAAATCAAAAAGCGGACGCGCTGAAACGGTCAAGTCAAAATTAAATAGAAAATGAGTGATAGAGCTACACGAAAAAAGTGTCGGCAAAAACATTTCAAAACATAATTAAGAGTCAATTTTAGATATCTTACATAGTATAGCGCATTAAACTTGAAAAATAAAAAATTTTGTGCTATAATATATACAATAGTTTTTAGTAGCAATACCGAAACATTAAAAAAACTATTTCAGAAAGAGGCAGTACAAGAACAAAAAACTAACACAGAACAAAAACCAAAAACTCTCGACGGGAGGTAACCGCCTATGAATTACGTTTTGAATATAAGCGCAGAGAAATGACTTTTCCCTTGCGCTTTTTTTGTTTAACGAAACAATTTCGATGGCGATTAACATAAATTAAAAAATTAAACGAACTAACAAACCGGAGATTTATATGAAGAATAAAATCGTAAAAGTAATAGTAGCCTTTTTATTTGTCATGCTTACCGCGTGTACCGTCTGTTTTATGTCGTCGTGTTCTCGCGGTGGCAAAAATAACGATGTTACCATTACGTTTGTCACGAACGGCGGGAAAGAAATTGTCCCGATAACGCTTAAAAAGGGGGAAGAACTTACGCTCCCGACGGCGGAAAAAGACGGAAGAGTCTTCGCGGACTGGTATTACGACGAGAATTTTACGAGCGTTTGTCCAAAAAAAATAACTGCGGAAAAGGACGAAACGCTTTATGCCCGTTACGGTGCGGTTTTAACTTTTATAGCCAACGGCGGAACGGAAATCGAGCCGCGAACATACTTTGAGGGCGAAGAAATAGGAACTCTTCCCATATCGTATAAGGACGGCTTTTCTTTCGGCGGTTGGTATTATGACACAGAACACAGTCAAATCGTAGGGAAAAAAGACAATATAGAATATGCCCTGATGGTATATGCAAGGTTTTCGGAAAAATCCGAAACGATAAGAAAACTTACGAGCGTAAAAAACGTTTCCTTATCTCCTGTCGTCGAAGTAAAGACCGACGGTATTGTTTTGCATAACGACAACATATCGGATTACATATCTCTCGTTTCGTCGAGCGGAGAAAAAATAGACCTCATTTGTAGCCCGTCGGGAAACGGGGCTTTCCTCGTCGAACCCAACAAAAAACTTTCGGAGGGGATGTCCTACTCTGCAAAAACGTTATCTTCTTTGCTGAAATTCGTTTCCGTTGACGGAAACGACACGGAAAATGCCGACGAAGTGACTATAACCACGCATAAAGAAGAGAAAAACGTTCTTGAGAAAAAGCCGTCCGTTCATCTCACTTCATCCGAATTTGCCAAATGGGAAGAAAACGTCTACGTTTATATGGACGCGGGACTTGAAAAGGACGTAAACAGAATCGTTGCGAGAACGGATAAAGAAATTAAAGCCGGCTCGATAGTAACCGTCGGCGAAAACCCGACGGCGCAAGACACCGATTATATTTGCAAAGTAATATCCGTCAAAAAGGAGAGAATGCAATATGTTGTCGGTTCGGATATCAAAGAAGACGAATTTTATGTGTTAGACGTTGTTACTCCTAACGTAGACGACGTTTATAAAGATATAGATATATACGGAGAAAGGCAGGCGCAACTGGAAGGCGTGATAAATCTTTCTGCGGAAACGATTGCCGAAAACGTGGAAAAGAACGAAGGTATTGTCACTCTGAAAAAAGCAATTAGAAACGCCGTTGCGCAGTCGCCTACGATAACCGACTATACAAACGCGCTTTCCGAAACGGAAAAGACGGCGCTTGCGGCGGCAATCGCGGGGTTTGAATTCCAAAAACCGAAAATCAGAATTGATATAAAAGGAACGGTTCTTGCTTTCGAGATAGAACTCGGCGGCGAAATACAGGTAAAAAATTTCAAAGTTGGCGTTTCCGTCACGATAAAAAACAAAACGCAGGTGGATTACAGGTACACGATTTGCAAATCCGGACTTGTAACGCTGAATCCGCTTTTATGGTTCTATACCGATATAAAGGTCGATCTTGCAAACGATTTTTCGATTTCGCTTGCCGCCACTGCGGAATTTGCGGACGCTAAGGACGACATTCACGGAATCGTTGACATTACCGATGAAGTAGAATACGTTATGGATATCGCCAAGGACGGACAAAACAAGTTTGCCGAGGCAATCACGGGCAGTCCGCTGTGGGATGACGACGACCTTGAATACGTCGATATTTTCAGCATACCGCTGGGGCAAATTCCGTTGCCGGTACCCGTTGTTTCGCTTATGCTGGAATTTAACGTGGTAGGTTCTTTGGGCGCGCGTGCAGGATTGTACGTAGAATTTGCTCATCATTACGTTGAAACGACAAATCTTACGAACGGGATAAGTGCGGACGGCAACAACGGCAAACCCGTGATGTACAACGAGTTTAAGTTTTTGAGGAATACGACGGCAAACGAAATAGATCTTTCGATTGCTCTCAAAGGTCAGGTCGGTTTCCGTTGTGGACTCGAAGCGAAGTTATCTTTGTCGGTTGTAAAACTCAATAACGTCGCCGCGGTATACGTTTCCTTCCGTTTCGGACCGTATATCGAACTCAGCGGACTCGTCAACTTCAGTTATTCTTACGACGCCGTAAATAAGGTTTCAGAAACGCATCTGTACGGCGGAATGTATCTGGAAGTCGGCTTATTCGTCAACGCGAAAATCGGGGCAAAATTCCTCGTTTACGACTTAAATACGGATATTTTCGATAAAAAGATTCCGTTATACGGCGTGGGTGACAGACTCATTCCGCTTGGTTTTGCCGAACAGTCGAACTCGCCCGAAACCCCCTACGTTACCACTACGCGTTACGGCGGGGTGAAAATGAGTACCGTTCAGATGAGATATCTCGACATTGTCACAGGCGAAGATGTCGTGGATAATGCGCTGAGAAACAGATACGGGGCGCAGTTGTGGTACGAATTCGAGTTTGTCGATGCGCCCGACTATCAGACGAGGGATTATGAAAAATACGTAACCATCAACAACGGAAGCCCGATCATAAGCAGAAACTTCCCGTTTAAATCGCTGAAATACGTAGTCAAGGTGAAACTTCTGCCTCGTCACGGCGTTTACGCGAGCAGGATAGAGAGAATTTTCTACGTGGAATACAGAAATCCCGACGGCAGAGATTACGCCGTTATGAACAACGAATTCCGCAACGAATATTACGCGGGCGGCGGCTCGACTCATTCCGAAGTACTGGCGCGGCTTTCGTATCTCGAGGGCGAACAAGTCGTTCCGCCCGATTTTTCCGAAGACGAACTGCCCGTCCGTCAGGGGTATTATCTCGACCTTAACGACCTTTGGGAAAAATATTTCCCGTTCCTGGGCGACCAAATCGACGAGAGCTTCGACGGAACCTATCCCGTAGTCACCTACGAGAACGCGACGCAGATTTATAAAGGTTATCTCATCGTAAACACCTGTTATTATCGTTTGAAATGGAAACAGCGTGTTTTCAAAGCCGAATTCAGTTCGCCGGTATATATCACCTCGTCCGAAATCGCGAGAACCGAACGTCTGCTCTCGGCGGATATGCTTTACGTTCCGTCGCTCAGATACTTCGTCGTTCTCACCGACCAAAAAATAGTCGCGCCGGACATCGCCGGTAAAAAATACTCGGAATTCGTAAGCACGAGCGGACTGACTTTCTTCGCCGACTATTACGAAGTAGATCCAAACGCGGATGCTTTCAAGGGCTTCGATATAGAAGCAGGCTTCTACCCGAGAATCCGCGTCGACACCGAATCGAATCTCTATCTCGAAAACTTCGACGGGATTAAGAACGGCGCGCAGTTCGTTGCAACCTATACCGACAAGAACGTGTTCACCGAAACTTACGTTCTCGAAACGGAAACGGTGAGCCGCGTGAAAGCAGAATATAAACCGTTCGATTACGTCGGCAAAACCATCCGTCCGCTCCCGCCCGAACAGTTCGCGATAGGCGCGGAATTCACCGAGAACGGAAACGTTTACGTCATAAAAGGTTACCGCGACATTAACGCCGAAAACGACGAAAGCAGTCGTTTCTATGAAGTGAACTCGATGCCCGACGTGACTAAAAACAGAATCTGGTACGTTCTTTACGAACGCAAGGGGTTTGACGAATTACCGGTATTTTACGTCAACATCGTCGCTAACGGACAGAAAATAGGCGATTTCGGCATAAAACAAGGCGAGCCGATAAACGTTGCGTTGCTGAAAATCAATTTTTCCGACGAAACTGTTGTAAGCAGGCTTGCAGGCTATCCGCTTATGACGCTGAACGAAACGATAAAAGCCTATTCGGTAGTCTGGGACGAAACTAATATTCCTGCGCAAATGCCCGAAAAAGATATCACGGTAAACCTTACGTCAACTTATACGTTTAACGAGCTTACCGCCGAGTTTATCGTAAGCGATCCGCTCCAAAGTTTTGCGGACGGACTGTATTTCGACACAAACCCCGACGGCAACAAAGTGTATACGGCAAAAGGAAAGACCTGGACTTTCGGCTCGACCGACGACGCGGCGTTTTATTCGCTCCCGAAACTCAACGATTATTTTGACGCCGACGGCAAAAAATACTACGCGTTTTACGGTTGGAAGAATGCAGTCGGAGAGGAATATCCTTACGGAATACGCATAGCGTTTGTCAAAAACGAAGTTTACACGCCGATATTCTCTGAAAAAACGGTATTACCGACGATTGCGTTTGTCAGCGTAAGCGACTACGGCTATGAATATTACTACAAAATAATTGAGGGCGATTTCTTTGGCAAAACACTTGCAGAGGTAATACGATCCGCAAAAATCGATCCTCCCGCTCATGGCGACGTAAACGGCATTTACGAATACAAATTTAAGGATTGGGGCGTTGACGAAAGTTCCTACGTCGTCGGTTCCGAAAAAGATGCGAACGGCAACGTAAAAACTTACGTCGTTTTCAAAGCACAATTTATTGAACAAGGAAAACCGCATACGGTTACTTTCGAGGCTTTGGGCGGAGCGTTTTCGGATGGAGAAAAAACGCTTAAAAAGGTTGGCGTTTACGGCGAGGATATATCCTCTGTCGTTGCCGAGAATTATTCCGACGAAAAAGGCGATTTTGCATTTATTTGCTGGACGACGATTCCGTATTCTCTCGACCACAAGGTGGACAAAGAGGATTTGAAAATCGGCACCGAGGACGTGACGTACTATGCGTACTATTCGCTTTCTCCCGCTACGATAACGCTTACTTTCAAGGGAAAAGTTCAAACGGAAGAAACCGACGGCACCGGCAACGTTTACTTCGGCGGAGATAAATCGAAAACCGAACTCAAAGTAAGCGATTTGTACGGCAGAGGTTACTATCTGACAGCGAGCGAATTTGCGGTAGACAGCAAGTCTAAAACTTTCGTTCCCGATTATCTTAAATGGACGGTAGACGGCGAAGAACTGAGATCTGCGTTCTATAACGACGGGTATATGGCGTATATACCTTTCGACAATAATGCGACGGTAGAAATCGTTTTTAAGGCTGCCACACCGAAAATCGTCAATATTGCATTCGTATCCGACGGAAAATGTTTCGAGCCGGACGGTACGATAATAGACGGCGTGATTTGCAACGGTTATATGAGCGGGTTCAGACACGTTGCGAATTACTACGAGGCTTACGGCTCGACAATGACCGTGCCCAACGTTGATTATTACAGTGCAAACTATTATCGCTTTGACCGTTGGGAAGCAAGGACGTCGGATGGGAATTCGGTTATTTCCGTTAAGGCGGGCGATACGATAACCTTTACGGAAGACATTGTTTTCTACGGCGTTTACGTCCACGATACGGCGGTAAAAGTCGAACTTACTTTCCGTGCCGATGAATCTTTCGGCAGTTCGGAAGGTGACGGCGATCTCGTGGGGTTAAAGGTTTTTGACGATGGCAGCGTTGAAATTAAAGACTATGGCACGGCAGGCGAAAATATCGCGTTCGATAAAATCCCGTCCTGCAAAGGTATGAAATTCGTCGGATGGAGAACGGACGACAGCAACGAAATAATTACGCCAAGCAAACTTAAAGAGACTGTTTATTCGGTAAAAACGACTTATTATGCCGTTTACGAATCCGACGCAGAAAATTATAAAATAATATTGAACGCGGGCGACGGAAAATTCGCAGACGGAACAACCGAAAAAGAGAAAAACGTTCCGTTCGGCAGACTTACGAAAGAACTCGAAAAATCTATGCCGAATGCGTCGGGGCTTGTTTTCAGCCACTACGAAAACGAAAGCGGTTATCCTGTAACCGTTGTAGAAAAAGCCGAACAACTATATGCAAGATACGCAAAACCTGTCTCGACGTTTGAAGAGTTGCAAAACATCAACCTCTCTCCCGAACAGAATTACGTTCTTCAAAACGATATTACGCTCGGCGGCGATGTCTGGGACGAGGGCAATCTTGTAAGCTGGACGGCGATAGGCGCAAACAATCCGAGCGGTTTTTCGGGAACTTTCAACGGAAACGGCCATAAAATTTCCTTTTTGGCAAAAAGCGGAACAAAACATAACTTCGGGCTATTCTCCAAGATAAGCGGCACAGTTTACAATCTGTCTGTCTTAGGATATTTTTCGATAAGCGGTACGACCGATGCGACCGCTCTCGGCGCATTTGCAAGCGAAGTTACGACGAGCGGACGAGTCATCGATTGCCAGAGTTTCGTAAGATTTACCGTTGCCGTGAAAGCAAATCAGAAACTTTCGGTTTCGGGCGCAATCGGCGTAAACAACGGACTTATAGACGGATTGATGACTTCGACGAGCGGCGAGATAAATATCGACAGCGATAAAGAATTTAACGTCGGTTCAACGGTCGGCACCAACAACGGCACGATGAAAAACGTCAATCAAAGCGGAAGGGCCGGTTCGGTTTACGTGACGCTTGCAAGAAGCCTTAATTGCAATATAGGCTCGTTCGCGGGCTACAATTCGGGCAAAATCGAAAATTGTTTCTCCGAAAGAGCGGTAACGATAAATCTTTCGCAGGGCGACAACGTATATCTTGAAAATTCCGTTTTGCTCGGCGGCTTCGCCGGTAAAAACGACGGAACTATCGAAAATTCGACCACGTTGTACGGATACCTTGACTACACCGTGAGCAACCTTACATTACTGGGCGAAAAAGGACTGTATCTGTCCTATATTTCGTACTTGGAAACGCCGCGTTATATCGTTTACGTTGTCGGTTCTGATAGTCAAGGTCCGATATATACCACAAAATGCGTGATATATCTCGACGAAAACGCCGCTAAAAAGGGTTCGGCGGAATATGAAGAATACACTCTTTCCGAATTCCGCGCGGCGCATCCCGCCGAAGCGGCAAAGATAGACGCGCTCAGAGATTGCATCGCTTTCGACGGATTTGTTCCCGTAAATAACGGTAAAACCGATAACTGCTTCGTTGTGCCGGGCGTGGGAACCGGTAACGGCGTGGAACTCGTTTCGAGTTGCGGTTTCGACGAATTAAAGTGGAATTACCTTTTGAGGCTTCACAAAACCGTTTACCAATCGTAACGGTCTGTTTGGACTTTTGACGGCTGATTGATTTACAACTAAAACGAAAAAGGAAGTTTGAATTATATCGGACTTCCTTTTTATTGCGGTTGTCGGGAAAAATTCCCGAAGAGATATGTGTCAGTCTTATGGAGAAGTATCTCGAAGAAAAAAAAATTTTAAGTGCGCGGGTATCCGAAAGCGAAGCTATCGTTACTGAAAACGAGAAAAATACCGCCGACGTTGACGAGTTTATTCGTAGGCTCAAGAAATATGCGAGCGCTGAAGAACTGACGCGCGAAATGTGTATCGAACTGATTGAGCGAATAACGATAGGAAAAGTTGTCAAAGACAAAACAGCTGAACGAGAAATCCATATTTATTATAAGTTTATGTATAACGGCTATTCTGAAAAACTACATACAAACTGATTTAATCGCCCATTTGCAATACCCCATATAAGCACACGCCACACAGCCATTAGGGGGTTAAAGAATGGTTTTAGGTGGGGCGGAAATGAGTAATACAAAAAATTGGCTTTTACGTCCTAAAACAACTTGAAATTTTTTAAAAAATATGATAAACTATTATTCGTCCCGTGGAACAAATCGAGGAGTAAGAATAGATAATGAATTCATGACAGCGAGTCAGGCTGCTAAAAAATGGAACATTTCTCAACTCCGAGTTCAAGTCTTATGCATGAATGGAAGAATTGGTGGCGTGTTTAAGTTGGGTGAAAACTGGGCAATTCCAGCAAATGCGAAAAAGCCAACTGAGGCAAGGAAACTTTTATTGCAAGAAGAAATAAATATACTAATTTATAAATCTATTTATGAAAAGCCGAGAGTTTTTGCTCCCGGCTTTTCGTTTGCTTTGGGTGGTTTTTAGTTGTTAGGAATATAGATTTTATCGCCGACTTTGACGGCTTTATAGGTTACACCACCAACGTTTTGTTGAAGATATTCGGGTTTGCCGTCCGCATGAGCACGTAAGATAAACTTATCGGGTTCTTCTTCGGTCAGTTTGTCGATATTTACGTCGATAAACTGTTCGTCGCTCGACACTTCGAGTATTTTTAATCCGCGCTTGATTAGGTCGGCGGAAAATTGCCATACTTTTTCAAATATTCCGTAGGTATCCATAATAATGGAAAAGTCGTGATTCGGTTCGTATGCAGTAATTCTGAAGTAATTTGTCATAAATGTTTCTCCTTTGCGGTTACGCCGCTATTTGTTTTAATTTTCTGTTTGCGTAAGGAAGCCACTTCTTGTTTACGAACTCCATTACGCAGTCGTCGGGTTTAGAATCGTGGTCGCCGTAACATTGAAGCACCTTTTTGTTTTTCAAAGAGTATTCCACCGTTACAAGTGGAACGTCGGGTTGCTCTCTTGTTCGGATAAAGAAAATAAGCGATTCTTCGCGAGCGAATTTTTGGTCGTAACCCATACGCCCCACGCAATGATGGAGCAACTCGCCTTCGCGCGTTAAATCTGACGGCTTTTGTGCGATAATCGCTATATAGACCGACTTCCTGTCGTATTCAAGCCCTAAATACTTGCTTGCCACGGCGGCGAATTTATCGTAAAACTCTTTGCGTTCCTGCTCGTCTTTCAATGCTTTTGCGGAACGATATTCGTCAATTCGTATATCGTGCCAACGTTTGAAATCATGGGGATAGCGGTTTTTATCTTCCGTCATATCAATCCCCAAATACTCACAAGCATTAAGATAATCTCGGTAGCTGTAAAAGTTTGTGTTTTGCCTTTCGATATAGTCCAAAAACTTGCCGACTTCGTTTTTTACAAGTGCTTTTACATTGTCCATTTGGTCGGCGTGATCGAATTTTATCTTACGGTTAGCGAAATTGTTGATTTCATATATGGACTTGCCGGTTTTATACGCCTTTAGGATAGAAGAAACGTAGTAGTTGGATAGAACAATATCTTGTCTGTTTTTCGCAATCCATTTGCGGAACTTTTTGTCTTTACCGCATAGCCGTAAAATTTGCGTTGACATAGCGATATTATGCAATCCGAGCTTGGTGAGATATTCGATTTGCGGATACTGTTCGTAAAGGCGTAAGTATTTGAAAACGTCAATTCCCGTGTATCTGTCTATTGCGCTGAACTTGTATTCCAGGAAGTGTTCAAGGATATATTCGCGGTTTATTATCGGGGCATAGGGATCGTACAAATTGTCAACCGTCCAACCCCATTCGCTGTATTCGTACCAAGGCTTATATGAAGTCAATCCCTCGGCATGCCAGCCAACCGAATATCCGCCAATGTTGGTGTAATACATATCTTTCACAAAGCATTTGTCCGAGTGAACACCATGCACCGCAACTTGTTTGCAATACCAAACGCCTTTCTTGACCTTGACCGCGACTGTTACTTTGACAAGCTCGCCGTTATTCATTGTAAGGTAAGCGTAAAAACGAGTCCTACCACTAACGGGATATGTTCTGTCTATCGCTTTTATTTTCTTTTCTATGTATTTTGGTATAGGTTTGATTTTTTCGATTTTCATATTATTTAATCTCCAATGTGTTTCCAAATATCTCAAATAGTTTTGAAATAACTGTGTTGTTTGGCTCTAAATCTTCACCCAAAATCTCACCAGTTTCATAGTCGATTTGAGTTGTTTTTTTGCAGCCTTTTTGTGAAATAAATCTTGTGCTTCCGTCGGTTTCCACAACGAGCAAATCGTGTGTTTTTGCAATCTTCGCAAAGTAGATTTCCGCTGCGTGATACGGGAATCCAATCATAGGCACACGTTCTTCAAATCCACAATCTCGGCTTGTCAAAGTAAGGTCGATTTCTCTTGCAATCTCAACCGCTTTTTCTCCCATAATTTCATAAAAATCGCCAAGCCTATATGCAACTGCGCTATTTGGATTTTGCTGTTGTAAAACATGATATTTATCGTAAAATGTGGCGTTTGGAGATTTGCTTTTAGAAAGTTTTTCAATTTGCATTTCGAATTTGCTTATATTGCTATGTTTTTCCGTAATAACACTTAATTCTACTGTTCTGTTATCTTTAACTTCTTGTTCTGTCAAATTGTCAAAAAATGAGAATTGAACGTTCTCTTGTTTTTTCGGCTCGGGTTTTGCTTTAACCGTATTGGATTCGACACGTTTAACTGTAGGTTTGTATTCCGTTCCGTCGAGGGTATAAAGCGTCCCTACGATGCTATCTTCTTCAAAGAAATGTATCGCCCAACCATACACGGTTTGGTCGTCAATGCAAGCAGAATTAGCACCTTTCTCGGCATGTTTTCGTGCCTCGTCGCAAGCAAATTTCATAAACCCTGCAAGCGTCTTCTTGTTGGTCAAAGAATGACCGTCTTTTTCAAACGGAGTGCCGTTGTTTATCTTGTCTGCAAGGGTTTCGCTCGCATTATCTCGAAGGTATTTCAAGACAAGTTCTTCTTGCTTATTTTGAGCAGTCAAATTGAGTTCCATATTGCCTCCTAAAACGGAAAATCCTCAAGAAGTTCCATTGCCTTCATCTCAAGTTCTCTGAGTGTTGTGCGGTGGTTGAATCCGCCGTGATAATCTTGCTCGTTCTTGGCTGTGCGTATCAAAATGTTGCTGTACCATTCGTTGGTTAAAAACCTAACGTCGCTTATGGAAACGTAAACGCACTTGTTTTCCGCACTCTTGATAAATGCCGAAAAACAGTAATGATTGCGTCCGACGTTCACAAGCTGCCAATGATTTTGCTTGCATATCGAGCGCAAGAAGTTGATGTATTTCGTTTGAAAACTTTTGTAGTCATCTCCCGTATAACAGCCCGAAGAAAACTCATAGTCTATGTATTTTTCCAAGTCTTTAAT
>ULUJ01030872.1_pt1 | contig 23020 bp, 22 predicted proteins | sample 1958381 | NCBI WGS metagenome assembly ULUJ01 (sample SAMEA4835757, study PRJEB28245) | human gut metagenome | biome: gut microbiome; material: fecal sample | place: Denmark | collected 2008 | reverse complement strand
GCTTACCGGGCAGGATATCTCCGCCCAGCTGCGGGGCCGGGACCTGGGGGACCGGGTGCTGATCCCCATCCACATGATGCGCCACGGCGAGACCGTGTTTCTGGACGACTACACCGTGGAGCGTCTGAGCCGGGAGCTGGGCGTTCCCGTCCAGGTGGTGGACGAGGACGGCTTCGCCCTGGTGGACGCCATGTTCGCGGCGGAATGACCGCCGCATCCAAATAGAAGGAGGTAAATCCCTATGTCCAAGCCCCTGATTGCTATCGTGGGCCGGCCCAACGTGGGCAAGTCCATGCTGTTCAACAAGATCATCGGGCGGCGTCTTTCCATTGTGGAGGACACCCCCGGCGTCACCCGGGACCGCATTTACGGTGAAAGCGACTGGAACGGCCGCAAGTTCACCCTGGTGGACACCGGCGGCATCGAGCCCAATACGGATAACGAGATCCTGGCCTTCATGCGCCAGCAGGCCCAGATCGCCATCGACAACGCCACGGTCATCGTCCTGGTAACGGACATCAAGACCGGTATGACCGCCGCCGACCAGGAGGTGGCGGGAATGCTCCAGCGGTCCAAAAAGCCCATTGTCCTGGCAGTGAACAAGATGGACTCCACCGGCGTCACGGACCCGGAGTTCTATGAGTTTTACAACCTGGGTCTGGGCGACCCCATCGCCGTGTCCGCCGTCCATGGTCACGGCACCGGCGACCTGCTGGACGCCTGTCTGCAATACTTCCCCCCGGAAACGGACGAGAAGGAGGACAGCGACGTGGTCCAGGTGGCCATCATCGGCAAGCCCAACGTGGGCAAGTCCAGCCTCACCAACCGGATCCTGGGGGAGCAGCGGGTCATCGTCAGCGACGTGGCCGGTACCACCCGGGACGCCATCGACAGCTATTTTGAAAATGCTACTGGCAAATATAACTTCATCGACACCGCCGGTATGCGCAAAAAGTCCAAGGTGGACGACGCCATCGAGAAATACAGCGTCCTCCGGGCCACCATGGCCATTGAGCGCAGCGACGTGTGCCTCATTATGATCGACGCCCAGGACGGCGTCACCGAGCAGGACACCAAGGTGGCGGGCCTGGCCCACGAGGCCGGAAAGGCCTGCATCATTGTGGTGAACAAGTGGGACCTGGTGGAAAAGGACGGCAAGACCATGGACCGTATGCGGGAGGACATCCGCCGGGACCTGAGCTATATGACCTACGCCCCCATTGTGTTCATCTCCGCCATGACCGGTCAGCGGGTCAGCCGACTGTTTGAGCTGATCAACTATGTCCGGGAGCAGGCCTCCATGCGCATCACCACCGGAATGCTCAACTCCGTCCTGGCCGATGCCCAGACCCGGGTGCAGCCCCCCACGGACAAGGGCCGCCGGCTGAAGATCTACTACATGACCCAGGTGGGCATCCGTCCCCCCCATTTCGTGGTGTTCTGCAACGACAAGAAGCTGTTCCACTTTTCCTACCGCCGGTATCTGGAAAACCAGATCCGCAGCGTGTTCGGCCTGGAGGGCACCCCCATCATCATGACCGTGCGCCAGAAGGGCGAGGAGGATAGCTGACGTGTCTGTGGTATTTACCGTGGCCCTGACGCTGCTGGTGTCGTATCTGCTGGGCTGCTTCAACGGGTCGGTGATGACCTCCCATTTCATCATCCGGGACGATGTCCGCCAGCACGGCAGCGGCAACGCGGGCCTGACAAACTTCTACCGGACCTACGGCGCCCGGTATGCCCTGTGCGTCATCATCTGCGACATGGGGAAAACCGTGCTGGCCTGCCTCATCGGCGGATACCTGATGCACTGGGTGGTGGGCGACTGGACCCTGGGACTGCTGATCGCAGGCATCGGCTGCGAGCTGGGGCACATGTTCCCGGTGTTCTTCGGCCTGCGGGGCGGCAAGGGCATCCTGTCCGGCGGCGTGCTGGTGCTGCTGCTGGACTGGCGGGTGGCTCTGATTGCCTGGGGCCTGTTTGCGGTGCTGTGGCTGCTGACCCGCTATGTGTCCCTGGGCTCCATCGCCGCCACGGCCAGCATGCCGGTGTCGGTGTTCCTTCTGATGGGCCATAACTGGCTGTATACCGCCCTGTCCGCGGCGATAGCGGCCCTTGTGATCTGGTGCCACCGGGGCAACATCCAGCGGCTGCTGTCCGGCACCGAAAAGAAGTTTCATTGGCATGTCGACGCCCCGGCCGGGGGCGAGGACGGCCCGCAAGCATAAGAAGAAAGAGAGAGCATTCGTATGAAAAACAATCAGCTTCGCCAGGTGGTATTTCCCATTCTGGCGGCCTTTATCTGGGGCACGGCCTTCGTGGCCCAGGACGTCTGCGCCGACGCCATGGGCGCGTTTACCTTCAACGGCACCCGGTATTACATCGCCGTGCTGTCCCTGCTGGTGGTTCTGGCCGTTTCAAGCGGCTTCAGGAAGGACCGGCCCCAGATCTCCCCTGCGGAGAAGAAGGCCCAGCGCAGGCAGCTGTGGCTGGGCGGCTTCTGCTGCGGCACGGTGCTGGCCATTGCCTCCAACTTCCAGCAGGCAGGCCTTGTGGCCGGTACCGACGGCGGCAAGGCCGGGTTCATCACCGCCCTGTATGTGGTGCTGGTGCCGGTGTTCGGCCTGTTCTTCCGGCGGAGGGTCAGCCTGCCGGTGTGGATCGCCGTGGCCCTGTCCGTGGGCGCTCTGTACCTGCTGTGTATCAAGGGCAGCTTCTCCCTGGCCCCCGGCGACCTGCTGGTGCTGGTATGTGCTGTATGCTTCGCCGTACATATCCTGGTGATCGACCATTTCACCGCCACCTGTGACGGTGTGAAGCTCAGCTGCCTGCAATTCCTGTTTGCCGGCACCTGGTCCACCATTCTGGCCCTGTTTTTCGACACCATCAGCTTCCAGGTGCTGCTGGACTGCATCTGGCCCCTGCTGTATGTGGGCGTGTTCTCCTGCGGCGTGGGCTACACCCTGCAAATCCTGGCTCAGAAGGGCTCCAATCCCACGGTGGTCACCATTCTGCTGAGCCTGGAGAGCGTGTTCGCCGTCATCGCCGGCGCCGTTGTCCTGCACCAGCAGATGACCGCCCGGGAATACCTGGGCTGCGTGCTGATGTTCGCGGCGGTGGTCCTGGCCCAGATCCCCATGCCCCAGAAAAAGGAAGCCAAAGCCGAATAAACCGAACCCATAACAAAACTGACGCTGCTGCCGCGGCGTCAGTTTTTTATCCTCCGGTGCTTCCCATACACAGGAATTCCTCCGGCCCGTCCCATTTCTTCACAAAAACGTAGTGCCCTCACACTATTGACATCAGGGACAGGGTCCGATAAAATGAGAATGTCATATCGACACAGCGCTGAAAGGAGGTGCCGCTATGCTGACGGTGCTGAATTCCTCCCACGATCCGTTTTACAACCAGGCCTTTGAGGAATATGTGTTCGAGCATTTCCGCCAGGGTGAGATATTCCTGCTGTGGCAGAACGACCCCGCCGTGATCGTGGGCAGTTATCAGAACATATGCCGGGAGGTTCACGTGGAGCGTCTGCGGCAGCTGGGGATCCCGGTGATCCGGCGCATCACCGGCGGCGGCACGGTATACCACGACCTTGGGAATCTGAACTATACATACATTTCCGACGGCGGGGCCGCGATAGACTACGACCAGTGCCTGGGACCTATCCTGGCGGCGCTGAACGACATCGGCGTTCCGGCCCGGAAAAACCGGACCTGTGACATTGCCATCGGCGGCGGAAAGATCTCGGGCAGCGCCCAGCGGATGACAAAGGGGCGGCTGCTGCACCACGGCACCCTGCTGTTTTCCTCCGACCTCGGCGTGCTGGACCGGATCACCACCCACCGGAAAAACGACTGCTTCCAGAGCAAGGGGACCCAATCCGCCATCTGCCCGGTCACCAATATCCGGGAGCACCTGGCCCGGCCCATGACCATTGAGGAGTTCCGGGAGCGGCTTCTGGACCGGATGGTGCCCCCCGGCAGTCCGCGCCTGACGCTGACGCCGGAACAGGAGGCGGAGGTCTTCCGCCTGCGGGACGAGAAATACCGTTCCTGGGAGTGGACCTGGGGCAAGACCCCGGCCTTTGCCTATGAAAAAACCGGCGTGTTCGCAGGGGCGCCCATCCGGGTGGCCTACCAGGCCAAACGCGGCATTGTATCCGGTGTAACGGTGGACTGTCCCCTGCTGGACGGAGGCCTGGCTGCCGCACTGCTGGAGGGCGGACGGCTGGACCCGGAGCGCTTTTCCTCGGTCTGTCTCCGGGTGGCCCCGGATCGGGCCGATGAACTGATGGACTGGCTGATGTAGCCGGATATTCTGCGAGAAAGGGAGATTTTTATCATGGAGAAAAATATTGTCATGCCCCGGCTGCGGCCGGAGATGGAAAAGGGCGTTCTGTGCGCCTGGCTGAAGGAGGAGGGCGAGCCCGTTTCCGCCGGTGAGCCCCTGTTCGAAATCGAGACGGACAAGGTGGTCAACCAGATCGAGGCCACCCAGGACGGCGTGCTGAAAAAGCAGCTGATCGAGGAGGGCGACACGGTGGACGTGGAAACGCCGGTGGCCATTCTGGAAACGGAGTGAGGGCCGGCATGGAGAGAAAACCCGATTGGCTGAAGGTCCGCTATAATCAGGAGGCCGTGGATGAAGTGGCGGAGCTGATGCGGGACCTGAAGCTCAACACCGTGTGCAAGGAGGCCAACTGTCCCAACCTGGGGGAGTGCTACCGGAAGCACACCGCCACGTTTATGATCCTGGGAAGCGTCTGCACCCGGAACTGCCGGTTCTGCAACGTCACCACTGGACGGCCCCTGCCGCCGGACCCGGAGGAGCCCGAGAACATCGCCCGGGCGGCCCGGCGGCTGAATCTGCGCCATGTGGTCCTCACCTGTTCCACCCGAGACGACCTGCCCGACGGCGGCGCGGAGCAGTTTGCCAAATGCGTCCGGGCCATCCGGGCCGCATGTCCCGGCACCACCGTGGAGGCGCTGATCTCCGACATGAAGGGGGATCGCGCCGCCCTGGACACGGTGATTGCCGCCCATCCGGAGGTGCTGAACCACAATGTGGAGACGGTGCGGGAGCTGCAAAGCGCCGTTCGGCCCCAGGCCCGGTATGAGCGGTCCCTGGAGGTGCTGCGGTACTGCAAGGAGCAGGACCCCACCCTGCTGACCAAAACCGGCTTCATGGTGGGCCTGGGAGAGACGGAGGAGCAGATCGACCGCCTGATGGACGACATTCTGGAAACCGGCTGCGACATTCTCACCATCGGCCAATATCTTCAGCCCACGCCGCAGCACTATCCCCTGGCCCGGTATGCCGCGCCGGAGGATTTCGCCCGGTGGAAGGAGCTGGCGTTGGCTAAGGGCTTCCGCCATGTGGCCTCCGCGCCTCTGGCCCGCAGCTCCTATAAGGCCTGGGAGGCTCTGGAGGACGTGCATGATCTATATTGAGACCGGCTCCACGGACGTTTACTACAACTTCGGCCTTGAGAACTACTTCACGGTGGAAAAGCGCCTGCCGGACACGGTGTTTCTGTTCTGGCGCACCACGCCCACGCTGATGGTGGGCAAATACCAGAACATACTGGAGGAGATCAACAAGCCCTATGCCGACGCCCACGGCATCCATCTGGTGCGGCGGATGAGCGGCGGCGGCACCATCTATACGGACCTGGGCGGCTGGCAGTTTTCCTTCATCCAGCACCGGGAGGCCGGGGAGATCGAGTTTGGCCAATACATCGCCCCGGTGATCGGCGCACTGGAAGAGATGGGAGTCACCGCCTCCTTCAACGGCCGCAACGACCTGACCATCGACGGGCGGAAGTTTTCCGGCAACGCCCAGTACCGGCTGGGAGACTGCATCGTGCACCACGGCTCCCTGCTGTTTGACACGGACATCCGGCAGATGGTGGCGTCCACCACGCCGGACAGCTACAAGATCACCTCCAAGAGCATCAAGTCCGTCCGGGACCGGGTCACCAACATCTCCGACCATCTGCCCCAGCCCATGGACCCGGAGACCTTCAAGGAGACCATGGTGCGCCATATCATGAACGGCAGCCGGGGCACCTATGCCGTGACGCCGGAGGACGACGCCCGCATCCGGGAGATCGCCCGGGAAAAATTCAACTGCTGGGACCGTATCTTCGGCGCGGACCCCCAATTCAACATTGAGCGCACCGGCCGCTTTGCAGGGGGAAAAATTCAATTTAAAATCGAGGTCCGGAAGGGTATCATCCGCAGCGCCTCGGTTTACGGCGACTTTTTTTCCACTCTGGACGCGGAAGCAATTTGCTCCGTGCTGCCAGGCTGCCGTTATGAGCGCGGCGCGGTGCTGGCGGCGCTTGAGCCCCTTGGCGGGGCCGTGTACCGCATCACGCCGGAGGAAATGACCCAGACGATTGTGGACTGACCAAGAAAGCCGCAGCCACCCCCCTCAGAGCTCCATAATAAAACTGACGCTGCTGCCGCAGCGTCAGTTTTATTATGCGTATATGGTTACAGGTTCTTCTCGTAGGACTCGATCATCTTCTTGAACGTGTGACCCGTACGACTATCGTCAGCAACAGCCATTGCGGCCACTGCATTCTCATCTGGCTTCTCGGATACACCAATGATGTTACCTGCACGAACTCTGAGATTTGCCAGATACTTTTCCGTGACTTCGCCGGTGAATATCTTGATCTGGAGCTGCATGGTGGTTTCATCGACCATGGTGGCGAAGATCCTGTCAATGAACTTGTCCACGAAATCTTTGTTGACGACACCCTTTACTGCATCCCGCTCAGCTTCCTTCAGCACCTGGCGAATGGTATCAAGGTGCTTTTTCAAATCATCGGCAGACTCACGCTGGGCATATAGTTCGGACAGTAGTTCTCTTGCCGTGTCTATTTCAGCAGTACACTGCTTGTTCATGGACAGGAAATCCCGGTCGCTCATTTCTCCGGTAGCGGCGAGCTGGAGCAGTTTCTGCTTCTTTTTTTCCGCCAGTTCAATGATTTGCTCCTGTTCCTGAATTTGCTCAGTGATCCCACCGCTGCCTGCCAGACTGGTATACAGTTCCATGTATCGCTCAATCTGAGCTTTTGCATCTGCCTCGGTATCCCTCAACACTTCCAACAGGAGAGGCTTTATCTCGCTTTCGTACACTGCAAAGGACGGACAGGAGTCGCTTCCGTTTTTGATTTTGCCGGAGCATACCCATTTGCTGTTTTTGTTACCGGAGCGGTCGACCGTGTCCCGCCGATAGTAGGCTGCACCGCAGTGGGTACAGTATAATTTTCCGGTCAGAAGGTTTGCGTGGTTGCTGATTCCCTGGCGGGCCTTTACATCCTCGCTGCGCTTTTTCAGCACGGCGTTGGCCTGATCCCAAATTTCTTCCGTTACGATTGCGGGGACAATTTCTCCTGTTTCATCCTTGAACATGATCCATTCCTCCGGCGGGAGGAACTTCTGCTTTTTGGTGAACATATCCACGACCTTGACCTTGTTCCCCACATAGTAGCCCTTGTACTTGGGATTTGCGATCATGTTAGACATGGTGGTGTGGGCGATTTTGTTGCCATTGTGATTGCGGTAGCCCTTATCCCAGAAGATCGTTTCAAGTTGCTTCATGGAATATTCGCCGGTAGCGTAACGCTCGAAGAGTTCGTGGACCATTGGCGCTTCGGTTTCATCGATGACAAGTCTACCGTCAGCCTTTGTGTATCCGAAGATGCGGCTGTTGCCAAGCACCACGTTGGATTTGATCGCCTGCTGATGACCGAACTTCACGCGGCTCGAGAGCTTGCGCAACTCGTCCTGTGCGATGGAGGACATGATGGACAGACGAAGTTCCGAGTCCTCGTCGAAGGTATTGATGTTATCATTCTGGAAGAACACGCCGACGCCGTATCCGAGAAGTTGCCGTGTGAACTGAATGGAGTCCAGTGTGTTTCTCGCAAATCTGGAGATTTCTTTTGTAATCACCAAATCGAATTTGTCCATAGCCGCATCGTCAATCATGCGATTGAAGTTCTCACGCTTCTTTGTAGAAATGCCAGAGAGGCCTTCATCAATGTACCCAGGGACGAATGTCCAGGTCAGATTTTTTCTAATAAGATCCTCGTAGTAGGCGATCTGGTTTCCAAGCGAGTTGAGCTGTTCGTCGCTCTCGGAGGATACTCGGGCATAGTAGGTCACCCGCAACGGGATATCGTAAACAGAACGTGTCTTGAGCATCATTCGGATGGTATGAATGTCCATGACTCCGCCTCCTCACGTTTCGTTTTATCATTATCATAATCAGTATATCATTTCTGTATGAACAAAGCAATATGAATTTCGAAAAAGGGGGAGCATCGTGTGCGATGCTCCCCGAGAAAACTATTTAGTGGTGGACGGCGCTAACCCGTTGATCAGATTTTTCATACGATTTCGTTCTGTTTCCGTGATCAAGCCCTTTTCGAACAGCGTCTGGTTGTAATAGTGAAGCCAGATCTGTTCCGCCGCGTGCCTCTTTTTCTGTTCCAGTGATTGGGTGTGCTGCGCAGTCACTGCCGTCCACCTCCTTTGCTGTAAAAATTATTGCCCCGACAGGAAAGAAAAATACAGGTTTTGAGTAACACCTCTATCTGAAAATGAGAAAGGCAGCAGACCGTTACATGGTCTGCTGCCAGGTTTGTGTTTGTTCGTTCGATTGAAAGTCCGGTTCTGTTGTGGACTTGTGTCTGTTTGCTGCAATGACCGATCCAGCCAACAGGCCAATTGCTGCGCCGAGATTTTGCGCTGCAGTCTTGGCCTCCATCTTACGGCACCGTTCCTCCGGATCATCGCTGTCGGCATCCATGGCACTCAATCCAGCAAGAACAGATGCCGCACCAATTCCCACACCACCAGAATGATGGTGGGCAGATACATCTGCAGCTGGATTCGACTCGCGGACCTTTTCACGGAATCGCTCGCCCTGGAGAGTTCGGTAGAGTATTCCGCGCTGGCTCTCCCAACCTGTTTCCCGAACTCCTTCAGTGTAGTTTCCTGATCTCGCTGTATTCTGTTCAGAGTGCGCTCCACATTGTTCTCCATCTGCGTCCAGTGACTGGTGCTGCTCTCGGTCAATTTCTGCACCTCCAACTGCATCTCGGAGATTGCTGTTCTGTGCTGCTCCATCAAAGACTGCACCTGTGCTTTGAGCTTTGCGTCCATCTGCTCGTCCGTGAGCAGATGCTCCACACTCTCCTGGAGCTGCAGAACGGACTGCCCGGTCAGCTCCACCGCGTCGGTCAGGCCTGTCCAGTTCTCTTCCGTCAGCGTGACTGCCTTCTGGATATTTCCAGCCTTGTCTATATTGTGGCTCAGAGCCGTTTGCTGCATAGCTTTCATATCCGCCATGCTGGGTCGTGCATTGCTGTGCTCGAATGCAGAATTCATATTCCATGTTCTCCTTTAAATATTTTTCTTCGTGTAAACGAAAATCCCGACAGCTTTTGCCGTCGGGTGTGATGTAGGTGATATTCGCGCGGCTGTCTGTCCGCTTGACCTGATAGCCCTCACTCTGCATCAGCTCGATGAACTGCTCCTTGTTGACAGCGTACTTCATGCACTCGTCGATCTGAATGGCGAGAGCCACCTTCCAGCTCTCGCCGCGCATCGCCGCGTGATACTCCGACTGCCTGATTCCCGAGGCCTGCTGTTTCTTCGGTTGGCAGATGGACAGGCCGTGACGCATACAGATTGCATCTGAGAATTTTCGGAGCTGCGTCAGATCGTCTTTTTCGAAATGCAGTTTCCTGCCGTTTTCAAAACTGACTGAGTTGATAATGAAGTGGGAATGGATGTGCTCCGCGTCGGTGTGTGTTGCAACGATGACTTCGTAGTCCTTCCACTGCTGCGCCAGCTCCAGAGCAATGGCGTGTGCTTTCTCCGGTGTGATATTTTCATCCGGGTGGAAGGACTGCACGAAATGAAAATACATTTTGCCGTCACACTTGCCGTACTGAAGTTTGGTGCTGATGAACTGCGTGTAGCAAATCTCAGGCTGGCAGTTGATACCTGTAACCAACTGCCGGCCTTCGAACTCGGTCTTCTTCTCCTGCACGACGTAGTCCAATGCAGCAGACAGTCCGGCGCGGCATTGTCCTTTCGGACGGTTGATGGGTGTGACCGTTGCCATGGTTCACACTTTCCTCTCCAGAAGCTCTTTCAGCAGTTTCTGGATCTCCAGATAGAGCTCATAGGTTTCACCAAGATTAACGGAACTGATCCTGCCCATGTTTGCCAGTGTGATGAGCTGATTGAGATTCGTTCCCTGCCGCCGCAACGCGCGGGCGCAGTCATCGAAGCCATTGATGTGTACGATCTCTTTCACAACGGCGCATGTCGTCAGGTACTTTGTCAGATCCATCCCTGCGGACTTTGCGTTCCGGCGGATGAGCTCTGCGTCGCCTTCCGTGACACGGAAGGTCAATGAAACTGGTTTTGTGCGGTTGGCTTTTTTCATCAAATGAATACCTCCGTAATAAAGTGGGTCCGGGCTTCTGCCCGGAAAAGAGATGCCGAAGGCAGTCCGCCGCAGCCCCATTGGGCGGCAGTGGACAGCCAGAGGCGATGCTCGCTCCCTCCCGAAGGAGGGAACTTTCTCCCTCTGCCGTAAACTCTCGCCGTTTCCTCAAACACGGCGGAAACTCGTGGCAGATTCCGAGGTGGGGTGTTTACCCGGCAGAGGAGGAAACAGCCGACAAATCGTCTCCTGTGGCCTCACAAGGGTCGATAGGGTCAACCCCTGGCGTGTCGACACTTTCGGCACGGTGCAACTCGATGATGCGCTTTCCATTGCTGCGGCGCAGACAGGCTGTAACACCGATTTGTCTTAGGGTTGCAAGGCTTTCCGAGATTAGACGCGCCGCTTTCTTCGGCGTAATCCCCAGCGTTCCGTCAGGGTCGATCTCTTCAGCGAACTCCGTGGGAGTGCCGATATACTTAGTACGGTTCGACATGAATACAGAGATGGCGGCAGGGATGCTTCCGCCGGGAGTGACCTTGCTGTCACAGATGAGCTGCCACACATTATCCTCGTTCCGTTCCAGCTCTATCTCTCTGTATTCAATATCACGACCAATGCAGGAGAGTTTCGCATGGCCGCTGCCACGCTTGTCCTCCACCAGTGTGAAGCTGGAATCCACTGCACCGCTGATGGCGGTGGTACCGGAGATGCGGTTGAACACATCTTCATCACCTTCCTTGCGCAGATGGTGAACGAGCAGCATGGCAATACCGTGCTGATCCGCAATACGCTTGAGCAGAGAGAGGTCACGGTAGTCGTTGGCATAAGCGTTATCATTTTTTGCGCCGCGCACCTTCTGCAGCGTGTCAATGATGATCAGAACCGTGTCCGGATATTCTTTGAGAAACTGGGTGAGCTGCTGCTCCAGACCTTTCTCCAGAATGTTGCTTTCGGTGCAGAAGCGAACACTGGACGGGACCTCGTCCGTGATGCTGAAGAGCCGGTTCTGGATACGGCGGGTGGAATCTTCCAGGCAGAGGTAGAGCGTGGTGCCCTGCTTTGTCTGGAGATTCCAAACGCTTTCTCCCTTGGCAATGGTGGTTGCCAGCCAGAGAGCCAGCCAGGATTTTCCCACCTTCGGTGCGCCGGCCAGAATGTGCAGGCCCTGTGAGATGAGCGAGTCCACCACAAAGTTCAGTGGCTCCACGGGGATGCTCATCAGGGTTTCACCGTCGATGGTGTTGAGGGGTTGGATGTTGCTTTTGTACATATGGTATACCTCCTTAAAAGAAATAGAATACTGACCTCGCCGAAAAAGTGGGGCCAGTATTCTTATTGCATCTGAACGATTTTGTGATATGATGTAGCTGTGCAGATTATGGGGTTGCGCTTCTTCCAGAATGAAAACAGAGGTGATTCGATGCCGCAAACTAAATACCGGATCTATGAACTCTCAGCCAGAACGCTTATGAGCTATGCCAGAGAGGAAAATGGTGTATACACATTTCAGTTGAACCGTACTGCAACGGACCACTGTATGATCCCCGGCGCAAAACACGAGCAGGATAACTGTGCCTTGTTCTTTCAGCTGATGTGTCAGCTCCGCGGCGACCGCTACCGAGAACGCGAAGGAGAGGGAGTGATCACCGACCTTGCGGACATGATCTTTTACATGGACTTCTCCGGCATCTTTGACCGCCGGGGCAGCAGCCATATGCAGCGAATTCGCCAGGAGAAAGCGAAAGACATGTTCCGCCCTGAAGGTGTGACGCTGGACTTCGGCAGAGGCCCCCACCGCTATGTCAGCTTTGAACGCTCAGCCAGCATGAGCCGCCAGTCCAGGTTGTCTTTTATTCGTGCTGACCTGTATGTGATCATGCGCCAGCGTATCATGCTGGACATGACCTTGGATCGCTGTCAACTCAGTAAACTCTACGCCTACAACGGTTTGATGTTTTCCTCCGGCACACGGGTGGACGGAATCCGAATCGACAAGCCCCACCGCGTGATCGTCGTGGACAATCCCAAGAAGCTCATGCAGCGAGTGCCTGTCATTACCGTGGTAGAGGGGGATAAGTACGGAAAATATTATCGTGAGGAAACGATTGAAGATATCAACATCACTTGTTTTGACGGCGTTGGGTTGATCTCAAAGGAATATGCAGAGACCGTGGACAAGGCATACTGTGGCCGGCATTGTCATACCTCTTTCCAGATTCGCCTGCCCTACATCAAGGGAATGCTCCACCAGGTTGACTTTAAAGATTTCTTGAAACGTTCCGGAACGCAGGTCATTCAGGACATTTGGGGTATCAATCACCCAATCCAGAGTGTAGATATCATTCTGACCCGCAGCCAGTTCAAAGCAGACCGCTGGCTCCAGGAAAACGATATGAGCTGGAAGGACTATTGGAAAGCGTTTCGAAAATACCGGCACGCCCTGTATATCACCAACACGAATAAGGAACAGGCTGAATCCCTTGTTGCGTTGAACTATCAATTTCTGTCCACGGTATCCATTCAGCCGGAGGAATTTCGCCCCGCCGATCTTCCCGACGGTTGGAACAGCAGTCCGCAAACAGATAAGCGTCAATGGCTGACCAAGGCGACCGAGACTGCTTACTACAATTTCTGTGCCAACGGTTATTTCCGCAAAAAGTATTTTTTGGACGGTCTGAGTCAACCGCGCAAAAGCCGTGCGTACATTCTTGCCGCGATGCTGAACAAAAATCCCCGCTTCATCAACGAGCCAATTTACACCGACGCTCTGGAAACACAGGCGAAAATACTGTTAAAGAATTACGCCATCGGTCACCTGCTGGTGCCAGGAGACAATCGGTTTCTCTCCGGCGATCTGCTGGAACTACTGCGTCAATTGATGTCGCCCCGCGTGTTTCAGATGCCCGCAGAGCGTGTGTTTTGTGATGCCGTCACTGCAGATTTCTTTGCGGAGGACGGCTTTTATGCGCCCGGCGCCACTTATGAGCACGACGAGAGCTGCACGCTACTTCGCAATCCACACATCGCCCGCAACGAGGAACTTCAGCTTTCCATCTATCCGGACGGGGACGAGCTGCGTGAACATTATCTCGGTCATTTGACTGATGTGGTCTTTGTGTCTGCCGATTCTTTGGCAGCGGAGCGCCTGGGCGGTGCTGACTACGACGGTGACCAGATTAAGACTATTGCCGATCCCATCCTGAATCGCTGTGTCAAACGCAATTACGAATACGAGGTACATCAGCAGCTTTCCAACAACGCCAATCTGCCGCTGCTGAAAATCCCGTCCCTGTCCGCTCCACTGTCTGATCCCAACGACTGGCGGGAGCGGTTCCGCACGGTGGAGAACACCTTCGCTGCCCGCATCGGTCAAATCTGCAACGCCGCCATGGATCGCAGTGTGATTGCTTACAGTGACAGCGCCGACCCAGAAGAGCGGAAGCGCTGCCGCAGAGAAATTGAGACGCTGGCCATTCTCAGCGGTCTGGAGATCGACGCTGCCAAAAGCGGTGTACGGCCCGACCTTGACGAATACATCGGTGCGAAACATGTTAAGCGCAGCACCTTCCTCCAGTACAAATATTTGGCTGAGCAGGCAGAGGAAACGCGGCGTGCGTGGTATGAACCGACCCACAAAGAGAAGCTGGACGCATTCTTTTCCCGGACTGACTGGAGTACGGTCGAGTCCCACATTGAGAAGCTGCCCTATCTGGCACGACAGTTAGAGCGGAACACGCCGCGAATCAAACCTACCCCCGCAGAGGACAGAGAACTATTTACCTTTGCGCAGGAGGGCAGTTGGCAGGACCGGCTCAATCCCAAAACTCTTTCCTCTGTTTCTGAGCTATTGAAGGATTATGAGCGTTGCCTTTCACGCATCCGCGCCTGCTGCGTCCCGGTAAAGGACAGGCAAAAGAAAGGTGACATCGAGCGCATCCTATATGCCAGAGGGCAAGAAGATTTATATGACTCCGATGAGCTGTACGCTTTCTTACGTCAGCTTCCACCGGAACGCATCACAGCACTGCGGCATTCCATTTCTGACCAACAATGGCCCTTCATGGCGGCAGACAAACGAGAATTGTTTTTGGCGGAGTACCTGCCGGAAGCGACCAACTATTATGATTTGCTGACTGACTTCCGGCAGAGCGGCTATCGCGTCCTGGGCGATTTGGTCTGCGATATTGACGACGAAAACAATGCGCTGGAGCGCAAGCAGCTCCTGCGCGAAACGGACACTTCCAATTTTACCGCTATGATGAAAGCCTACATGGAGCATTCTTTTTCCGCCGACTACAAAGAACCTGTCTCGAAAAAGTGCCGCGAACTACTGAACAAAATCGTGCGCCCCAGTATCGCCGTACAGTATGTGGTGGCGCTGGGCAAGCGGGATCTGCTGTGGGAACTGCTGCTCGACCAAATCGAAAAGAACGTGTTGGAGGTGTCCTATGCTGAATGAGTGGCAGGAGTTTCTGGACTACACCGGAATTGTAGCCTACACCGCCAAGAGCAAAAACGACATCTCCTATATGGGTCGCTTCACCTTTACCACTATTTTGGAATTCAAGGGTCTGGCTCGGGTCCTGACGATTATCGCTCGTGGGTATATGTTCCATGATGCAGACGGTAATGTCCTTGAGGGCGACCCGAGGGAGCGTCTGGACTATGTACACAAGGTGTTGTGTGCCTGGTGCAGTGTTCCGGACAGCAAAAAAGCCGCGCCCGAGAAGGCGCGGCCGGATAAGAGCCATTTTGAAGAACTGCACGAAAGTTTTCCCGAGCTGGTTGGTGCGGACGGCAGCGGCTGGTTCCACCGCCATGTCCATTGCCTTGTATGCTTTGTGCTGAACAATCCAGATAAGGTGCGTAAGACTGTCATCCCAAAGGCAGAGGTCATAGAAAAAAGTTTTGACGCCGCATGGCGGAATAAGGTGATTCAGTTTCAGGTGCCGCTGTTTTCTGAGAATACCAAAGGGGCCTGGACACTGCGCTTCGATGATATTATCGCCGATGCGCTGGAGCTGGGACCACTGCAAAATGCGGAACGTGAGCTGCCGCTGGAGTATCTGGAAAAGCTGCGTGCGGTCACGCCAAAGGTGATCCCACTGGAAGTCATAAGAGCGCTGGTTCTCTATTACATGGCGCACAGGCAGGACGATACCGACTGGGTCGTGCTCCCGACAACCAATTTCGAGGTACATTTTGGTACGGCTTTCGGAAGAAAGTATTTGCCTGCCCTGCCGAAGGAAGTGTTTGAACGCGGTGACTCCGGATATGGCATCGGGCGTTACCTGGTGAAAGCAGATTATGCACCAAACTTGAGATAGAAAGTTGATTGGTTGGAGGATGGAAATTTAGCTGAACGAAAAGCAAAAATCCGGCTGAATGGAGTTGTAAAATTCGGCTGAATGGACTATAATAGACTCAGCTTATAGTCGAGGTGAGTGTTTATGGATAAGCAGAACTATAGACCCCGAGTTATTGATACAAAGGTTAAAGAATATCTGTCTGCCTTTGGCGCCGTTTGTATTGAGGGTCCCAAGTGGTGTGGAAAGACCTGGACTTCCTCTTATCACAGCAAAAGTGAGATCTATATCGGCGATCCCGCCAATAACTTCCAGAACCGCCAACTGGCCGAATTGTCTCCCGCTCTGGTTCTGGATGGTGAAACTCCGCGCTTAATTGACGAATGGCAGGAAGTTCCTCCCATTTGGGATGCCGTGCGGTACAAAGTGGATCAGGTTGCGGAAAAAGGACAATTCATTCTGACCGGTTCTGCGACTCCGAACCACAAAGGCATCCTGCACAGCGGTGCAGGCCGTATTGCCAAGCTGCGGATGCGTCCCATGTCCCTATACGAGTCTGGAGATTCCTGCGGGAAGGTTTCCTTGGAAAAACTGTGCCACGGCGAGTTGGCCCCTGCATTAACCGGCGAAGTGGATCTGAAAAAACTGATTGAACTGATCATTCGCGGCGGATGGCCTGGCAGTTTGGGATTACCTATTGAGCAGGTTGCTCTGCTTCCTTTGGAATATCTCAATGCTGTTATCGACGATGATGTGTACCGCATTGACGGTGTGAAGCGAGATACATCCAAGATGCGCTTGCTGTTGCGCTCTCTGGCCCGTAACGAAAGCACCACTGTCACCAATAAGACTTTAATGAAAGACATTAAGGCAGTAGATGACGAGGATATTGACTCCAATACGGTGTCTGCCTATCTGGATATTTTCAAGCGGTTGTTTATTACGGACAATCAACCGCCATTCTCATCCGGCATCCGTTCCTCCGTCCGTATCAAGCAGGCTGAAAAGCGGCATTTCTCCGACCCTTCTCTGGCCTGTGCTTTGCTGAAAGCTGCTCCTGCCGGACTGATGGGCGATCTGGAGACGCTCGGTTTCTTATTTGAAGCGCTCTGTGAACGAGACCTTCGGATCTATGCGGAGTCCTTCGATGCAAATCTGTACCACTATCAGGATTATAAAAATCAGGAAATTGATGCTGTGATCGAACTGCCCGATGGCCAATGGTGTGCTTTTGAGATCAAGCTGGGTGCCAACCAAATCGACGCTGCTGCAGCGAACTTGCTGGAGATCAAAAAGCAGATTTCGGAAGATCCCAAGGGAAAGCCTCCTGCGGTTCTCTGCGTGCTGTGCGGTATGGCAAATGCCGCATATCAGCGATCCGATGGGGTGTTTATTGTGCCGATTACTGCACTTAAACCTTAATGCTAACTTGGCAGAGTTAAGTTAAAAGTTTATAGCTTTCATTTTAGGGAAAATTCCCCGAATCAAGGAGGATCTGCCAAGATGGCAATCAAGAAAAATGAGCTATACAGCTCCCTTTGGGCGAGTTGTGATAAACTGAGGGGCGGCATGGATGCCTCTCAATACAAGGACTATATCCTGACCCTGCTGTTCGTGAAGTATGTTACGGACAAGTTTAAGGGCGTAAAATATGCCGATATTACGGTCCCCGAAGGCGGCAGCTTCGACGATTTAGTTGCATTGAAGGGCAATAAAAATATCGGTGAAGAAATGGACAAGGTCATTGCCAAGCTGGCAGAAGCCGGGGAGAACAATCTCCGCGGCGTGATCGACAATGCCCATTTCAATGATGAAGCTAAGTTGGGCAGCGGCAAAGAAATGGTGGATAAGCTCACCGGCTTGACTGCCATTTTCCAGCGTGACGAATTCAATTTCAAAAAGAACAAAGCCAGCGGTGACGATATTCTTGGCGATGCCTATGAATATCTGATGCGCCATTTTGCCACGGAAAGCGGCAAGAGCAAGGGCCAGTTCTACACACCGGCCGAAGTTTCCCGTATTCTTGCCAAAGTGATTGGCATCGACAGCATCGAGGAGCGCGACGAGGGTTACTCCGTGTATGAAAGCAAGACGCAAAATTTGATACAAATTAACGATTGCCCTCTCAGGGGTGTCGCATAGGGGTTAGGGGTGTCGGTTTTACAGACCGGCGCGTTTTTGTATATAGGGGATGTAGTTATGGCAACGATTACAAAGAAGCAGATGGAGGAATATGAACGTCTGCGCCGGGATCGGGACAATGGACGTGTGCTTACACCAGACGGCCTGCGGCTCATCTGTGCGGCGTATGAAAATGATCCTGAGAAGATCGGCATCCACATGTTAGAAATGCTGGCGAAGTTCAGGAATGAAGGTATAATTGACTAAATCGGGATTGATCATGGAGGTAACTTTATGTGGATGGTATTAGGAATAAGTGCAATAGTTTTTACTGTTCTGAATTTGGTTTGGACATTTAATAACAAAAACGCTAAATGGTTTAGGTTTGCGGGTCTTGCATTAACGGCACTGACTTTATGCGCTTTTTATGCCGATGGAGCAGGCAGAGTTGTAGCAGAAGATTGGGGAGGCTTAATGGATATTATGCCAACAATGAATAAAGCTTTATGGGGGTGTACCGTCATTTCAATTCTACTTAATTCGGTTTCTTTATGGAGGTTGCAACAATCTCTATATTTTTTTGTTTAAAAAAGATACGAAAAAGGATTGAATAGCTGTTGACTCTGACGTTAGGTAATAGTTTATAGTTGACTATAGCATGAACGAGACGCATAGGAGGTCAGGACGAAAGTCAACAGAGTATATTCACCAGATATTTATAAAAAGATAATGCTGGCTGATTCAGATAAAAAAGATGATATTTATCGCTATGATATGATGATGCCATTCCAAGGAAAATGGGATTGTTATCATATACCCCTTAAACCAAAGTTCCCAGGTGGATATGATATCATTATGGCCAACAATAGATTAGGGATAATGGCGCCATCTGATGTGGACAGCGACATTGCAGAGCAGATAGAGCAATTGGAGAATCAGGAGATGTGGGAGTCTTGCAATAGGGCCATAGAAGAAGCTCTTACCAGATTTGAAAATCAGGGAATAGAGCTAAAGGTACAAGAATATCTTTTCACAATTCTTCTGGCAAACCCCCAGAATGCTTATACAATCATGAACGAAGGATATTGTGGTGATGGAGGAATCCCTGGATACATTATGGGATGGCTCGTTCCTTCAAAAGAGACCATCAAAAGACTTCCAGCCGCCCTTACACATGAGACTAATCATAATATCAGATACCAGTACATTAAGTGGACTAACGATATAAATCTTGGTGAGATGATTGTGAGTGAAGGATTAGCAGAGAACTTCGCCACAACAGTCTTTGGTGAAGAACTTCTTGAACCATGGGTCACCAAGACAGACATGGAGCTAATGCCCCTTATAAAAGAAATTATCTACGATGGTATCGAAGTAACTGGTTTTGACAATATCACATCATATCTTTACGGCGATGAAATGGCTAGGATTCAGCATTTTCCGGAAGTGGGGCTTCCATATTGTGCAGGATATGCTATAGGCTATTACTTGATAAAGTACTATTTAGAAAAGACAGGGGTTCCTATAGAAAAGGCAACGATACTTCCAGCAGCTGAGATTTTGAATGAAGTAAAGGAATTTTGGAAATGAAAAAGCTGACAGTGAATGAGGTAAGCAAATTAACTGGGGTGAGTATACGTACCCTGCAGTATTATGACAAAATTGGACTATTAAAGCCAACAGAATACACAAAGGCTGGATATAGGTTGTATGATGATGCTGCATTAGAGACATTACAACAGATTTTATTGTTTCGCGAGCTAGAATTTCCGCTTAAAGATATAAAAGATATCGTCACCAGTTCCGGTTTTGACAAGAATAAAGCATTACAGCAGCAAATAGAACTTCTGGAATTAAAGAAAGAGCACATAGACAATCTAATAAGCATGTGCCGTGGTTTGCAACTTAGGGGAACCAAACATGTGGATTTCACTGCATTTGATGCAAGTAAGCTTGATGAATACGCTAAACGTGCGAAAGAACAATGGGGAGAAACACCTGAGTTTAAGGAATTTGAAGAAAAGGATAAAAACCGAACAAAGACTGATGAGCAAAGGATGATGGCTAACTTCATGAGGATTTTTGAAAAGTTCGGAAGGATGAAGGAAATGAATCCGGCATCAGTAGAAGTGCAGGAGCAGGTGAAAAAGCTACAGAGTTTTATTAGTGATCATTTTTATAAGTGTTCTAATGAAATGCTTTTTGGACTTGGCAAGATGTATGATGGTGGGGGAGATTTTACCAATAATATCGATAAGATGGGTGGTGAAGGAACTGCTGAGTTTATATTCAGAGCAATAAAAATCTATTGTGGGAGATAGCAGTTATCTCGGAATATAATATTGATTTCTTTATTCAAAGGAAAAGAATAAATTCCAGTTTATGGGGATAGAACTATAAATAAGTTCAAAACAGAAAACTACTACAGGGAGCTTAACAAAGACAGTCTGTGTTCCTGTGATTACTGCAGAAACTATTATAAAGAGGTCAAAGCAGCATATTCGGAATTATCAGATCATCTGGCAGGAATGGGAGTCGACATTGAGAAGCCATTCGAAACAATACCTCTTGAACCATACGAAGGAAATATTGAATATATTGCTGTCCAATACATCGTAATTGGGAATGCCGCAGATTTTAAGAGCGAAGATGTTTATGGAGTTCATATCAGCATTGCAGACTCACATCCCATGACAGATATTGACGAAGAACACTATGTTATTGTGATAACGCCTATAAGATTGAAATGGGCTGTATAGACAAATCGGGATTTGAGGAGGTAAGAAAATGCAGAAATGCTCACGGATAATCGCTGGATTTCTTACTGTTCTAATCATTGTTTCACTAACCGCCTGTTCTGCAGGCAATGAGAATCCAGCCGCTAAGACCGAATCAGATGAAGCGGTGCTGTCTGACCTTACGGTATACAGTTACACATGGCGGATGGCAGAATTCCTCGATGATTCATCTTATGATGAATACATGCATGATGACGGTCAGCGGTTTCAGAGTCTTATGTCTTTTACTGAAAAACTGCGGTCTTCGGAGGAACTTGCATTTACACCATATACAAGCAATCTTGTTGAACTGCTCAATCTTACGGTTCCGGATCAATGCATGGTTAATTACGGAACAGAATTTGCAGAAGAATCCGGTTATGAGATCAATGGTGAACCTGCGGCAGCAGCAGAAGCCCTGCAGGTTACTGATAACTTGTTTGATCTGTTTCCTTTGCAGATTGCAGAAGGCCGCGGATTCAGCGACGATGATTATGACTATCTGAATAAAGGGAGAATTCCTGTAATTCTCGGAGCGGCATACAAAGACACATTATCAATTGGAGATACGTTTGAAGGATATTATATTTTTGAACGGTTCACCTTTGAAGTAATAGGTTTTGCGGAAGGCGGAAGAGTTTTTTACAGCAGTCCCGACAGCAGGCCGGTTCCATATGACCGATATATCATTATGCCTTTTGCTTCTGTATGTGAAGATTCTGAAATGGGTAGAATCATATTGTTGCAGCAGCTTTGCGGACTGATCACAGACGAGAACGGAAAAAATCATGCATTAAAGCAGGTGAATGAATGGCTTGCTGAGACCGGTCTGAAGGATTGGGCTGACCAGATCAGAATTACGGAAGACAGCTTAGAGACGATACTCCAGTATTATTTAAACTGACCTCCTCAAACTCAGCATAGCTGGCAATCTCGAATGCTGATTGCTCAAATTCCAGTTTCACGAAATCAAAATAGCTCCCGGCCACCGGTGAAAATCCGATGATCGGGAGCTTGATTTATGTCCGGGTGTCAGGCTTTTACTTCCTGCCCGTTCTTGAAGGTAAACCGGATGTCGTCCTCGGCATAGACCGTGACGTAGTCCACCAGCCCGTGCCAAGTTTTCAGCGTGAATTCAGGCAGCTGATCCGGCAGCCTTTCAAAGGCCTTCAGAAAGGCTTCGTAGTTGGCACGTTGGGTCTGTTTCTGGCTGATCTCCTCGGTGACTTCCTCAAGGCGAGCCTTGGTCTTGTCGAAACGCTGCGTCAGGGCGTCGTACCGCTTCTGGTATTCGGCCTGATCCAGAGCAACGTGGGCGTTTTCGTAAATGCACTGCTGCACCATGTCGGAAACCACCTGCGTTTCCTGCAGGAGCTCATCGTGCTCAGCCTCAAGCGCTGTGGTGTCAAAGAGGACGGGGATCATGGCGTAGCCGTTTGCGATAACCTCACCCTTCGTCTCCAGCAGCTTGTTTACCGCCTTAAGGAAGGCGGCCTGAATCTCCTCGTCCGTCAGGTGCGGTGTGCGGCAGGTCTTGTCGCCGTCGTACTTATGGTTGCAGCGCCAGATGACCTTCCGGTATTTGCTGTTGGAGTGCCAGACCTTTGAGCCGTACCAGCAGCCGCACTCGCCGCATTTGATCTTGCTGGAGAAGGCGTGGACTCCGCTGTGGTATTTCTTTCCCTTGCCGCGCCGCTCGATCTCGCGCTGTACCATCTCGAACACGTCCGGGTCGATAATGGCTTCGTGATTGCCTTCGACATAGTACTGCGGAATCTCACCCTCGTTGATCTTTGTCTTCTTGGTTAGGAAGTCGACAGTGTAGGATTTCTGCAGCAGGGCGTCACCCTTGTACTTCTCGTTTGAGAGGATGCTTCTGACCGTGGAGATGCTCCATTTGGTCTTGCCGCCCGGCGTGAGCACTCCGTCCTTGGTGAGCTCCTGTGCGATGCTGTTGTAGGTCATCCCCTGAAGGAAAAGCTGGTAGATGCGCCGGATGGTAACGGCCTGCTCCGGGTTGATGACCAGATTGCCGTCAGCGCCTTTGTCATAACCGAGGAACCGCTTGTAGGCTACGGAGACCTTGCCGTCTGCAAAGCGCTTTCTCTGTCCCCATGTGCAGTTCTCGGAAATACTCCGGCTTTCTTCCTGCGCCAGCGAAGACATGATGGTGAGCAGCAGCTCGCCCTTGCCGTCGAATGTCCAGATGTTTTCCTTCTCGAAATAGACCTCGATGCCCTTCTCTTTGAGCTGGCGAATGGTGGTCAAGCTGTCTACGGTGTTTCGGGCAAATCGGCTGACCGACTTGGTGACGATAAGGTCAATCTTGCC
>ULUJ01077065.1_pt1 | contig 23242 bp, 21 predicted proteins | sample 1958381 | NCBI WGS metagenome assembly ULUJ01 (sample SAMEA4835757, study PRJEB28245) | human gut metagenome | biome: gut microbiome; material: fecal sample | place: Denmark | collected 2008 | reverse complement strand
CCCCTTGTTTTTTCTGGCACTGTTGTTCCTGACTGGCAGCAACAAGGTGATCTTCCTGATCCTGTGGATCGTGTCGCTGTTTGCCCTGTCAATCTATCTGATCGTTGTGGAATATATGGATTATAATCTGCAGGAGAAGATCATGGAGCTCAAAGGAGAAGAAGGCGATCTCAAAGCGGTGACTCCGACAGACTTTGACCGGGCGGCGCAGATCATCCGGGAGACCCGGAAACTGATTGGTGAAGGCCTGAATTCCCCGGCCGAGACTGGGACCGAAGAGGATCCGGAAGATGAAACCGAAGAGAATCCGGAAGACGAAACCGAAGAGGAAAACGAAGACGAGACCGAAGACTGGGAGGATGGTGAATAGTATGTATAATATCTGGAAAATATTTACCACCGACATCCGTCGGATCAGCAATAATGTGGTGGCGGTCGTTATTATCATGGGACTCAGCATCCTCCCGGCACTGTATGCCTGGTTCAACATTTTCTCCAACTGGGATCCTTACGAGCCCGCAGCTACCAGTCAGCTGAAAGTAGCCGTGGCTTCCGATGATGCCGGGGCGGAGATCATGGGGCTGTCTCTGAACGTGGGAGACAGTGTGCTGGAGGCTCTGGGAGCCAATACCACTATCGGCTGGGTGTTCCCGGAGACCACGGAGGAAGCACTGGAAGGCGTGAAGAACAGTGATTACTATGCGGCATTGATTATTCCGGAGGCTTTTACTCAGGAAATGCTGGGATTTATCGACGGTGAAGTGGATCATCCCACCATTTACTACTATGAAAATGAGAAAAAGAATGGTATTGCCCCCAAAATCACGGGCAAAGCGAAAAATGCTGTGCAGGAACAGGTAAATGCCACCTTTATCAGTACTGTGGCAGAAGCGGTGATGAAAGCGGGAAATGCCCTTTCGGTGGTGAATGCCGGCGGGCAGACCAGTGTGGAAGAATCTCTGGATACCATGCAGGCACAGTTGCAGGATTATGTGGTTATGTTACAGTCCTTCCAGAGTATTATGACCTCCGCGGAGATGATCATGGAGACCAGCCAGAATATGCTCCCGGATATGGATAATATGCTGGAGAATGGACGAAATACCATGATCGGTATGCAGACCATGATCAATTCCAGCGTCGATGCGGTTGACGTTATGGGAGATATGGTGAGCAGCAGTATGGATATGGTCACGGAAGCGTTGCAGTATCTGTCGGTCTTTTCTGATGGATTGCTGGAGCAGATGGGCAGCAACAATGTGGGAAGCACCACGGACACCGGATTGGGCACGGCCATCGGACTGGTACAGGGCATGCAGGCCAATATGGATGTGCTGGGAAGCCTGATCACCGGACAGGATGCTCAGATTCAGGAGATCAACCAGTCTCTGAAAACGATCGAAGCGGATCTGAAACAGCTGCAAGACAGCAAGGGAGATGTGGATCATGATATCAATACTCTGCGGGCACAGATCCGGGAACAGATCCAGATCTGCAACAAACAGCTGAATAATCTGATGAGTGATTACAATAACAATGTCAGACCTTCTTTCCGGGCTACCGGCAAATCCATGCAGCAGGCTTTCCTGAATGCCGCAGCGATGATGAACGGTACGGATGTGAATATGGATGAAATTTCCGATATTCTGAAAGAGTATCAGCAGACTTTGCAGGAAGGTAATGTCAGCCTGCAGGATTCCCTGGTGATCGCACAGGAACTGCTGGACAAGGTCAGCAAAATAGCAGATAATATAAAGCGGATCACCGGTGCGGAGACCTATGAGGATATTTTAAGCGCTATGGCTGCCGATCCGACGGCGGTGGCAGACTTCGTATCTTCTCCGGTCAGACTGGAGACGGTACCTGTTTATCCGGTGGATCATTACGGCTCTGCGGCATCGCCGTTCTATACGATCCTGGCAATCTGGGTGGGAGCGCTGTTCCTGGTGGCTATTATTCACGTGGGTGTGAAACCCATTGAACCGGGGGATCATTATAAGGCGCATGAGAGATATTTTGGCAGATATCTGCTGTTTTTCATGATCGGACAGGCACAGACACTGCTTATTGTTCTTGGGAACCTTTATTATATTGAGATACAGTGTCAGCACAGGTTTTTATACTGGCTGGCGGCAGCCGTGGCCAGTGCGGCATTCAGCTGCTTTATGTATTCTGTGACTTTCGCTTTTGGAAACGTGGGTGAGGCACTGGCTATTGTAGTCATGGTCATCCAGGTGGCGGGAAGCGGCGGAACGTTCCCTATCGAGGTTCTTCCGCAGGTATTCCAGTGGATCTATCCTTTCCTGCCGTTCCAGTTTGGCATGAAAGCGTTTAAAGAATGTATTGCAGGAATGTACGGCGTGGATTATTGGATCAATGTAGGAAAAATGACACTGTTCCTGATCGTAGCATTGCTGCTGGGACTGGCACTGGAGCCGCCGTTCCGCAAGCTGAATCATATGATAGAGAAGAGTAAAGAGAAGACAGGATTAATGATCTGATGAAGATGAAAAAGATGACTTCGGAAAAGAAACATAAAATTACAACCATTGGCTTATGGCTGATCCTCATTCTGTGCACGGCGGTATTGTTCTCCCTGTGTCTCAGTGAGGGGATCGACTATGATGAAGCATACAGTTATCGCACCGCCCATGACAATACGATGATGGGAATCATTCGCGTGGTACTGGCGGCCCATGATACGGATGTGCCGGTATGGTATATGGGATTGCGGCTGTGGTCGTTTCTGGTAGGAGACGGCATTATTGCCTACAAAATGTTTGCATTGCTGGGAACGGTATTGTCCATGCTGCTGGGGCCTGTTGTGATCCGCAGGCAGTGGGGAGCGAAGACAGCAGCCCTTTATATGATCATGGTAAGCCTGACACCTGCAATGATGAAGATCAGTGTGAACAACAGAATGTATTCCTGGACGGTGTTTGGAGTTACCGTCTGCGGACTGACCGCTTATTTCCTGCGGGAGCGGCTGAACAGTAAGGCCCTGTGGACGATATTGTTTCTGACGACCTTCTGCGGTATTTTCAGTCATTACTTTACCGCGTTCAGTTACCTGTTTATCTACCTGTATCTGGTGGCGGTGATTTGGCAGCAGGACAGAAAACAGATCTGGAAGCCGTTTGTCTGTGGTGGTTCCGTTGTATTGCTTTTTGTGGCATGGCTGATAAAATCCGATTTCTTTCATCTGCTGGTTTCTGATGGAAACCCGACGAACCGGTCCAAATTCGGTATTTACGAATTTTTTGATTTCATTTTCGGAACCGGAGTGAAGTATGCGACCAAAATGGGAGAACTTCTTTTTGTACTGACACTGGTCTGCGCGATCCTCTTTTGGAAGCGGCTGGGGAGAAGAAACGGTGTTTTTGCGGTTCTGTGTACCTGTATTTTCCCAGTAAGCTATTTGATGGCGGCGCTGCTGGCATTACACGCATCCCACTTTTTTACCTACCGCCATGTTATGCATAGCATGGGATTGTTCTGGCTGGGAATGGCTATCATTTTATCCAGGATCAATTTACAGGAATGGATCGCCTGTCTGTCCTTCACTGTGTGGATGGGAGTGTCGGCCTACGGAATCTCTTATCATGAAGAATATGGTACAATCTCATATCTGGAAGAGACGAAGGCATTTATAGCGGAGAATATGGAGCCGGGAGATGTTGTCGTCTACGATACGGATTCCCGCTTCGGACAGCTATTCGGATGCTATATGCCGGACCAGATCTTTTATACCATGGAAGAGGTGCCGGATCTGGAAGAACTGGTGGGGAAAAGAGTCTGGTATTTCCAGTGTTTCGGACATCTGCTGGAGGAATCGGATAAATATACCGTAACCTATGAAAATATGGGACATTATGGATTTCAGTATATGGATGGGAATACGGATTTTGATATTTTAAAGGTGAACATAACGGAGGAAACGGGAAATGATTAAATGGGTGGAAAGAGGAGTCCTGCTGGCAGCGATACTTTCCATGTTGTTTGTATGGCCGTATGGAGGAATCCGTGAAGATAAAAAGGACAGTTCCTTAAGTGAGGATTATGGATATACAGAGCCCCTGAAGGTGGGAGAATATGCTTCGCAGTATTTTGTTGCGGAGACAGATTTTCTGAAAACACTGGAAATCGCGGTGAACTATAATCAGGAGGAAGAACGGAACGGACTTCTGGGTCTGGAGATATGGAAAGAGGATCAGAAGATATATGAAGGTGTGATTCCTTATGATGCCATGGAACCGGTGACTTTTTTCCCGGCGGTCATTGAGACCCGATTGAAAAAAGGTGCCCTGTATGAATACCGGATCGTGAATCAAAGTATTTCCGAGAATCTGCCGCAGGTAGTATATACTACTACGGAAAAGGCGCATGTACCGGAAAATCAGCAACTGGTGGTACATGAAGCAACTGTGGACGGACAGGCATTGAACCGGTACACCTGGAGAGAGAAGCTGGATGCGGTCAGCGTATTGGAAATCGACAGTTTTATTGCAATAGTGGCTGCAATGATATATGCTGTGTTGGAACAATGGAAAAGAAAGGAAAAAAAGAACAATGAAGTGGGTTAAATTCAGAATAAAGACGGTAACGGAAGCGGAAGATATTATTATCAGCACCCTGTACGATCTCGGACTGGAAGGGGCACAGATTGAAGACAAGGTGCCCCTGACCGCCATGGAGAAGGAGCAGATGTTTGTAGATATCCTGCCGGACGGACCGGAGGATGACGGCATTGCCTATTTAAGTTTTTTTGTAGAGGAAAAAGAGGACGGCAGTCTGGAAGTGGCCGGGGAGAAGACCACGACCGAAGCTGTACTTGCGGATGTAAAGCGGGAACTGGAAGACTTACGCCAGTTTATGGATATCGGCGAGGCTTCTGTTGTGGTAGATGAGACGGAGGACATTGACTGGATCAACAACTGGAAACAGTATTTCCACCAGTTCTATATCGATGATATCCTGGTGATCCCTTCCTGGGAAAATATCAAACCGGAAGATACTGACAAGATGGTGCTTCATATCGATCCCGGTACGGCATTTGGCACCGGTATGCATGAGACCACACAGCTGTGTATCCGTCAGCTGCGTAAGTTCATCACTCCTGAGACAGAGCTTTTGGATGTCGGCACCGGCAGCGGTATTCTGGCAATTTTATCCCTCATGTTCGGGGCAAAACATGCCGTGGGAACCGATCTGGATATCTGTGCTGTGGAAGCTGTGGCACAGAACTGCGAAGTGAATGGAATCGATCCGGCACAGTTTGACATGATGATCGGCAATATCATTACAGACAAAGAAGTGCAGGACAAGGTAGGCTATGAGTGTTATGATATCGTGGTGGCTAATATTCTGGCAGATGTACTGGTACCGTTGACTCCTGTCATCGTACATCAGCTGAAGAAGGGCGGTATCTACATCACCTCTGGCATCATTGATGACAAGGAGCAGACCGTGGTGGAGGCTGTGAAGGCCGCTGGATTGGAAGTACTGGAAGTGACCTACCAGGGAGAATGGGTCAGCGTTACCGCAAGAAAGAATTAAGTGCTTAAAATAGGAGTTTCTATGTATCAGTTTTTTGTAGAACCGGAACAGATCGACGTGGCAGCGAAGAGCGTTATCATCCGGGGAACCGATGTGAATCATATCAAAAATGTACTGCGGATGCGCCCCGGCGAAGAAGTGGCTGTCAGCAATGGAATCGACGGGAAGGAATATCGCTGTGGGATCCTTGCACTGGAAGAGGACTGTGTCCGTCTGGAGCTTCGTTTTATCAAGGAAGACGGAGTAGAGCTTCCGGCGAAGATCTACCTGTTCCAGGGACTGCCCAAGGCGGACAAGATGGAGCTCATCATCCAGAAGGCCGTGGAACTGGGAGCCTTTCAGGTGATCCCGGTGTCCATGAAGCGCTGCGTGGTCAAGCTGGATGAGAAAAAAGCGGATGCAAAAATCAAACGCTGGCAGGGAATTGCGGAGGCAGCAGCCAAGCAGAGTAAGCGTGGCGTGATCCCCACGGTGGCACCGGTTATGAGTTATGTGCAGGCGGTGAAAACGGCTTCTGAAATGGATCTGAAACTGGTGCCCTACGAGCTGGCGGAAGGAATGCCACAGACGAAACAGCTCATCGAAAGCGCAAGACCCGGACAGCAGATCGCTATTTTCATCGGCCCGGAGGGCGGATTTGATCCGGAGGAGATAAGACTTGCCACGGAGGCGGGAATTCAACCGATCACTTTGGGAAAACGGATCCTGCGGACGGAGACGGCCGGATTTACGACTATCGCATGGCTGATGTATCAGTTGGAAAATTAGACAGCGGACGGCACGGATCGCCTGCCTGCGGCATATTTTAATCATAAGAAGAATATAGTAATTATTCAGAGCAAAAGGAAAGCCCGGAAGAGTCGATTTGGCGAATAGGGCGCTGAATAGTTACTGAAGAGATAGATAGCAAGGAGAAGAAGAGAATGGAAGTCTATATGGACAATTCCGCTACCACAAGGACATTCCCGGAAGTGGCAGAGTTGATGACGAAGATCATGTGTGAAGATTACGGTAATCCCTCCAGCCTGCATATGAAGGGAGTGGAGGCAGAGAAATACCTCCGCTATGCCAAGGAGACTCTGGCAAGGATTCTGAAGGTGGAGGAGAGAGAGCTTTTATTTACTTCCGGGGGAACGGAATCCGATAATATGGCACTGATCGGCTGCGCCCTGGCGAATTGCCGCAGAGGCAATCATCTGATCACGACGCAGATCGAACATCCCGCTATCCTGCAGACCATGCGTTATCTGGAGACCCAGGGGTATCGTGTCACTTATCTGCCGGTGGATCCCTGCGGACGTATCCGGCTGGAAGACTTACGCAGAGCCATGACACCGGAGACCATTCTGGTATCTATCATGCACACGAATAACGAGATCGGAGCCCTGCAGCCCATTGAGGAAGCCGGAGCTCTGATCAAACAGATGAACCCGGATACGCTGTTCCATGTGGATGCGGTACAGGGATTCGGAAAATCCCGGATCTATCCCAAGAAGATGCACATTGATCTGCTGTCCGTCAGTGGACACAAGATCCACGGACCGAAGGGCGTCGGACTGCTGTATGTAGGGGAACGGGTGAAGATCCAGCCCATCGTATTCGGTGGCGGACAGCAGCAGAACCTCCGCTCCGGTACCGAGAATGTGCCCGGTATTGCGGGACTTGCAAAAGCAGCGGAAATGCTCTATAGTCATTTTGATGAAGATCATGCCAGACTCTGCGCCTGCAAGAGACGATTTATCGAGGGCGTAAGAGAACTGGATCAGGTGACGGTCAACGGACTTCTGCCGGATGCACCGTACGGTGAGGGAACGGCGGCACACATTGTCAGCGTATCTTTTGCCGGCGTCAGAAGTGAAGTGCTCCTGCATGCACTGGAGGACAAGGGAATCTATGTTTCTGCAGGAAGCGCCTGCTCTGCACACAAGCCGCAGCCTTCCGCTACACTGAAAGCCATCGGCATCGATAAATCCCTGCTGGATTCCAACATACGTTTCAGTTTTTCCGTATTTACCACGGAAGAAGAGATTGACGTATGTCTCCAGGCATTGTACAATATAGTACCTATGTTACGCAGATACAGTCGCAGATAAGCGATTTGAGAAACACTCAGAAAGGAAACGAACGTGTTTACATCATTTTTGATAAAATATGCCGAGATCGGCATTAAAGGAAAGAACCGTTACCTGTTCGAAGATGCTCTGGTACGCCAGATTAAGTATGCACTGAAAAAGTGTGAGGGAGAATTCCTGGTGCACAAGACACAGGGCCGTATCTTCGTAGATGCAGAGTCAGAATTTGACTACGATGAAGTTGTGGCACACTTACAAAGAGTCTTCGGAATCTCCGGAATCTGCCCGGTAGTGCACGTACAGGATGAGGGCTTTGAGAAGCTGTGTGAGACCGTGATCGACTACATTGCAAAAGTATATCCCGATTGCAATCAGACGTTCAAGGTGGCAGCGAGACGTGCCCGGAAAAATTACCCCAAGGATTCCATGACCATCAACATGGATATGGGAGAAGCTATCCTGAAGGCTTATCCCAATATGAAGGTGGATGTACATCATCCCGATATTATGCTGAACATTGAGATCCGTGAAGAAATCTATATCTACTCCGTGATCCTGCCCGGTCCCGGAGGAATGCCCGTAGGTACCGGTGGCAAGGGAATGCTGCTTCTCTCCGGTGGTATTGATTCTCCCGTGGCAGGTTATATGATCGCCAAGAGAGGCGTCAAGATCGATGCGGTATATTTCCATGCACCGCCTTACACCAGTGAGCGTGCGAAGCAGAAAGTAGTGGATCTGGCGAAGATCGTTGCCCGTTACACCGGACCGATCTATCTGCATGTGATCAATTTTACCGATATTCAGTTATATATTTATGAGAAATGTCCTCATGAGGAACTGACCATTATCATGCGCCGTTATATGATGCGGATTGCGGAACAGATCGCGAAAGAGACTGAGTGCCTGGGCCTGATCACCGGTGAGAGCATTGGCCAGGTGGCATCTCAGACCATGAATTCCCTGATCGCCACCAATGAAGTCTGCGAGCTGCCGGTCTATCGTCCGCTGATCGGTTTTGACAAGCAGGAGATCGTGGAAGTATCCGAGAAGATCGGAACCTATGAGACTTCCATTCTTCCTTATGAAGACTGCTGTACCATTTTCGTGGCAAAGCATCCTGTGACGAAACCCAACGTGAAGGTGATCCGCAGACATGAACACAATCTGGATGAGAAGATCGATGAACTGGTGAAGACCGCACTGGAGACCAAAGAACTGATCATTGCGGAAGCATAAGTGCGAATGCAGAGTAACTATTCAGAACCGGGGAAACAGAGGTACTGAATAGTTACTTTTTTGGAATGGCATATAAAAAACACCTCAAGAGGATTGCGTCTCTCAAGGTGTTCTCTGTTTTACTATGTATTCGGAATTCCGAATCGGTAACTTATACCAGATAAGGCTTTAATACTTCCAGAACCTCATCAGCGCCATCCTCTGCATGGATGTTCAGGTCGATAGGCTTGGAAAGATCCAGGCTGAAGATACCCATGATGGACTTTGCATCAATTACGTATCTGCCGGATACAAGATCGAAATCATAATCGAACTTAGTAATATCGTTTACGAAAGATTTTACCTTATCAATAGAATTTAAAGAAATCTGAACTGTCTTCATGTTGACTACCTCCTTAATGTGTGTCATACCTTCTGACTTTATATTAATGGGGGAACGCTCAAAAGTCAAGACGAAAACAATACAAAAAAAGTGAGGAATCCTATGAAAAGTGTAGCATTACACAACCTCGGATGTAAGGTTAATTCCTATGAAATAGAAGTAATGCAACAAATGTTACAAGAAAAAGGTTATACTATTGTACCATTTGATGAAACCGCAGATATTTATATTGTAAATACCTGCACAGTTACCAATATTGCAGACCGGAAAAGCAGACAGATGCTTCATCGTGCGAAGCAGAAAAATCCGGCGGCACTGGTGGTGGCTGTGGGATGCTACGTGCAGACCGGAAGGGAAGATGTGGAGCAGGATCCCTGCATCGATCTGGCGATCGGCAACAACCGCAAGAAGGACCTGGCGTCCATTCTGGAGGAATATTTGCAGGATCTGGAACAGGAAGATGCGGTGGCGGAGAATGCAGAAAATGCCGGGCATGGTGTGGACAAGACTCTGCATGACACTACTGTTATAGACATTAACCATACTGCAGAATACGAAGAAATGACTCTGAAACAGACGGCGGAGCACACTCGTGCCTATATTAAAATTCAGGACGGATGCAATCAGTTCTGCTCTTACTGCGTTATCCCCTATGCCAGAGGCAGAGTCCGCAGCCGCAGGGCGGAAGATATCATCCGGGAGATCACCGGCATGGCACAGAACGGATACCGGGAGATCGTACTGACAGGTATCCATATCAGTTCCTACGGCATTGATTTCGACGAGGAAGCCTGGAAGCGGGGAGAAAGTGTCTCCGTATTAAAAGAAGATGAGGAGAGAAGAGATTATTCCGGCAGCAGTAAGCTGATCGATCTGCTGGAACGGATCCATGATATTGAAGGTATTGAGCGGATCCGTATCGGTTCCCTGGAACCCCGCATTGTCACAGAAGAGACCGCAGCCAGAATGGCGGCACTGCCGAAGCTGTGTCCCCATTTCCATCTGTCCTTGCAGAGCGGCTGTGATGCGACACTGCGCCGTATGAACCGTAAGTACACTTCCGAAGAATATGCGGAAAGCGTAGCACTGCTCCGCAAGGTGTTTGATCATCCTGCCATCACCACAGATGTCATTGTGGGTTTCCCGGGGGAGACTGAGGAAGAGTTTGCGCAGACAAAGGAATTTTTAGACCGGATTCAATTCTTCGAGATGCATATTTTCAAGTATTCCAAACGGGCAGGCACCAGAGCGGCCGTGATGTCTCATCAGGTGCCGGATCCCGTGAAGACCACCAGAAGTGCGGAACTTCTGGCTATGGAGAAGGAACAGTCGAAGCAGTTCCGGACCCACTATGTGGGACGGGAGGCGGAGGTGCTTCTGGAGGAGACCAAGGAGATCGGCGGAACGGAATACCTGCTGGGACATACAAGAGATTATGTCAAACTGGCTGTCTCTGTGAAGGAAAATAAAAAAAATGTTGCAAATACCGTGATATGCGGCAGGGTACAGGGGTTTTTGACGGATGAAATCCTATTACTATCACCCCTTGAATTTTCAAAGTAAATGCGGTAATATAAGGCATAACGGAAAGATTTGCCCTATGGCAGAAAAAGAGGATCGTATGCAGGACTTAGGAAATACACAATACTTCAAGGTAGAGACAGAACCTGAGACCGGCGTGAAGCTGGTGCTCTCTACCGTATATGAGGCACTGACGGAAAAGGGATACAACCCGGTGAACCAGATCGTAGGTTACATCATGAGCGGGGACCCTACTTATATTACCAGTCACAAAAATGCCCGCAGCCTTATCATGAAGGTAGAGCGTGACGAACTGGTGGAAGAACTGCTCACGGAGTATATCAGGACAAAACACTGGAAATAATTACAGTTATCAGGAGGACCCACATGCGTATCATGGGTTTGGATTTCGGCTCACGTACCGTGGGCGTGGCGATCAGTGACAGTCTGCTCTTAACAGCGCAGGGTGTGGAGATCATTCGCCGCAAAGAAGAGAATAAATTACGACAGACGCTGGCCCGGATCGAGGAACTGATCGTCGAGAATGAAGTGGAAGAGATCGTACTGGGACTTCCCAAGAACATGAACGATACCGAAGGTGTCCGCGTGGAACTGACCAAAGAGTTCAAGGACAAGCTGGAGCGCAGGACCGGTCTCCCGGTATATTTCTGGGATGAGAGACTGACGACTGTGGCAGCGGACAAAGCCATGATGGAAGCGGGAATCCGCCGTGAGAACCGTAAGGATTACGTGGATATGATCGCAGCTACTCTGATCCTGCAGGGCTATCTGGATCGCAGGAACAATGAGAAGAAAAAGGAAACAGAATGAGTAAATTGGAAAAGATCACATTTCGCCCCGAAGGCGAAGAACCTGTAGAATTTTATGTACTGGAACAGACCAGGATCGGAGGACACAATTACATCCTGGTGACTGATGTGGAAGAGGGCGATGGAGATGCCCTGATCCTGAAGGATATGTCTCAGGATGGTGAAGAAGAGAGCATTTATGATGTAGTCTCCGATGATGAAGAACTGGAAGCGGTATCCGGAGTATTTGCGGATATGTTAGAGGACGTTGATTTAATTTAGATCATATTGGGGCAGGTCATTAAGCCATAAAATCACTCCCGTGCAAGCACGTTGTGTTTTCAGGCTTATGACCTTGATATATGATAAATACAGGCAGTTCTGCGAGAAGGACGGTCTTATATTTATATATGATTTGTATGATTGGCAGAGAGGGATATTGGAGGCTTTGCCGGTTTCAGCATATAATGGTTTTGTGCTAAAAGTGACAGGGAATACACGAAGGGCATGAGAGATGCCGTTATTTTGATGGAATCGTAAGATCTGGGATGTCTGATCTCCACGGGAGTCTTTGAGAAGAGAGCCGTGAAAACAGGAGGTAAATCACAGGTCTTTGTTTGCAGAGCATAACAATCCGTTCTAACGCCGGGATACATACACTAAGAACAGTTGTATAGACGTATAGAATTTGGAGGTAATTTCGTTGAAAAAGAAAAAAGAGAATAGTAACGTTTCAGGTCTGAAGATCATTCCTTTGGGAGGCCTGGAGCAGATCGGTATGAACATTACTGCCTTCCAGTATGAGGACAGTATTATTGTGGTGGACTGTGGTCTGTCTTTCCCTGCAGATGATATGCTGGGAATCGATCTGGTCATCCCGGATGTGACTTATCTGAAGGACAATATCGACAAGGTAAAGGGTTTTGTCATCACCCACGGACATGAGGATCATATCGGAGCACTGCCTTATGTGCTGCGGGATATTAATGTTCCCATCTACGCTACCCGCCTGACCATGGGTATTATCGAGAACAAGCTGACCGAGCACAATCTCATGAAGAAGACCAAGCGTAAAGTAGTGAAGTTCGGTCAGTCCATCAATCTGGGCGATTTCCGTGTGGAATTCATCAAGACGAATCACAGTATCGTAGATGCCGCAGCACTGGCCATTTATTCCCCTGCCGGTATTGTGGTGCACACCGGAGACTTTAAGGTAGACTACACACCGGTATATGGAGATGCCATTGATTTGCAGCGTTTTGCAGAAATCGGCAAAAAGGGTGTACTGGCACTGATGTGCGACTCCACCAATGCAGAGCGTCCCGGCTTTACCCCTTCTGAGAAAACAGTGGGTAAGACCTTTGATACTTTATTTGAAGAACATAAGAACACCAGAATTTTCGTGGCAACTTTCGCATCCAACGTGGATCGTGTACAGCAGATCATCAATACGGCATACAAATTTGGCCGTAAAGTGGCTGTGGAAGGCCGCAGTATGGTAAATATCCTGGATACCGCCATCAAGCTGGAGTGCATCAATATTCCCGAGAATACACTGGTGGATCTGGATCAGATGAAGAATTATCCCGATGAGCAGCAGGTGATCATCACCACCGGAAGCCAGGGCGAAAGTATGGCAGCCCTGTCCCGTATGGCCAACAATATGCACCGTAAGATCACGATCGGTGCGGGGGATACCGTAATCTTCTCCTCCAACCCCATCCCGGGCAATGAAAAGTCCGTCACCAAGATCATCAACGAGCTGCTCCGCAAAGGCGCAGATGTTATTTTCCAGGATGCTCATGTATCCGGACATGCCTGCCAGGAAGAGATCAAGCTGATCTATACCCTGATCCATCCGAAGTACGCAGTACCCGTGCATGGTGAATACAAGCATCTGAAGGCACAGGCCAAGATTGCAGAAAGTCTGGGCATCAGTAAGGACAATATCTTCATCCTGTCCTCCGGAGATGTATTGGAAGTCAGCGAGGAACAGGCCAAGGTCAACGGCAGAGTACCCGTAGGAGCTATTCTGGTCGACGGTCTGGGTGTCGGTGATGTCGGAAATGTAGTATTGAGAGATAGACAGCATCTGGCAGAAGATGGTATTATGATCGTGGTCATGAGTCTGGACAAGGCCAGTGGAGAACTGGTAGCAGGTCCCGACATTGTATCCAGAGGTTTTGTATATGTGAAGGAATCCGATGAACTTATCGAGGAAGCCAGACGCACCGTGGATGATGCGCTGCAGGCATGTCTGGATAAAGGAATTACGGACTGGGGTAAACTGAAGACCACCACCAAGGATGTCCTCAGCGATTATGTATGGAAGAAGACCAAGAGACGTCCCATGATCCTTCCAATCATTATGGAAGTGTAATAGCAGCGATTGCTGGAAAGGTCGTAAGCAGATGAAGATTACATCGGACGAAAATGTAAATCAGGCTGTAGAGCAGATGGTACAGGCGATTCGTAATACCGACGCTTATCTGGAATATCAGAAGCAGCTGGCCCGCGTGAAGGAACAATCGGAACTTAAGAGACAGATCGATGAATTCCGGACCAGAAATTTTGAATTGCAGACCAGCAAGGACACCAACTTTGATAAGCTGGATCAGTTTACCAGAGAAAACGAAGCTTTCCGGGAGAATCCACTGGTGTCGGATTTTCTGGCGGCGGAGCTGGCATTTTGCCGTATGATGCAGGAGATCGGACTTTACGTTACCGATCAGATGCATTTTGAGTGAGCAAAAGGAAAGTCTCGAAGAGACGATTTTGCGAATGTATGGATCGAAATGCGGATTACTTGGATAAGAAAGGACAGAACACATGAAGGCAGCAAATTTGGCAGGTGCCGTATTGGGCGCTATCTTAAAAGTGGCATTTGCAGTGATCGTGGTATATCTGGTGTACACCGGAGCGTCTACATGCTACGACTATGGTTATCGTATTTTTACGGAGCCTGCGATCTCCAGCGGAGAAGGCCGCAAGATCACCGTGACCCTGACTTCAGACATGTCTGCGACAGAAATTGGTAATACGTTGCAGGAAAAAGGTCTGGTAAGAGATGGCAGACTGTTTGCATTACAGTATCTGCTATCCGAGTATAAAAAGGACTGGAAGCCCGGAACCTACGAATTGAGTACAGCCATGACCGCAGAAGAGATGATGGAAGTCATGGCCGGACAGACGGAAAGCACAACGGAAGAGACAGTGGAGACTATAGACAACGGCAGTGCGATTACCGGTGAGACACAGGATACCACTGCAGTTGCACAGTAAAGTGTGAAATGAGGGACAGTATGATCATAGACGAGAGAATGTCCGCGTTTATCGATTCCCTGGACAGCGGGAATCCGGCGTGGCTGAATGAGATTGAAAAATTCGCTCTGGAGACACAGGTTCCCATCATACGCAGATCCATGCAAAGTCTGCTGAAATTTCTGCTGAAATTTACAAAGCCGAAGAGCATCCTGGAAGTCGGGACTGCTATCGGCTTTTCTGCGTTACTGATGAGTGAATATGCACCGGAGGATTGTCATATCACGACGATCGAAAAATATGAGAAAAGAATTCCTATTGCAAAGGAGAACTTCCGTAAGGCAGGCAGGGAAGACCGGATCACTCTGCTGGAGGGTGATGCTACGGAGATCCTGCGGGAACTGGAAGGCACCTATGATGTGATCTTTATGGATGCGGCGAAGGGACAGTACATTCATTTCCTGCCGGATATCTTACGCCTGTTGCCCCCCGGCGGACTGTTGATCTCCGACAACGTATTACAGGACGGTGATATCATAGAATCCCGTTTTGCCGTAACCAGAAGGAACCGGACCATTCATGCAAGGATGCGGGAATATCTGTATGAATTGAAACATCATCCGGAACTGGAGACGGTGATCCTGCCGGTAGGTGATGGAGTGACACTGAGTACGAAGAAAGAGGAAAGCACGGTTACTCAAAATAAATAACATAATAATACGGGTATTCCCAGGTCTGGTAAGCCAGTCCGGACTCTGACAGATTCTGCAGGAATTCATTGTTCTTTTTGTATACCACATAGACGGAAGAAGGACTGATCTTCGTGGAATAGTCGGTGAGAAAATGATAAGTGTGTATACCGTCGGTAAAGGTTTCTTCATCCTGAGTATCATAAGGAGATGCGGGATAATAAAAGAAGAAAAACTCCTTCATGTTGACCAGATCCACATAGAGATCCGCATAATCCAGGTTGAGATTCACATCATCCACACACTCCCGGAAGGAGATGGAATACAGATAATTCGGGCAGACGTCGGTCATGGTATAGACCCGGAAATAAAAGCTGCAGAAAGAGATGCACCATAAGAGATAACCGGCGGACAAAAGGAGCATAAAGCCTGTGTGATAAGAGGACAGGAAACGGCAGCAAAGGAAAAGTCCTTTTATCAGGAAGAAGAGATAACAGATAAAGAAACTGTTAGCCCGGTAGACATAGCCGGATCCGGACAGACCAATGGTGATGAGACCGCTGAGAAAGAACAGCAGATAGATACTGTCGGCCTGAAAAGTCCGCTTGTACAGAGAGACAAGAAAACTGTAAACTGCACCGATAAATCCCAGAACAATAAAAGGAATGGATAAGGGATAAAGCGTGTAAAATTTAGGTACGGCATCTAAACGGTAGGAACCACATGTCAAGGTAATCTTTATGATATCTTTTATATTTTCCCAGAAAGAAGTGACTCCCACATCGGACATGCGCTCGGAGGCGATGGGAGATATGGTAAGCCCCAGAAAATGAATGGTTTCCCAGTGGAATAACAGGGAGCATACAAATAATATTACGGGCAGAGCTGTGAGAGATCAGAACCAGAAAAATAGGTATGATCAGATAACTCAATGCATAAGAGTACAAGCTGATACCGAAGCAGACTCCGGACAGAAGTAAAGTATGCAGTTTTCCTGTTTTCAGATACAAAAGCAGTACAAGAACAGAACAGGAAATGCAGCACAACATCAGATTGCAGTCCAGGGCATAACGTCCGGACATCACAAAATACGGGCAGAAACACAGAAAAAGAGCAGCAGCGAGGGTGATTTTTTTATTATCAAAGATAAGGGACATGCTCCTGGTGCCGGTGATCCACAGAAGAAGACTGGCAAAGGCAGCAGGAAATCTTACCAGAAAAACGGACAGATTCCCCTTCCCGAAAAACTTGATCAGCAATACGACAAGGTAAGTATAGAGAGGGCTTTGACCACCGTAAAAATTCTGCGGATAGAAAGGCAGCACATTGAGATAACGATCGGTACCGTAATTGGCCAGACACCAGGAGTTATATCCAAGAGCGGCTTCGTCTATATGTAAAACATCCGGTAAAACGGTCAGTTTATAGAATCTTAAAAATACTGTGACACAAAACAGAAAAAGTAATGTGATCTGATACCAGTTTTGTTTGCATAAATTCTTCATCTCGTGTATCCTTATATATTATGATGTCGGGGTCAAAAGAAAAAGAAAATCAACAAGGCAGAGGTCATAGGAAAAGGTCTGCTGACGGTGCTGCTCATTGCACTGGAATTAGCCATCTGGCCGGGATACCTGGTGTATAATAACTATATGAGCAGCTCTTACAGTGAATACAGTGTGTATAGTGAGCCCATCACGGAACGGACGGAGATCACACAGTATTTTAAGCCGCTGTATTCCAGATTGGATCAGATAGAATTTGCGCTGGGATTTGAGCAGGAAGCGGTGACAGATCAGGTATTGCATTTTGTACTATATGATGAAAAGAATACAGAGCTGATGTCACAGGATTTTCCTCTCGGAAGTATGAGTGCGGATCATTTCTACGCACTTCCACTGGGGGTGTCACTTTCCGGAAAACAGACATATCATTGGACGCTTACAATACCGGAAGCCGCAGAATGCAATATCCGGTTTATGTATGCGGAACATGGAAACGGTGTGGCCCCGGAGAATATACGTCTTGAAAGGAACGGCGGGTTGTTTGCTGCGGAAGATGCACAGGCTACAACCAGATATTATTATAAGATACATCCGGATAAAGTGATCATAATAGGTGGTTACTGGCTGGGAAATGCTTTGATTTATCTCATTCTTTTGGAAACTATGAATAAAGCGTTCAAATATTGGAGAAATAAGAAGGGTACAGCAGATGAAACAGTTGCTTAAGGAAAACAGTAAATGGAAAAACGTGGGATGGTTTTTCCGGATCTTATTCATGATATTTGCGTTGACACCGGGCTGTCTGACAACATTGAGTGACGGATTGGACGGTCTGCATGTGGAAATGGTTTTTCTGACCATGGGTGTGGGAGCAGTATGCTGGATCACGAAGGATGAAGCTCTGAGAAAAAACAGATGGCTGCATGTTTTGTGCGCCTTTTTTGCGGTTACTACGGTAATGGGGACGAGCTATCATGAGCAGGGCAGCTGGAACTATGTGTTTGGAAACTTTGCTCAGTTCCTGTTGGCGCTGGTGGTGATGGCCGGTTATTACAACCTGTATGAGAGTCTCATTGCGTTGGGAGCCTATGTGTCGGAACATTGGGAAGGAGTGCGCAGGAGAGAAATAAAGGGGAAAATAGAGAATTTTATTTTCGAAGCCCATCCCTTCTGGAGTACTTTTGCCATAGCAATGCTGTGTGCGCTGCCCTATATGATAAGTTTTTTCCCGGGACCGATTCAGGCGGATGCATTTGAACAGGTGTGGAGGTACATGGGAATTATTGAAAACAGCAATAAACACCCGGTGGTATCCACGGCAATCATGGGAAGATGTCTGGCTTTCGGAAGAGTCGTACTGGGATCCGACAATCTTGGAATTTTTACCTATACTTTGATACAGTCCCTATTGCAGGCAGTTGGAATCTCATATCTAGTCTGCGTTATGAAAAAAATGAAAGCTCCGGTCTGGATCCGTTGGTTCGGACTTCTGTTTCTTACTGTGTTTCCGCTATTTCCTATGTGGGGATTTACTATGGTGAAGGATGCACAGTACTATATCAGCCTGTTGTATTTTGGAGTGTCATTTGCGGATATCCTGGTAGATGGAACGGAAAAGAAAAAATGGTGGAAACAGATCGTATTTCTCTGTGCTTCTTGCGGTATGACACTCTGCAGAAAAGAAGGCAGATACCTTTTGGTGGGTGCGCTGATCTGTCTGTTTTTCTATCATAAAAAGCAGTGGAAATTATACTTGTTTACAGCAGTAACCGGTTTTATGATCCTGTTCTATATAGAGCAGATATATATGCCGGCACATGATATTGAAGAGGGGAGACTGGCGGAAGGACTATCGGCCCCTATTCAACAGACGGCAAGATACCAGAGGGATCACGGAGCAGAGGTCACGGAGGAAGAACGGGCGATTCTGTCGGAATTGTTTGATGACTATGATCAGATGGGAACGGCACATTATTCACCGGAGATATCCGATGCGGCCAAAGACCAGATGATATCCCATCCCACGAAGGAACAACTGAAGAATTATTTTAAAGTCTGGTTTGCACAGTTCTGCAAGCATCCGGATACTTATTTCCAGGCATTTTTTAACCAGACTTACGGATATTTTTATACGGACCGGAAGGACAGACTGGGAACGCCGATCATAGAGACTACGGTTGGCAGAGAGCAGCTTTCGATGGAAGAGTTCTATATGGAAATAGGATTTCCTCCACAGCTGAAAGGCATGAGAGAATTTCTGATCGGCATGATACATTTTGTAACACAATTCCCGCTGATCTCCCTGTTGTATAATGCGGGATTTCACGGATACCTGCTGCTGGGATATGTGGTGTATCTGCTGGGATCGAAAAAGGGAAAGCGGATTTTGCTGATAGTACCCACACTGCTGGTGTTTGCGGTATGCATTCTTTCCCCGGTCAACGGAGAACTGCGCTATATGCTGCCGGTGATGATAATGCTTCCGCTAAATCTGACATGGTGTGCTTATCAGGAAAGAGAATCTGTTGCAGAAAAAGAGGAGAAATAAAATGACATATAAAAAACCGGAACTTTTAATCCCGGCCAGCAGCCTGGAAGTATTAAAAACGGCTGTTATTTTTGGCGCGGATGCTGTTTATATCGGCGGAGAAGCTTTTGGACTGCGGGCCAAGGCAAAAAATTTCAGCAGAGAAGAAATGGCGGAAGGAGTTGCATTCGCCCATGCACATGGAGTGAAGGTTTATGTGACGGCCAATATTCTGGCGCACAATTATGATCTCGAGGGAGCCAGAAAATATTTTGCCGAGCTGCGGGATATGAAGCCGGAGCAGCCGGATGCGCTGATCATTTCCGATCCGGGAATGTTCATGATCGCCAAAGAAGTCTGGCCCCAGGTGGAGGTGCATATTTCCACGCAGGCCAACAATACTAATTATGAGACATATCTGTTCTGGTGGAAGCTGGGAGCCAAAAGAGTGGTGTCTGCCAGAGAACTGTCACTGGTAGAGATCAAGGGAATCCGGGAGAAGATTCCTGCGGAAATGGAGATTGAGAGTTTTGTCCACGGGGCAATGTGTATCTCTTATTCCGGCAGATGTCTGCTGAGCAATTTCTTTACAGGAAGAGATGCCAACAGAGGTGCCTGTACACATCCCTGCCGCTGGAAATATGCGGTGGTGGAGGAGACCCGTCCCGGAGAATATCTGCCGGTCTACGAGAATGAGCGGGGAACATATATTTTCAACTCCAAGGATCTGTGCATGATCGAACATATTCCGGAGCTGGTGGAGGCAGGAATCGACAGTCTCAAGATCGAGGGGCGTATGAAGACCGCATTGTATGTGGCAACGGTAGCCAGAACCTACCGGAAGGCCATTGATGATTATTTTGCCGATCCGGAGCTGTACGAGAAAAATATGGACTGGTACAAGGCAGAGATCTCCAAGTGCACCTATCGTCAGTTTACGACGGGGTTCTATTTCGGCAAGCCGGATGAAAATACGCAGATCTATGATAATAACACTTACGTGAACGAATATATTTATCTGGGAATTGTGGAGGCAGTAAAGGATTCTCTGTGCCGGATCGAGCAGCGGAACAAATTCTGCGTGGGCGATTCCATAGAAATCATGAAGCCTGACGGCACCAATGTACCGGTCACGGTGGAAGCTATGTACACCGAGGAGGGAGAAAGTGTGGACAGTGCACCCCATCCCAAGCAGGTGCTGTGGATAAAGTTATCCATGCCGCCGCAGGAATTTGATTTGCTGCGTCAGAAAAATGCTGATTGAGAAAGAGTGACCGGAGGTAACGCCTTATGAAAAGGGAAGGCAGAATTCATAAAGGAGTGTCCATAGGTGCCTATAGTATTCTCATCGCTTTTATGCTGTTGCTGTTGTGGACAGTACTCAGGTATCCGGGGAATCATCTGATCCCATGGCAGATGGCTCTGGGGGTGGCGGCTGCTACAGTGTTGCTGCTGGCGGCCGGTGCGGCATGGAATAAAATATATACGGTGACAGGCCGGAGAAATTCGCTGTATGCCGTAGCGCTGGTATTGTTTGGGGTGCTGCTTTATGTGGTTTCATTGAGCCGGCAGGGGAATGAGAATACTCTGCTGGATTACACCTATGTCTATCGGGATGCCCTGAATCTGGCGAACGGGAGAGAACTGGAAGACACCAATTATTTTTTGACCTATTCGAATAATCTGAAGCCGATGCTTTTGCTTTCCGTTCTGTTTCGGATGGCATTGCTGATGGATGTGTCCCCGTTTTATTTTGTTTTGCTGCGGAATGTAATTCTGGTGATGTTGGTGGCATGTGCCTGTGGTTATCTTGCGGAACGGAATGGGGATACTTGCTGGAGATTTCCGATCCTGCTTGCCTTTGTATTTCTGCTTCCGATGTGGGAGATGACTGCCGTGTTTTATACGGATTCCATGAGCTTCGGTATGGGAATCCTGGGACTGGCTTTCCTGAAATTGGCGGCAGCATCCAGCGGGAAGCGCCGGCAGACCCTGTGGGCGCTGCTTGCGGCCGGTATGGCAGTACTGGCAGGCACATGGAAGATCACAGTGATCATACCGCTGATCGCATGCGCTGTGATCCTCTTGTGGCAGAGAGTGTTGGTGGACCGTCGAGTGACATTGCTGTTTGGAGGTTTTGTCGTGATTCTGGGAGTGGCTCTGCAGCTCTGGGCCAATTCCTACGAGATCACAAAGGAAGCATCTGAAACAGCCAATCCTGTGATCAGCTGGGTGGCACTGGGAATGAAGGAAGACGGTTCCTGGACCAACAACACAGAGTTTGTGGATCATATGTATGAGTTTTCCACCAGACAGGAAAAACAGCAATACAGTATGGAATATATTCGCGAAAACAGATCGGAATTCTGGAATCCCGTACATTTGCGCAAAAAGGCAAGCTATAATTTTGCCAACGGAAATCTGGGGGCCAGTGCATTTTTGAACGTGGAGTACAGCGATGGAACCCTGCTCTGGGAAATGTTTTCGCCCTGGGGAAAATATTACTGGCGCACCTGTCAGTATTGTTTCTGCTATCTGGTGTCCATGTATGTGCTGTTACTGATCGGAATGATCCTCAGCCTTCGCAATATTATCAGAGATCAGGAACCACCTGTAATGCTGATGATCTGTCAGTTGGGATTTATCGGTATCGTTGTTTTTTTAATGTTCTGGGAAGCCAGTGGAAGACAGATGTACAATCAGATGCCCGGAATCCTGCTGGGAAGTGTTCTGAGTATAGAGTATTTTTGGAAAAACTTATCACTAAAACCTCGAAAATAATAATTGACCATTATAACGCACATGTTGTACACTGTATTCGATATTATTTTATTGTATACCGAAGGGAAATAGGGACATGCGCGAAGAATTGAATGTAGAGGAGCTTTTTGCCAGCAAGGTGTTTACCCTGGGCAAGATGAAAGAGAGGCTCCCAAAGAGTACTTACAAAGAAGTGAAGAAGATCATGGATCAGGGAGGAGAACTTTCCCTGGCAACTGCGGATGTAGTGGCAAGTGCCATGAAGGATTGGGCCATCGAGAACGGTGCCACTCATTATACCCACTGGTTCCAGCCGTTGACCGGCATTACCGCAGAGAAACATGATGCTTTTGTGACACATCCTGATGAGGATGGCCGGATGATCATGGAATTTTCCGGCAAAGAACTGATCAAGGGAGAGCCCGATGCATCTTCTTTCCCTTCCGGAGGCTTACGTGCTACCTTTGAGGCAAGAGGTTACACTACATGGGACATCACCTCCCCCGCATTTATCAAAGAGACCGCTACCGGTCCCACCCTTTGTATCCCTACAGCATTCTGTTCTTATAAAGGCGAAGCACTGGATAAGAAGACACCGTTACTTCGTTCCATGGAGGCTCTGAGCAAGCAGGCGATCCGTATCGTCCGCCTGTTCGGCAATACAGAAGCTACCAAAGTACTGCCTTCCGTTGGCGCGGAGCAGGAATATTTCCTGGTAGATTCTGCCAAGGCTTTGCAGCGTGAAGATATTATTTTCGCCGGACGAACCCTGTTCGGTGCTCCCGCCCCCAAGGGACAGGAGATGGATGACCACTATTTCGGTGTTATCCGTGAGCGTATCGGTGGTTTCATGCATGATGTCAATATCGAGCTGTGGAAGCTGGGTGTAACATCCAAGACCCAGCATAATGAGGCGGCTCCCGC
>ULUJ01031548.1_pt1 | contig 23855 bp, 16 predicted proteins | sample 1958381 | NCBI WGS metagenome assembly ULUJ01 (sample SAMEA4835757, study PRJEB28245) | human gut metagenome | biome: gut microbiome; material: fecal sample | place: Denmark | collected 2008 | reverse complement strand
AGTTTCGGCTTCGTTTACGGATTCATTGGTTTATATGACCGATATTCAGTATGTGGATAGTGCATCCTTGGATAAAAACGGTTTCTTGGTTGGACGTGCTTTATATAGCCTCCAGTTGAAGGATTATCTGGAAATGCAGAAAGGGGAGCGGAATCGCACCTGTTTCGTATTTTTCAGTTCCAAGAAGAAAAGTCTTCAAAAAGAGCTTTCAAAATTAAAGCAAAAATACGAAAAGGGAAAAACCTTGGTGGTTTTGAATGTTGGACCAGATTTCAAGTTTGAAAAAGCTGATACCTACTGATTCGTTTATGAAAAAGATATTAATTTGTCTCTGTTCAGTTTTGCTGTTGGCCGCATGTTCGAACGAAATTCCGTCAGAGGACCCGTTACCACGTAAGGGGCGTACAATATTAGCTTATTTGGTCTCTAATAATCAGGCGGGAGGCGATTTGGACAGCTATTTAAAGAAGAACGTACTTTGGATGTATGAAAGTATGTCTTCTTTGAAGGATTCATGTAGTTTGCTGTTGTACTACCGCCCTAAGGCAGGTGATCCATATGTGACAGCTCCTTCTATACTTGAATTTGTATCAGATGGACATGGTAATATTAATTCTATGCCGGCTTTACAGGGAGCAGAACTGACAGAAGCAAATGTTTTCCAAAGTGCTATTGTGCGAAAGTCTTATACGGATCCGGAACATAATGCCGTGGATCCGGTAATTATTGCTCAGGTGTTTAAGGATATGCAGAAGGCAGTGCCATCTGAAACCTATGGATTGATCTTCGGTTCTCATGCTACGGGATGGATGGAGGCTAATCAGACAGTAGGTCGTGCATTTGGTGACGATAATGCTTATTCCATCAATGTTCCGGAGCTGGCTGCTGTTCTGCAGGAGGGTTTTGGAAATGGAATACTTGATTTTGTCCTTTTTGATGCATGTATGATGGGGACTGCTGAGGTTGCTTATGAATTAAGAGATGTAACGCATTATTGCATTGCTTCAGTAATGGAAACTCCTGCAGGTGGTTTTCCTTATCAGCGTCTTTTTGCTTATCTGACAGAGGATGATATCCGTTTCCAGGAATTATGTGCAGCATTTACAGGTTATTATTCTTCTATGACTGGTGGATGGGGGACTTGTGCAGTGGTTGATTGCACTCAAATGAATGATTTGGCAACCGCTGTTCGGAATGAACTTCTTGCTTTTGCAGACTCGATACCAACTTTGTCTTTTGATGATGTTCAGCAATATGGCGCAGGTAGCTATCATGACTTTTCTTATGATGTTGGTGACTTTTTTCGAGTGTTGAATGGAGGTACTATTCCGGCAGACTTTCAGGAGGTACTGAATCGGGCAGTTGTAGCAAAGGATTGTGTAAATGGAGGATTTAAGGAGGTTCGTCCGGATTCTGATCGTTTTTGCGGAATAGGTATGTATATTCCTTATTATACCTCTCATGATCGTTGGGACGCTTATTATGAATCTTCTATTACCTGGTATGATGCTGTTGGGTGGGAGGCATTTCGTAATAACTAACTGAATCTTTTTTTGCTTTGATGTGAACCTTGCGTAATTGTTGTGTGTTTAAAATTACTAAAAAGGTATTTTATGTGGAATTTCATCAAAGAACTTAAGCGGAAAGATCACCTGCGCTATTTGGGTGGTCTTGACTTTTTTAAATATATTGGTCCCGGTTTGCTGGTTACAGTAGGATTTATCGATCCGGGGAATTGGGCCTCCAATTTTGCGGCAGGTTCTGACTATGGTTATGCTTTGTTGTGGATTGTAACATTGTCTACTGTGATGCTAATCATCTTGCAGCATAATGTGGCTCATCTTGGAATTGTGACGGGATTGTGCCTTAGTGAGGCAGCGACACGCTATACCCCTCGGTGGGTTTCGCGCCCGGTTTTGGCTACGGCTGTTTTAGCCTCTATATCTACCTCGTTGGCAGAAATATTAGGAGGTGCCATTGCTTTACAGATGCTTTTCGGTATTCCTGTTGTCTGGGGAGCAGTGCTTACAACAGCTTTGGTTGTCATAATGCTTTTTACAAATTCTTATAAGCGTATTGAACGGGCGATTATAGCGTTTGTGTCTGTGATAGGGCTTTCTTTTCTTTATGAACTTTTTCTTGTTGATATCGACTGGGGATTAGCAGCTCGCTCGTGGGTGGTTCCAAGCATACCTGAGGGCAGTATGTTGATTATTATGAGTGTGTTGGGGGCTGTCGTTATGCCTCATAATTTATTTTTGCATTCTGAAGTTGTACAGAGTCATGAATATAATAAGCAAAGTGATACCGCTATCCGTAAATTGTTGAAGTATGAGTTTTATGATACTTTACTTTCCATGGGGATAGGATGGGCTATCAATAGTGCGATGATTTTATTGGCGGCATCTACTTTTTTTGTAACAGGTACTCCGGTAGAAGAGTTACAGCAGGCAAAGTCTTTGCTGGATCCTTTGTTGGGTAATCAGGCTGGAATTGTTTTTGCTCTGGCATTATTGATGGCAGGTATTTCTTCAACTGTCACCAGTGGAATGGCGGCCGGTTCTATTTTTGCGGGAATTTTCGGCGAATCTTATCATATTAAGGATGTACATTCCAGAGTAGGGGTCTTACTCTCTTTAGGAATAGCTTTATTGATCATTTTCTTTATAGGTGATCCTTTTCAAGGACTGATTTATTCGCAAATGGTTTTAAGTTTTCAGCTTCCTTTTACTGTTTTTCTGCAAGTTGGACTTACGTCCTCCCGACGTGTTATGGGACCGTATGCTAATTCCCGTTGGAGCTCTTTCGTACTTTATTTCATTGCTACGGTCGTATCGTTGTTGAATATTATGTTGCTGTTGAACTGGAATTCGTAAATTTTAAACTTAAGATATGGATACAACAAAATGTATAGCTGCTCTTTTTGATTTTGATGGGGTTGTGATGGATACCGAAACTCAGTATACTTTGTTTTGGAACGAAATAGGTGAAAAATATTTTCCTCAATATCCTGAGTTTGGACGTATAATTAAAGGACAGACTTTGACTCGGATTTATGATACTTACTTTCCTGATATGGAAGAAGTCAGGCAGGAGATCACAGATTCTTTGAATCTTTTTGAGAAAGAAATGCATTATGATTTTATTCCTGGCGTTGTGGGTTTTATGAAGAATCTGCGTGAGCATGGGGTGAAAATGGCAATTGTGACAAGTTCCAATCAAATGAAAATGGCCAATGTCTATCGTGCTCATCCTGAGTTGAAAGAACTGGTCGATTATATCCTTACAGCGGAACAGGTGAAACACTCTAAACCTGCTCCAGACTGCTTTTTATTGGGGGCGGATATATTAGAAACTGTTCCTGAAAATTGCGTTGTGTTTGAGGATTCATTTCATGGACTGGAAGCTGGAAATGCAGCCGGAATGCTTGTCGTAGGATTAAGTACCACTAATTCAGAAGAAGCAATTCGTGATAAATGCAGCCTGGTAATCCCTGATTTTAGAAACTTCACTTACGAAGAGATGAGGAGACTGCTTTGATTTTATTTGCTTGAATCGGAGAAATCAGCTACTTTTGCAGCTGATTTTTATAAACTAAAAGAAAAAAATAGAAATATGGCAGGATATCTTTCGGGGGATTCACGTAAAGTGACCACCCATCGTTTGATAGAAATGAAGCAAAGAGGAGAGAAGATTTCAATGCTTACCTCTTATGATTATACCATTGCACAAATAGTTGACGGTGCGGGCGTTGATGTGATTCTGGTGGGAGACTCAGCTTCTAATGTAATGGCGGGAAATGTAACTACGCTTCCTATAACGATTGATCAGATGATTTATCATGGAAAATCTGTGATGCGCGGAGTAAAACGTGCATTGGTGGTCGTAGATATGCCTTTTGGCTCTTATCAGGCAGATCCGTTTGATGGAGTTCGTAATGCTATCCGTATTATGAAGGAAACAGGAGCGGATGCTTTGAAACTGGAAGGTGGAGAAGAAGTAATAGACACTGTTCGTAGAATTATAGGTGCAGGTATGCCTGTTATGGGACATTTGGGCCTTATGCCTCAGTCTATTAATAAATATGGAACTTATGGTGTGCGTGCCAAAGGAGATGCTGAAGCTGAAAAACTGGTTCGGGATGCTCATTTGCTGGAAGAAGCCGGTTGCTTTGCTTTGGTACTGGAGAAAATCCCAGCAGATCTGGCTAAACGTGTGGCCAGTGAACTGACCATACCTGTTATTGGTATTGGTGCCGGAGGAGCTGTCGATGGCCAGGTGTTGGTGGTAGCTGATATGCTGGGAATGACTAAGGGATTTAGTCCCCGTTTCTTGCGGCGTTATGCTGATCTGCATACGGTTATGACGGATGCTATTGGTCAGTATGTTGCAGATGTGAAGTCAAGTGATTTCCCGAACGAGTCGGAACAATATTAAAAATCAATGGATTGCCAGAATAGTATATGACGAATACGGCATTATGGAATAGGAACTTTGCATTGCTGGTCATTGCAAATACCATGCTTTACATGGCTGTTTATATGCTGTTCCCTTTATTGCACCATTGGTCTATGGAATCATGGGGATGTACAGAGCTGACGGCAAGTGCGGTAACTGCCGTTTTTGCGGTGGCTCTGTTCTTTCCTGGTATTCTGAATGCATATTTAGTGGATACTTTTCCCCGGAAACAGGTTTGCATTCGCAGTATGTTATTGCTGTTGCTTCTGAACTTTGCGTATGTATATTTGTCTGCTGTATGGCAGGTGTTTCTAGTGCGTATTCTACAAGGAATGTGTTTTGGCGTAACACTGGCATCAACAGGAGCAACGTTGGCGATAGATGTAACACCGGGCAATAAACGTGATCAGGCCAATTTGTGTTTTGCTTGGTCTGGGGTACTGGGAATGCTGATCGGAGTGGCCGTCGGTGTTTGGTATGGAACCAGCTTTTCTTTCTTTACATGGATGTGCGTCTCTGCTTTGTTGGGGGGAGTTTCTGTTTTATGTATATCCATGCTGGATGTCTGTTTCCGGGCGCCGCTGGATTTGCCTCTGTTCTCATTGGATCGCTTTCTTCTTCCCCGTGTACTATTGCCGGGAATAAATATGATGATCGTTCCTTTTATTTTGGGTGCCTTGTTTGGTGCTCAATATCAATCTTCTTTTTATCTTTGCATGGCAGGTGGATTCCTATTCTATTTGTTATGCCGTTACTGCTTTTCCCGTTTACCGGATGGTGGTTGGGAAATAGGAACAGGTTTGATTTTGATGGCGGTAGGTTTAGCATTGCTTCAGGAAGCAGAAGGGTATCAGCCTTATTTGTCAGGAAGTCTGATCGGTTTGGGTGTCGGATTTTCGTTGTCTCGTTTTTTGCAGATGATGATTTTATTGCCTCTTCATTGTGAGCGTGGTACAGGCTTTCATACTTATCAGTTACTATGGGAGGCTGGTGTGATGTTTGGTGTTTTGGCCGGAAGATATTTCTTTTCTCAGGGAAATATGTATAATATGGCTTTGACAGCTTGTGCTGTTGGTCTTATTTTCTATTATACCTGTATTCGGGTTTATTTCAGAAAGCACATGCTGAATCGTTGATTCTATTGTCTGGCAGAACGAATTTGGGGACGAAGCATTAAATGCAATTATAGATTTTTTTATTAATAAACTTAGATGTAATATGGCAGACGACAAGAAAGTTATTTTTTCAATGGTGGGAGTGAGCAAATCCTTCCAGAACAACAAGCAAGTGTTGAAAGATATTTATCTGTCCTTCTTTTATGGTGCCAAAATCGGAATCATAGGTTTGAATGGTTCAGGTAAGTCTACGTTGATGAAGATCATCGCCGGCCTTGATAAGAATTACCAGGGAGAGGTTGTTTTTTCTCCAGGTTATTCGGTGGGATATTTGGCACAGGAACCTCAGCTGGATGATACTAAGACCGTAAAGGAAGTCGTTATGGAAGGCGTGCAGCAGGTGGTAGACACACTGGTTGAATATGAAGAGATTAACAATAAGTTTGGACTGCCGGAGTACTATGAGGATCCTGAAAAGATGGATGCTTTGTTTGCTCGTCAGGCAGAACTGCAGGATATTATTGATGCAACTGATGCGTGGAATCTGGATACCAAGTTGGAACGTGCAATGGACGCTTTGCGTTGTCCGCCGGAAGATCAACTGGTAAAAAATCTTTCTGGAGGAGAACGCCGTCGGGTAGCTTTATGCCGTTTGCTGTTGCAGAAGCCGGATATCTTATTGTTGGATGAGCCGACCAACCATTTGGATGCAGAAAGTATTGATTGGCTGGAACAGCATTTGCAGCAGTATGAGGGTACGGTAATTGCTGTTACGCACGACCGTTATTTCTTGGATCATGTGGCAGGATGGATTCTGGAACTTGACCGCGGTGAGGGTATCCCCTGGAAAGGAAATTACTCCAGCTGGTTGGAGCAGAAAACCAAGCGTATGGAAATGGAGGAAAAAACTGCAAGTAAGCGCCGTAAGACTTTGGAACGTGAGCTGGAATGGGTGCGTATGGCTCCTAAGGCTCGTCAGGCAAAAGGAAAGGCTCGTCTGAATTCTTATGATAAATTGCTGAATGAAGATGTAAAAGAGAAGGAAGAAAAACTTGAAATCTTTATTCCGAATGGTCCTCGCTTGGGTAATAAGGTGATTGAGGCTAAGCACGTAGCTAAAGCATACGGAGACAAATTGTTGTTTGATGATCTGAACTTTATGTTGCCTCCTAATGGAATCGTAGGGGTAATTGGCCCGAATGGTGCTGGTAAGACTACTCTTTTCCGTTTGATTATGGGATTGGAAACTCCGGATAAAGGAGAGTTTGAAGTAGGAGAGACTGTAAAAGTGGCTTATGTAGATCAGCAGCATAAAGATATTGATCCCAATAAGAGTGTATATCAGGTGATCAGTGGTGGAAACGATCTGATTCGTATGGGAAATCGGGATGTGAATGCCCGTGCTTATCTCAGTCGTTTTAACTTCTCTGGTTCCGATCAGGAAAAGTTGTGTGGTATGCTGTCAGGAGGAGAACGTAACCGTCTGCATTTGGCTATGGCACTGAAAGAAGAGGGTAATGTGCTTTTGTTGGATGAGCCGACCAATGATATCGATGTTAATACACTGCGTGCACTTGAAGAAGGTTTGGAAGATTTTGCAGGATGTGCGGTGGTGATCAGTCACGACCGTTGGTTCCTTGATCGTATTTGTACACATATTCTGGCATTTGAAGGAAATAGCGAAGTTTTCTTCTTTGAAGGAAGTTATACGGAGTATGAAGAAAATAAGATGAAACGTATGGGAAATGTTGAACCAAAGCGGGTACGCTACCGTAAATTGATGGCTGACTAATAAGTATATTGGTTATTGCAGAAAATCCGGAGATGTTTTTTCGTTGAAAAGCATTTTCGGATTTTTTGTTATTTGTGCATAATTGTAGTTTTGTTTATGTAGAGAAGATTTTGCCTATTGGGGATTATAGCTATATCTATCTGTTAGATTGTAAGTAAAATTCTTTCAAGGTGCAAAAAATAGTTAGATTTAAGGTGGAATATAAGCTGTTTAAAAGGATATATAAAGTAAAATGGTTGTAATTTGTTATCACCTTAATAGATTGTATTTGCGGGCAAATGTAATAGATTTGTAGTGTAAAACAAGACAAATGTGTTAAAAAGTGAAGGTGCGTTACATTTCTTCGGCTAAAAATAGTGAAAATTAGATTATAAATACTTATATTTGTGACTAAGAAGATTAAACTAAACTACAATTAGAACAAAAAACGTATGAAAAATCATCTGAAGCATTTACTTTTGTTTGCGATGCTTACTGTTTGTAGCGTTGCGACGGCTGTAGCTCAGGCTACCTTGAAGGGTAAGGTGGTGGATGCTGAAACAAAGGAACCGTTGATTGGTGCGACGGTTGCTGTCAGCGGTACTTCCTTAGGGTCTATTACCGACATAGACGGTAATTTTACTGTGGAAATACGTGCCAAAAAGGCCGTACTTGTCTTTAGTTATGTCGGATATTCCGAATTGCGTCGTGAAGTGAATGTCTCTGGTTCAAAAGCTGACCTGGGAGAAATTGCTTTAACTCCGGATGCTGTTGGACTGGAGGAGGTAAGTGTGATTGCTTCAATTATTAAGAGCGACCGTCAGACTCCGATTCCTATTTCAAATGTCAAGTTGGCACAGATTGAGGAGAAAGTAGGTAACCTGGAGTTTCCGGAGTTGTTGAAATCCACTCCTTCTGTATATGTTACCCGTGAAAGTGGAGGTTATGGAGATTCACGTATTAACATGCGTGGTTTTGACTCTTCTAATTTGGGTATTCTGATTAATGGTGTACCTATTAATGGTATGGAAAATGGTAAGGTTTATTGGTCAAACTGGTCTGGTTTGTCTGATGTAAGCCAGTTTATTCAGGTACAGCGTGGTCTGGGTGCTTCTGCTTTGGGTCTTTCCTCTGTCGGTGGTACCATGAACATGGTTACTAAGAGTACAGAAGCCAAACGTGGCGGATCTGCATATTTCGGTATCGGTAACGATGGTTATCGTAAATATTCAGTTTCTCTTTCTACCGGTCTGATGGACAACGGATGGGCAGTTACCTTGATGGGGGCCTTGAATACAGGTGATGGCTATGTAAAAGGTACGAACTACGAAGGCTGGACTTATTTTGGAAATATTTCTAAGGTAATCAATGAACATCATAAACTTTCGCTGACAGCATTCGGTGCTCCGCAGTGGCATAATCAGCGTGGTACCATGCACTATATTGAGGATTATAAAAACAGTCCTGATGGTGGTCGCTTTAATAATGGTTATGGCTATATTAATGGTGTTTTGACTGGAAGTGGTTATGGTTATAATTTCTATCACAAACCTCAGATCTCATTGAACCATTACTGGACCATCAATGAACAGTCATCTTTGAGTACTTCTCTTTATGCTTCAATCGCTACCGGTGGTGGACGCCGTGTTCGTGGTAATCATACTGAGTGGCTGACAATAGACTATAATACTGGTCGTCCAAAGGATGGTGCCATGATGACGACTGACGGATTGATTGATTTCCATTCAGCTATGGAAGCAAATGCTGCTTCTGAAAACGGTTCTGAAGTTATTTTTACTAATGCAATCAATGACCACAAATGGTATGGACTTTTGAGTTCTTATAAGAATCGCTTTACAGAGAACTTTACCTTGACAGGCGGTTTTGACGGACGTTATTATCGTGGATATCATGCAGAAAAAATTGATGATCTGCTGGGTGGAGCTTATTATACACCAAAGAAGCCTTTGGATTTTCAGACATCTAATGCAATTTTGAAAGAAGGTGATTATGTTCAGTACTATAGTGTTGGTGAAATTGTTTGGGCAGGTTTGTTTGCTCAGGCTGAATATACCAAGGAAAAATGGTCTGCATTCTTGTCTGCATCACTGACTGAAGAAGCATATCGTTATCACGACCGTGGTGGTGCTCCGATTGATGGAAAGAAGATCTCTGACTTCTATCATTTCCTGCCTTGGAGTGTGAAGGGTGGTTTCAACTATAAGTTTACCAAGAATCATAATGTGTTCGTAAATGCCGGATACTTTACCCGTGCTCCGTTCTTCAATGCTGTATTCCCGAACAATAACATCGTAGCTAATGATAATGCTCCTTACGAAAAGATTATGACTTTTGAGTTGGGTTATGGATTCAGCACACATAATTTCAATCTTGCGTTGAATGGTTATTATACTCGTTGGAATGACAAGACAACTCGCCGTCAGATTGGTGATGAATATGCTAATATTACTGGTCTTGACGCTGTACACATGGGTGTGGAACTGGAAGCAACTTATAAGCCTGTTGAGAATCTGGAATTAAAAGGAATGTTCTCTTATGGTGACTGGAAGTGGGCTGACGATGTAAACTTCACCTTGTATGATGATATGGGTGCTCCGATCGGTACATACAATGCTTATGTAAAGGATGTTCACGTAGGAAACTCTGCACAGATGACTGGTGCTTTGTCTGCTTCTTGGGAAATGTTCAAAGGTTTGAAACTGAGTGTAGATTACAACTATGCTGGTAAAAACTATGCTGACTTTGATCCCTCAAACCGTACAGATAAAAGCGATGCCGGAGTGGATGCATGGAAGTTGCCTGATTTTTACACAATCGACTTAGGTATGAGTTACCGCTTTGATCTGTGTAAAGGCCTGAAAGCTGTAGTCTATAGCAATGTGTATAACTTGACAAATACTCGTTATATTGCAGATGCCAAGGATGGAGCAAATCATGACTGGCGTTCAGCTTTGGTTTACTATGGATTTGGAACGACCTGGTCTACCGGATTTAAAATTATGTTTTAATCGCTAAACGAAAAAGACTTATGAAACTCAGATATAAATTAGTTGCTTTGTCTCTATTGGGTGTTGCTATTGTGGCTTGCGACCCGTTGGAAGACATTTATCAGGAAATTGACTCGGAAGGTGTTACCGTGGTCAATGAGAAGGAAGAGTATGTGTTGACCAGTGCTGATTATGAAACGATCTCCAAGGCAGCACTGAAAGATGCGAAAACTAAGGCTGATACTGCATTGGCTAATAAAGTAAAGTCTGAACTGGCCTTGAATAGTTTTGCTTCAGGCGATAAATATATTCCTGCTGTATTGACTTCACTGTATCCTTCTTGGGGAAATGGTTCCACCATAGGTGTTACTTATCAGTTCCAGGGGGATGCTTCTGAACTGGAAACTAAGTATGCGAATCTGGATTGGACATCTTTGTCGGATGAAGATTACATCAAGATCTGGGGAGCGGATGCTCCGGTGCGTTTCCTGTCACCCAGTCACGGCGTAAATGAAATCCCTGCTTTGCTTAAGAACAAATTCCCCAATGCTGTTGAAGGTGCTTATGTTTCTGTAGATTATAAATATGCTTCAGAAGAACCGTCATGGACAGGAAGTGTGAATCCTATTTTCAGCGAAAATTTTGAGTCTCAGACTAAAGACGAAGATATCAATCTGAAGGGATGGGTTCAGCAATGTACAGTTGGTAAACGCACCTGGCAGGCTAAATTGAATAGTGGAAATTTGTATGCTCAGTTCTCTGCTAATGGATATAGTGACGGTGAAGTTGTTTCGTGGCTGGTTACTCCTGCCATTGCAGTGAGCAGTGCCGACTTGAATTTGACATTTGATCTGAAATATGGTTATTATAATGCTGATTGTCTGGATGTGTTGATTTCTACAGATTTTGATGGAAACGACGTGGCCGCTGCCACCTGGACTGAAGTGACAGATCAATTTGCAGACTTTGATAAAATAGACAAGCCTTCCAGTGGTTATGGTGATGCTCTTGTTAATGTAGGAAGCATGTCATTGGCTTCTTATAATGGCCAGTCTGTATATGTGGCTTTCCGTTACACGGGAAATGGACCGAAAGCTGCTACGACAACCGTTCAGATTGATAATGTGACGGTAAGCAATCTGAAGTGGACGAATCGACCTGAAACAGAAGACCGTATTGCGTTGTTTGCTTTCAACGGTTCATCCTGGAAAGCATCCTCAGACGATGATGTTGTGTTGCTGACCAATGAGGATTATGATGCTATGGGAGCTCCGGGTACAAACAACAACTTTAGTTCATCTATTGATCCGGATAATTATGTTCCTCAGTTCTTGAGCGCTTATCTGCCTTATGCACAGAATGGTGATGAAATGGCTGTATTGTATAAGTTCTATAATTCATCAGAAAAGGTTACTACATTGGAGTCAAGAGTTTACACATTCACTGGCAGCTGGGCTCCGATAACCAATATTGTTACTAAAGAAAAAGAGACTTATATCATTTCTGGTGGTAAATGGATGTTCAGCCCGATCATTAATGTAACTCCAACTAAGGAACAGTTGCAGAAGCTGGTTGACTGGGTAGCTGAAAATCATCCGGGATATGTAGATGCGAAGTACAAGGATTCTGAGTATTGGTTTGGTGCCAGTGCAAATTATATGAACTTCAACATCACGATGTACAAACGTTTACAAAATGATCCTGATGGTATTTTGAATGCGATGAAGGACGATGATGCTAAAGCAAAAGCATATTTGCAGGAAATGCTGGCTGAGGGCGCCCGTCAGTTTATGGAATTGAATTATCCGAATGCCGAAACTCAGATGAATGGTGCAGATTTGTACTATGCATTGACTTTGACTGTTTACGATGATGGTGCTTATTACCTGTATACTTATCGTTTCAAGAGTTTAGGAAAAGGCCAGTTTGAGCAGGATGGTGATCCGACGGTAACCAATAAGTAATATCTGTCCGGACAGAATATAAATAGAGTGCGGGACAATCTCCATAATGGAGTTGTCCCGCATTCTTTTGTTTGATGGTCTGACATTGACTATACGATGCAGCGGTATCGAGTAGTACAATTCGGCTCATCGAGTAGTACGTTGCCGGGGTATCGAGTAGTACGATTCAGCTGAAATGTATAGATGATTTCTGGACAATAACTGAGAAAAGATAAGGTTGTTCAAGTTTGATCTGACTGATGTCTTTATATGTTGTGGTGATACCGATCCTGAAAATTGCTTTACATCTATGTTAGAATATGTCGTATTTTGCATGATTTTTCAAAAAATAATTACTTAATTTCCTTTATTCTGGTGAAAAAATATACGAATCGACAAAAGAAATATATTTCTTTTTTGGGAAAAACTTTGAAACCAAATTTTAACGGCTTTTCTTTAATGAATATTAACTAACGTGATATATTTGCACCTGAGAATCTAATAAACTATAAACGATTGTATGAAAAAGTTAATAGGAATGTGTCTTTGCATGCTTTTTCTGGTGGCATGTAATGATGTAGATGATTGGGTAGAACATTCTGAAAAGCTGGATCGGCCTCAAGTATATAGCGTCACGGGGATGCCGTATAGTAAATTGAAGAAATATTGCAATGGGGATGAATATCTTTTGACAGAAATGCAAGTCAGGGGTGGCTGGATTTTTGATCAGTCTTTAAAAAATCATGAGAATTATTATAATCCGGAAATTTGTTTGAGTGAATATGCGGATTATTATGCTTATTATAGTGCCAGTCAGATGTATTCAGACGAGATACATTCTGTATTCTGGTTTGAGAACCAAAGTTTTGAATGTGATAAACTGTATTATTGGGCTCAAATCTATTCTTTCTCTTACAATTACTCTCATCCAGGCTTGTTGGATGATATTCTGATGGATCAATCAAACAGCAGAAGTATTTATAGTGACTTTGCTTCTATCAGTGTAAAGGATGCTCGTCAGATATGCAATGTGCAAATGTGGCGTGACTGGCAGTATGAAGAAGAGACGGGGATGGAAGTGGAAGGTTGGAGATGTAATCTTGATTGGAGTTTCATTCCGTCTGAAATTGCTTCTTACGGTATTTGCCTGAATGAAACCAATGATCTTCCGGAACTTTCTAATTCTCAACTTCTGACCATCACTCCTGATGATTATGGATATTTCTCTGATCTATGGATTCCATATAATGTTTATGGGGGATATTATGCACGTGTATATGCAATAGATAGTCTGGGAAATGTTTATTATTCACCGGTTTATAAATTAGGTGAAGGAGTTACTAGTCGCTCAGGCAAAGATATAAGCAAGGCAAAGGAGGAAGTAAGATGAGACGGATTTGGATATTTTGCTTGATGACCTTTCTGGTCATAGGTGTTTCTTTGGCTCAGAATACCGTACTGACTCATGATGTAAAAGGTAAGGTTGTAGATAATTATGGCCAGCCGGTTGTTGGTGCGTTGGTTTATGTTGAAGGAACAGAACTTTCTACGGTAACAGATGTAGAAGGAAAGTTCTTGTTGCGCGGAGTTCCTGTGTCAGTGGAAGAACTGACAGTAGAGGCTATCGGACTAAGCAAGAAGCAGGTGAAGGTTGACCAACCGATTCAGGTGGGACGCCGGAAACGTGCCAAGGATGTGACTTCTTTTGTGCTATCTGCAGGTGTTGGAACTAACCGGTTTACAGCGAAAGGCGGAAGTGGTTTGTTTGCCTATGAATTGGGTATGGGAGTTGAATTCCGTATGTCCAGAAAATGGGCTTTCCGTCCTATGCTTCAATTTAGCCACCGTGGAACAGAATACCGCTACAATGAAAAGGGATATTCATACGTTGAGACCTGGAAGCTGAATTCTATAGACGTACCATTGTTGTATGTGAACCGCCATAAAGTAATGCGAAATGGAAGCATTGCTCTTTCGTTTGGACCAGTCTTGTCTTTTGGTATTGGCGGCAATGTTGTTGCTATGGAAAATGGAAGTGAAGTTTTTAATGGAGATCCTTATGATAGTTATGAAGGAGGGGAGTATGGAGAAGTAGACTGCTTGCTGAATCCTTTCCAGTTTGGGGCAATGTATGGAATAGGTTTTGAATATAAGAAGTGCATGCTTAATTTTTATGGGAAGAACATGTGTCTATCTTATGCGGATGTGTACAACCATACCCAATTCTCATTCGATTCTGCGGAACATGGCTGGTTGATGGGCGTAGAGTTTTCTTATCGTTTTTAAAGAAGAAGGAGGAAGAATAGATGAAAAGAATAATCATGATAGGGCTGTTGGCCTGTTTATATGCGCTAGGGGTAACGGCACAGGAACGCAAGCTTCGGGTACATGTCCAGAATGAGGACTATTATGAAATGGACAGTGCAAAAGTTACCGTTATCGGAACAGGTAAGAGTTATTATACAGATAAACATGGCTATGTAATGATCAATGATATGCCGTTGGTGCTTGATTCTTTGGAAGTAACCAAAGGACGCCGTTATGGTAAAGTGGCGCCGACCATTCAGGTCAAGATGTTTCCAGAAGTCATGAAACCTTTCTCCTGGTTTGTGAAAGCCGGTTTCGGATGTTTCGTTCCGGGCATGGAACTTGAAGAGTTCTCTCCTGAGTTTTTCATTGGGGGTGGAGCAGACATACGCCTGAGCCGCATGATGGCTTTCCAGCCTGCTATTCATTTCGTTTATCGTAAGGGAAGCTGTTATGATTATGACAGCTGGTATGATGATGAAACGGGAGATTATATCTATGCGGATAAGTCCACGTATGAAATTGGTACTTTGGAAATTCCTTTATTGTTATCATGGAAGCTTCCGCTCAATCAGCATGCAAACCTTCAATTCCAGTTTGGTCCGTATATTGACTTGGGACTGTGGGGAAACTTTACCAGAGAGGGACATCATGGATATAATACGTCGGATCCTTCTTATGACTATTATGAAGTGGAAAGTTCTGAAAAACTTTTCGGAAGTCGGTTCACCGGAGGAGGTGCCTTTGGTATCGGGGTAGAGTTCAAACATTATATTATAGGAGCTACCAGCCGTGTGGGAGTAACTTCCTGGGAACATAATCAGGCTTTTTATACTATCCAGCTTGAACTTGGATATAAGTTCTGATTTGTCTGGACTTTCTGGTGTTGAGTGGCTTAATTTATTCAATAAGACAAATTGTTGTGTAGTATTTTTTATACTTTTGCCGCGAAGCTGGAATTTTGTTAAAAATAGCAAAACAAGATATTGGTTGAATTGTAAATTTTAAAAACGAATGGTTATGAAAAAGATTATTGTATTGTGCTTTGCTTTTCTGGCTGTTTCTTTAGGTTCTGTATATGCACAGGAAAAAACAGCTAAGGAAATCATGAAAGAAAGAAAAGAAATCGCAAAGCTGTCACGCAGCGCACTGAATGACAAAGCAACTAAAGATGCACGTAAAGAAGCCAAGAAGCTGGCTAAACAGGGCTGGCAGACTGCTCCGGGCGCACTGCCTTTGGCTAAACAGCTGGATAAGTCTTATCTGATGCAGTATGAATACGATGAAGACGGATATCCTAAGTTTATGATGGGTGAAGCCATGAGTACCGGAGAAAATTATGATGGTGCTAAGATTCAGGCTCTGGAACTGGCTAAACAGAACATGGCTGGACAGATTCAGACTGAAATTACTGCTTTGGTTGAAAATCAGGTAGCTAACTCTCAGCTGACTGCAGAAGAAGCTTCAACTGTAACCAAGAGTGTAATGGCCAGCAAAAACTTGATTTCACAGAGTATCGGCCGTGTAATCACAATTGTTGAAGCATATCGTCAGTTGCCGAACAAGAACAAGGAAGTGCTGGTTCGTATCGCTTATAACAGTGAAATGGCCAAGAAGGTAGCTAAAGATGCTGTCCGTAAGAGCTTGGAAGAAGAAACCAAGAGTACAAAAGATGAATTGGATAAATTGATGAACTGGTAATCTCCCGGTATCATTGATTCGTTGTGAATGATCAGCGGTTGTATGGATCGCTGGTCATTCATTGTTCGTTGACGTATATCTGTAATTTTTATGAGAAAACATATTTTTCTGTTAATGATACTGATGTTCCCGCTGATGGCTTTTGCTCAGAAAACAAAAAAAGTCTGCGGAGAATATATTTATTATGCTCCTTCCACACAATCTTTGGAAGATGCAAAATATACAGCACTGGAGCGAGCTAAATTGCAGGCTTTGGCTGATGAGTTTGGAACAGTTATTACTCAGAGCAATTCGACTGTCATGACCATGGAGAATGGAAAAACAGACAGCCGTTTTTTTTCGCTTAGTGGAAGTGAGGTAAAAGGAGAATGGATTGAGAATGTGGGTGAACCGGAGTATGAGATTACTTTCGAGCAAAACATGCTGGTCATCAAATGCGCCGTATGCGGACGGGCGCGTGAGATACAAAACTCAACCGTAGATTTCACTGCAAAGATATTGAGAAACGGAACAGAAGAGAAGTTTGTCAGCAGCGAGTTCCACGATGGAGGATAATATGTATTTGTATTTCCAGTCGCCGGTAGATGGCTATGTGGCTGCTTATCTCATTGATGAATCACCCACTGCTTTTTGTTTGTTACCTTATCAGGCGGACAGTGACGGACAGCAGTTTGTGAAACATGGTGAGCCTTATGTTTTCTTTGCTCCCGAAAAAGCCAAGGAAGAAATGAACCTGGTTGACCAGTATACCCTGACATGCAGTGGGGCAGCCGAGAACGATCAGATTTATGTAATATTTTCTCCGCTTCCTTTTACAAAAGCGGTTGACAATGCTGGGGAAAACTTTTTGCCCAGGCAGTTGACTTATCGTGAATTTACGGAATGGCTTGCCAATTGTCGTAAAAAGGATAATCGTATGGGGGTAAAGGTAATCCATATAACAGTCAGACCTTAAAAGAATGATGGATATGAAAAAGGAATTGGTATTTGCGTTGTGTTGTTTGTCTGCTCTCGGGAGTGTAGCCCAGGAGAATCAGGATCGGGATGTATTCAAGGAATACGAACGTTTCAAGCAGCAGAGCAAGAGCGAGTATAGTGACTTCCGGAAGAAGGCAAATGATTCTTATAGTGAGTTTATGCGTCATCGCTGGGACTGGTATAAGGACCAGCCGGAAATCAAGATGCCTCAGGAAGAGGTTGATCCTGTACCTGTTCCGCAGGCACCCGATGCTGACAAACCGCTGGAGGACGGACTGGTAACAATCAAGTCGGTAATTCATGCGCTTCCGGTTCCTGAGCAGCCGAACCCTATTGCTGCTGTACCTGAAGTAACTGGTACAACAGGAATTTTCACCTTTGAAGTATACGGAACCAGGATGCAGGTCCGTCTGGATGCATCTCAGCGTTTTCATCTGAAAGGTGTTACAGAAAATGATGTAGCCGACGGCTGGCAGTTACTTTCCGGACAGGCATATAATAACCTGCTCCGTGACTGTCTGTCATTGCGTATAAAGCATAACCTTTGTGACTGGGCTTACCTGAATATGTTGCAGCAATTGAGTGAAAGTTTTTTGGGAAAGGGAACTCCCGAAGCTGTTCTGATGCAGGCATTTCTGTTTAATCAGTCCGGCTATAAAGCCCGTTTGGGACGTTCTCGTACCAATCGGCTGTATTTGTTAGTGGCCAGTAACCATGTCATTTATAAGCAGAAGTATTTTCAGATCAAGGATGAATTGTTCTATCCGCTTCAATATGAAGAAAACGGACTGTTTATTTATACAGCCCAATATCCCGGCGAACAGACGATGTCTTTGGTTGTAGGAAAAGAACAGAAGTTTGATGTTGCTGAAACGGAACCTCATCGGCTGGTTTCCAAGGGAGGAGATTCGTTGGAAGTTGCTTTACAGTTTAATTCAAATTTGATGAATTTTTATTTGAATTATCCTCAATCGCATATCATTAATGATGAAACAACCAAATGGACATTCTTTGCCACAACTCCTATAAGTGAAAGAGTAAAGAATCAGTTGTATCCGGTGCTGGAGAAAGCGATCGCAGGTAAATCCAAACGGGATGCAGCGAATGTTTTGATTCGCTTTGTTCAGACAGCTTTTGAATATAAGCTTGACAATGAGGTGTGGGGAGATGATCATCCTTTCTTCGCTGAAGAAACATTGTTCTATCCTTTCAGTGATTGTGAAGATCGGGTGGTGCTTTATGCAACTTTGGTCCGTGATCTTCTTCATCTGGATACCATACTGCTTTATTATCCGGGTCATTTGGCCATGGCCGTATGTCTGGAAGAGGAAGTTGGCGGAAAGACATTGCAGTTTGGTGGGAAAACCTATGTCTATTGTGAGCCGACCTGTAGCGGATATGCTCCGGTAGGGTGGTGTCCTCCTGCTTTGTCTGCTCTTAGTCCGGTTGTAATAGCTTATTAAAAAAGAATAAATAGAAAATTTTAAAAATAAAGATTGTATGAAAGAGAATAAGACATTCTATGCCAGCAGAATTCTGGCCTGTGTCTTTATGACAGCATTGGGATGTGGCATGGCTTCAGCCCAGGTTTCATCAAAGGCTAGTTTTAATTCAAAGAAACCGATTCAGGCATTTGATAATACGACTTATTGTACTGCCTATGTTTCAGACGGAAAGTTGTTTACCTTGCGTGATATTCAGATTTCATATTACACGAAGATATCTAATCTGGCGTTTAATCCGACAGGTAGTTCTGTGGCCGTTTTACGTCCGGAAGATGAAATCCGTATCTTTTCTTTCCGTAAGAAAGACAAGTGTCTGTTTAAACTGAAAGACAAACGCAAGGAAGCCCGTAAGGCAGTAGCAGTAGCTATGTGTTATTCGGCCAATGCACGTCATTTTATCGCTTCCAATTCACTGGGAGAAATCATTATTTATGATACTCAGGAATATTTGCCTCAGGCATATATTCAGGGAGAAGCTCCTGCTACAGCTTTGGCAATGAGTTCAAACAATTATTTTATTTCGGCTGCTCATGGCAATACGATTGATATCTGGAATTTCCAAACCAGAAAATTACGTACGACCCTGCAGCTGAAAGATGCTGTGACCGGAATCAACTTCTCTGAAGATGCTTCATTATTGGCTGTAACCGTAGCTGATAAGAGTCTGGTTGTTTTTGATACAAAGACCTGGAAGGAGAAGTATACTTTTACAAACTTGAACGGACAGTTGACCGCTCCGTCTTTCCATCCTGATGGTAAATATCTGGCTGTTGTAAAAGATAACCGGAATATTGTGATTCTGAACCTGAAGAACAACTCTGTAGAACAAGAATTGACACAAGAAGCTACCGGAACAGTGGGAGCACGCTTCTTCATGGATCGTCAGAGCAGTGAAGTCTTCCTGTTGAGTAACCAGGCTAACTCTATGGTGTTTTGGGATGCCAATAAGTTGAATCCTTTCTATGGCAAACTGATCAGCAGTGAAGTTGATGCCAAAATGAATGAATGGGTGAAGATGATGCAGGGTGAATCCATGGAAGATTATGCTATTCGTGTGAACGATGAAACTCGTCTGAAACAGCAGCAGTTGTTCGAACAGGAAGTTGCTACCCGTATGGCAGGTGACCGTATCTCTATGGAAAATCCGTTTATCGGAGACTATGATGCAGCCAGCGGAAAACTGAACATCGGTTTCGACAAGATGGCATCTATTTCATTTGATGTGCCGGAAGGAGATCTGGATTCATTCAAGGATAGCAAGAATCTGTCATTTGATAACGCTGTGTATGTATTGAATGATGCCGACGAATTTGAAATTGCTTATGTAGAGGTGCGTAACGAAACAACCAATAAGGTTTATATTTACGATAATATCGGCCGTACCAAACTGACTGCATTGGAAGATGATGCAAACTTTGTTCCTTTGGAAATCATCCAGCAGGCAAACCGTGAAGAGGAAGCTTTGCAGGCTATCAAGGAGACTGTCGTTGAAGAAAACAAGCAGGAAAAGCTGATCACGGATAACACGCAGATCAATGTGAAGACAGAGGTTATTCCTGACGTAGATGCTGATGGTAATAAGATTCTGAACTATAAAGTCGGCTATCAGTATGAGGTGATCAATAAGGAATTCTCTGCCAAGGAAGACTTCCCCTCTGGTGGTTATGATATCGAAAAGTCAAATGCAGCCATGTCTTTGATGAAGATTATCAAGAATGCATTTGAAGGAGATTTTGCCGGATACCTGGCAGAAGGAAAGCAGGTTAAGGTGATTATTACCGGTTCTGCGGACGCCAGCCCGATTCGTGGACGCATTGCTTACCGTGGACAGTATGGTAGCTTTGTCGATGAACCATATTATAAGAACGGTAACCTTGATAACATTACAGTGACTCCGGAAACGGGTATCACACAGAATGAACAGTTGGCTTTGTTGCGTGCAGCAGGTGTAACCAACTATATTAAGAACAACATTACAACTTTACAGAATACAAAGAACGAATATGAATACCATGTAGAAGTTGCAAAGGAACGTGGTGGTGAATATCGTCGTATCAATGTTGAGTTTGTCATTGTTGATGCATTTAAAGTTCAATAACAATCAGGAGATAAAGTAATATGAATAATCTCAAGTCAGTTTTCTTGGCCTTATGGCTGGTGATGAGCGTAACGGTTAATGCGGTGGCACAAAGTGCCGCCGATCTTTACAAGCGTGCCAACCAGCAATATGTGCTTTTTGAAAGTGAACGGGATAAGGGTACGAATGTCAATGGGATGTATGATTATCTGATTGACAGTTACGGAAAGTTTGTTGATGTGACAAAGGCTTCCGGCAATGCTCAATATCTGGATGGAACCAAGAACCGCTTGCGGGCAATGTATCCTTATCTGTTGAATGCAGCATTGTATTATTACGACCAGAAACAGCCGGCAAAAGCTCTGGATTTTGCCGCTGCATATATTGACATTCCTTATATGCAGATGTTCCGGAGCGAACTGTTTCCCAAAGACGGACGGTATGCTTCTGTAGTTTTCTTTGCTGCTGTTTCTGCCTATAATTTACAGAAAATGGATATGGCCTTGAAATATTTCAAGGAGTATATCAATACAGGAGCTGAAACTCAACTGAAGGATTGCTACGTTTATATGAATCTGATTTATATGAACCGCAAGCAATACGCAGAACAGGAAAAGGTTCTGGAGGAAGCGATCAAGAAATATCCGATCTCACTTGATTTTCTGTATAATCTGGTGAACGTGCATATCGCAACCAATAATATGCCGAAGCTGTTGAGTGCAATTGACCGTATTCTGGAATTAGACCCGAATAATTTGCAGGTATTGCCGATTAAGGCACGTATTCTGGAGAGACAGGGAAAGAATCTGGAGGCTTTGGATATTTATAAACGTCTGTATGCTTTGTCGCCGGATAATTTTGAACTGCTGACGGGATTGGCACGTGCGAATTTTAATGTAGCGACAGAGATTGTCAATAACGGAGCGACGATAGCCAGCGACACCGAATATGCGCTTGTTCGTCAGAAAGCTGCCGGATATTTGCTGGAAGCAAAAGATCTGTTCCTGAAGATTCTTGAAAAAGAACCGACTTCGAAAATGTATATGCAGGGACTGGCCGGTGTCTATCAGTATATGGATATGCAGGCTGAATATGAAGTGCTGAGCCGTATCATTGCTGACGGAGGATCGTATGCTACATTCCCGTCCCGTCTGATGGCTTATAATGAGGTACAGAAAAAGGCTGAGGCTGTAACGGATCAGCAGCAGGTCGCTACTCCTGTTCCCATGGATCCGGCTCAGCTGGTTCTTCGTGTGGACAGCTTTATCGATGCGAACAATAACCGGGTGATTGATGCCGGGGAAAGTTTTGCAATTAACTTTACCATCGAAAATAAAGGAAAGGGAGATGCCTACAATTTGCGTCTGCGCTTGTCGGAACAACAGGGATATGATCAGTATTTTGATGGACCCCGTGAACTGGATGGAGGAAATATTCCGGCCGGAACCAGCAAGCAATACACTTTCCGTTATCTGGTGAAAAAAGAAATGCCTACCGTACAGACCCGTATTAATATCTATGCTTTTGAGGCAAATGGTTTTGATGCGGATCCTTCGGAACTGATTGTAGATGCACAGGAATATGCCATGCCGCGCTTGCGTGTTGCCGATCATCAGTTCTTTGCATCCAACGGTTCTTCCATTACTTTGGGATCGAACGGTAAGCTGACTTTGGCATTGCAGAATTTCGGAGCCAAGACCGCATACAATGTGAAGCTGAACTTCAAACTTCCCAAGAATGTGTATAATACAGAATCTCCGGAAATGGTGATCGACAGTATTGCACCGGGAGAAGTGACAACGCTTGACTATGGTTTCCTGGTGAACAAACGTTTTGAAGGTGACTCTATTGCAGTCATGTTGAGTGCTGCCGAGGACAGCCATTCTTCTTATATCAATGAAGCTTATAAGGTGAAAGTCGGTGAATATCTGACAGCAGCCAGCTCCATTAAGATTAACGGTCAGGTGGCACGTCATAATCTCCAGCCTCAGGATTTCCATTTGAGCTTTAAGAGTGAATTGCTGGAAAATATACCGGAAGGTGCTGTGAATAATCACCGTTACGCCTTGATCATCGGAAATGAGGATTATAGCATGACCGGAGCCAATGCGGAAATCAATGTTCCTTATGCTGTAAATGATGCCATGGTATTCCGTGAATACTGTGTGCGTACGTTTGGTATTCCGGCCAATCAGATCAAACTGGTACCGAATGCCACGGCCGGTATGATGCATGAGCAGCTTGACTGGTTGTTGAATATGGCCAGCACGGATCCTGAAGCTGAGTTGTTCTTCTATTATTCCGGACATGGTAACAATGACGAGGCAACCAAGCAGGCCTATCTGCTGCCTGTGGATATTACCGGTAAGAATATTCACCTGGGTATCTCTCTGGCTGATCTTTATCAGCGTCTGGCTACCTATCCGGTGAAGGGAGCTTATGTATTCCTCGATGCTTGTTTCAGTGGTGGATACAAGAGTGCCGCTCCTTTGCTGGCTCAGAAAGGTGTGCGTGTCGTACCTAAGCTGGGCATGCCGCAAGGTCATACAATCAGTTTCTCATCCAGTTCGGGCGATCAGACTTCCAGTGTTTATCATGACAAGAAACAGGGATATTACACCTACTTCTTGCTGAAAACCATTCAGGATGCTCATGGAGACATCACCATGAAAGAATTGTTTGAGCGTACCAATGCTGAAGTGAAGAAAGCTACGGCCTTCATCGGTAAGATGCAGGAACCTCAGTATATTGTCTCTCCGACATGGACAGGATGGTCGGACATCCAGTTGAAGACTCCTGCTGTGGAGACAGCGCCGGTTCAGTAAATAATGCATTGAAAGTTCAATCTATATAGTGCATGAATCCCCGGGAAAGATTTTTTAATCTTTCCGGGGATTTTTCTTTTGTCCGTTTTTCGTTTAGAATTGTTATCTTTGTGCCCGATATTATAGTACTTAAGTTTCGCAAGTAAAGTGTAGCTCCTCAGGTGGCT